>Ga0209488_10001316_pt1 | contig 21235 bp, 17 predicted proteins | sample Rivendell_Oct201_8_FD_188349 | JGI IMG/M metagenome (GOLD analysis project Ga0209488, IMG submission 188349) | Vadose zone soil microbial communities from the Eel River Critical Zone Observatory, Northern California, USA -... | ecosystem: Environmental > Terrestrial > Soil > Vadose zone >...
GGTGTTCGAGAAAGTGGTGGCGCCGGTGGTGGTGCCAATTTGCGCGAATGAAGCGCAGCTCGCGCCAGTGCAGCGTTCGATGCGATAGCCGGTCACGCCAACATTGTCGGTGGATGCGGTCCACGTCAGGCCGATCTGTGTGCCGGAGGACGCTGTGGCAACCAAACTGGATGGCGCGGTGGGCGGCGTCGTGTCCGGACCAGACAACGTGATGATTGGCGCAGTGTTCGAATAATTGCTTAGGTTTCCGGCGGCGTCGGCGGCGCGCACGCGATAGCTATATGAGGTAGACGCCGTTCGGCCGGAGTCAGAAAAACCGGTCACGGTAGATGTTCCGATTTGCGCGAATGAGGTGCAGCCAGTTCCCGTGCACCGCTCGACGCGATAGCCCGTCACGCCGACGTTATCGGTGGAAGCGGTCCATGTCAGGCCGACTTGAGTACTGGAAGAAGCGGTGGCGGCGAGAGCGGTCGGTGGCGTTGGCGGTGTTGTATCGGTACCAGCCTGAGTAGTGGCCGAGGACGTATTTGAGAAATTGCTCAGATTGCCCGCGGCGTCGGTGGCGCGTACACGGTAGCTATAAGAGGTGGATGCGGTCAGGCCAGAGTTCGAGAAAGTGGTGGCGCCGGTGGTGGTGCCAATTTGCGCGAATGAAGTGCAGCTTGCGCCAGTGCAGCGTTCGACGCGATAGCCGGTCACGCCAACGTTGTCGGTGGATGCGGTCCACGTCAGGCCGATCTGAGTGCTGGAGGACGCCGTGGCGGCGAGTCCGGTCGGTTGCGTTGGCGGTGCCGTATCGCTACCAGCCTGCGTGTTGGCCGAGGCCGTATTGGAGAAATTGCTGAGATTGCCTGCGGCGTCGGTGGTGCGCACGCGGTAGCTATATGAGGTGGACGCGGTCAGGCCGGAGTCAGAGAAACTGGTGAGGGTAGATGTGCCGATTTGCGCGAATGAGGTGCAGCCGGAGCCCGTGCATCGCTCGATGCGATAACCCGTCACACCGACGTTGTCTGTGGACGCCGTCCACGTGAGGCCGATCTGTGTGCTGGAAGACGCGGTGGCGGCGAGTCCGTTTGGCGCAGTTGGCGGCGTCGTATCGGAACCAGCTTGAGTGGTGGCCGAGGACGTGTTTGAGTACCCGCTAGCGTTGCCGTCCGCATCTTTGGCGCGCACTCGGTAGCTGTAAGAGGTTGAGGCAATAAGTCCGGTATCCGAAAAATTGGTGGTGCCAGCGACTCCGACTTGCGCGAAGGAAGAGCAGTTTGTGCCGGTGCAGCGTTCGACAAAGTAACCTGTGACTGCGACATTGTCAGTGGAAGCGCCCCAGGTAAGATTGACTTGTGTGCTGGAAGTTGCCGCGGCCGCCAGGCTGGTTGGTGCTGTCGGCGGGGTGGTGTCGGAATTTGCGCCTTTTGGCGTATTCACGTAAGAGACATTCGAATAGCTGCTTAAGTTGCCCTTAGCATCCGTCGCGCGCACTCGATATCCATAGCTGGTGTTATTGAGAAGCCCGGAATCGGCATAACTTGCGACAGTGGTCGTAGCGATTTGTACAAATGTAGCGCAGCCATTGCCTGTGCAGCGTTCAACCATATATCCGGTCACACCAACATGATCGCTAGAAGCGGTCCAGCTGATGCCAACTTGGGTGCCGGAAGAAGCGGTAGCAACCAGATTGGTTGGCGCAGTCGGCGCAGTGGAGTCCGTCGGCGGAGGTGGATCGGACGGCTGCTGCCCTGCGAACGGGCTGGCGGTGCAACCTTGTAGCATGAATATCGAAAATGACAGTAAAACAAAGTACAGCGAGAGAGGACGCAGTTGTAGCGACAAGTTCAAGAATCTCAAAGGGACTCTCCGGCGATCTCAATTACAGCTGCTGACAAAACACACGGCGTGAGGGTGGGGTGCACGGCCGTCCGAGGACGCACAAAAGTACCATAAAAGTGCCCCGTTAACATCGACGACGAGTCAATTTTGTTACGAAGATTATAATTCGATAGTAAACAGTCTGCGCCGTCCCGCGGACCGCCTATGCAGTTGGTACTTGCCCTACGAACTGGGCGTCCACAAACTCTTAAAGAAAGTTTTCACCCGGTCAACGACCGAAGTGCTCGCAGCCTGTGCGGGCTTCGCCGCCGATTGTTGTTGCGGCGTCATCTTAACAGCGCTCAATTGATTTTGTGCGGATGGCAGCGGATTACCTTCAACCCGGCTCTGGAAGATGAGCGTGGGGCGCACGCGCACTCGGCGCACCAGCACGATCAATCTTGGATCGACTTCATCTTGAATTTTAGCATTGGCGTCGTAACGGAGCGGCGGCATGAAGACCTGATACGCCGGTTCGACGGCAGGTACCTTTGCCAATTCAGGAGCTTTAGGGCTCGCTGCGGTTTGTACCGCCGGTTTGCGAGGCACGGAATCTTTTCTTATATCTTCGCTGCTGGCCAGTGCGCTGATTTCAGGCCCGATGCCGCTGGAGGGCGCCACCGATGGATCGAATGCTTCGCACGCGCACAGTCCAGCAGTGTTGTGCAGATTCTGCAGTTGGCCGCCAGCCAGCGTTACGTCACCGCCTTGCGGCACAATCACGCTGGCCCCTCCGAATTGTTCCTCTAGCCGTAGTGCGCCGAGTCCGGCTCGCACGCACATCAGGCCAGGCGCATCGAACCCTACCAGGAAATCCTGGGGCCCGTCGCCGACCGCAATCGTTTTCGCCAGAATCTGCGCGGTAAAAATATTCAGGGTGAGGTTGCCCGCTACGCGAGCATGAATCGTTCCGGTATCCAGCGCGATGGTCAGCGCATTTCCGGACTTCAACATGGAAATGTGCGCTGGACCGCAAACCGCGATGGTGCTTCCGTCGGTGAGTGTAATGCGCGCACGGCCGGACTTAACGCGGATGTCCACTCCGCTGCGCAGCAGGGTCTTGACTTCGTTGCCGACCACTTGAACGCTCATCGGCCCTTTGACTGCAATGGCCTGACCTTCGACTGTGCCGATGATTTCGCCTTGCGGCTCCTGAGCGGCAGGAGATGCAGGTGTGCCATGGCTGCTGCCGAAAAATAATCCAGCAACCGCAAAGGAAACCACAGCGCGTGCCAGCCTGCACGCAGTATGGTGGCAACGGCTCGATTGTTTTTGCGGTACTTTCATGATGGGCGCGAAGAGTCGCTGTGGCGCTCTCTTCTTTATACTATATGTCTGGCGCTTTGCCGCCACCAAGGGGTCCAGGGTTTCAGGGCTTGTACTTACAAGCTCTGAGGCGAACAGGTTGTACTTACAGACCCTCACATGACAATGACGCCTGCACACCAACAAACGAACCAATCCGATACCGTCGAATCGCCGTCCGACAACGAACTGGGAGCGCAGAAGATCGGCGTGCACTACGACACGCAGCTGCCCAAGTTACCGTGGTCGCGCCGCATTCAGATTCCTTTTATTGCGGCGCTGGTGTATTCCGTAATTCGCATCTTGGGGCCGACGCTGCGATTCGAAGTGCTGGGCTGGCGGAATGCGGAAAATGTTTATGCCTCCGGCAGAAGAGTTATCTGGGCGTTCTGGCACCGGGTGATTATTCCGGTGGTGTGGTGGCGGCGCAATTGCGGCGTGGTGGTGATGAACACCACGGCATTCGACGGCCAGTGGACCCGCAAAGTGATCGAATGGATGGGCTACGGCACCGCGCAGGGAAGTTCGTCCCGCGGAGGATTGCGCGGTCTGGCGGTCATGGCGCGGCGCATCGCAGAAGGCCGCGATTGCGCGTTTACGATTGATGGGCCACGCGGCCCGCGCTATGTCGCCAAACCCGGCCCGGTGATGCTGGCGCGGCGCAGCGGAGCTCCGGTAGGCGTTTTTCACATCGGCGTCGAGCGCGGCAAAACGTTCGAAAAAACTTGGGATCATTTTCTGTTGCCGTGGCCGTTCACAAAAACAATTATGATTTTCGCTCCGCCGATCGAAGTCCCGCCGGACGCCGATGCCGCCTTACTCGAAGCCAAGCACGCCGAAATGCAGAAAGAACTCGAGCGCGTGCGCGACATCGCTGAAGGCTGGTTTGGGCTGAGTGAAGCAGAACGCGACGCACGCCGGCTCGCCATAGGGCGCTAAGCTTCGTGCTTCCTACTCACTACTCACCAATGACTGCTCACTTCGTCAGTTATTGCCTGGACGCTCCGCGAGTTTTATCTGTAAATCCATCTTTTTGCCGCCGCGGAATAGCGTGACATCTACTGTGTCACCCGGCCGCTTCTTGTTGAGCGCGAGATTTACATCCAGAGGACTGGAAACTTTTTGACCATCGATCGCGGTGATGACATCGCCACCAATATAAAAGCGCCGCATGCCGGCTTGCGCAACGCGATCGCCGCCCTTTATGCCAGCGGTAGCCGCCGGCCCGCCTCGCGTAGTTGTTTGCACCAGCAATCCTTCCTGTGCCGGAAGTCCCAGCGCTTCGGCAAAAGATTCGTTGATGGGAATCGTTTCCACGCCCAGAAATGCCGAGTGCACACGACCGTCGGTGATCAGATCGTGCGCAATCATTTTGGCGGTGTTGATAGGAATCGCGAAGCCGATACCGGCCGTCGTTCCGCTCGGAGTATAAATCGCGGAATTTATTCCGATCACTTCGCCATGCGTATTGATCAGCGGACCACCCGAATTTCCGCGATTGATGGCCGCGTCGGTCTGAATCGCTTCATCAATCAAGGTGTTTTGTCCGGTTTGCACGGTGCGGCCCAACGCGCTGACCACGCCTGTGGTCAAGGTGCTCTGAAACCCAAATGGATTGCCGATGGCCAGAACTTTTTGCCCGACTTGCAGCGCAGAAGAATCACCCAGTGGTAACACTGCCAGCGGTTTGCCGGCTGGATCGATTTTAATCAGCGCCACGTCGTTGCGTTGATCCGCGCCAATGAATTTTGCCGAATGCCGCGACTGGTCACCCAAAACCACTTCGATCGTTTGCGCGCCTTGCACCACGTGATAATTCGTTAAAATATAGCCCTTGGCATCCATCACAAATCCCGAGCCTGCGCCTTCTACCGGAACCGGGTCCATCCAGAAATCGTATTCCGTCGCTTTGGTCAGGACATTTGCTACTGCCGACGCCGACTGCCGGTAGATCCGAACATTAAGCGCTTCGTCGCTGCTCAGCGCCGCATCACGCCCGGCAAAATTAGCATTTTTGACGGTCCGCGCGTCTGCTTCGCTCGGGACCGCCCCGACATTGATCGGCTGTCGTGCGCCCCAGCGCGCGCCAGCCCAATAAGCGCCCAGTATCAAGATGACGATAACCGCAAGCGGCCTGAGAAATGAAGTTTGATTTCGGGGTGACATAAAATCCTTCCAGTCTGTGATTCTTAGAGATGATGATAGCGCAAATCGCGGCGCCAGGATTAGTTGCCCGGGGACGTCTGCCGAAGCCTTTCCGCAAACGCTTCCACCTGACGCCGGGTTTCGTCGAGCGCTCCGGAACAATCGATTTTCACGGCGGCCAGGGCCATTTTCGCCGCCACTGGCATCTGCGCCGCGATGCGTTTGCCTGCTTCGACTTCGCTCAGCCCACGCTGCCTTAGACGTGCCAGTTGCTGTTGCGGCAGGCACCACGCCACCACCACGCCGCCCAGTTTTTTGTGCAAACCGGCTTCGAAAATCAGCGCCGCTTCGACGAACGCAGCAGCATGTTTTCCGCTTTTCGCCAGTTCTGCGAACATTCGCAGCATTCCCTCCTCGACTCGCGGATGGATGATTCCATTCAGCTGCGCCAGCTTTTCGTGGTCATTGAAGACGATCGCTGCAAGACTGCTGCGATTGATGCGCTTGTCGGAATCCAGAATTGCATCGCCAAAAACAGCAACAACTTCGTTGTACGCGGGCTGGCCGGGCTCCATCACCTGATGCGCAACCTGATCCGCTTCAATGACAGGAAAACCAAGTTCACGCAGCATCGCCGCGACGGTGGACTTGCCGCTGGCGATTCCTCCGGTCAATCCGTAGCGCAGCATTATGAAGTCAACGCGCCACGGATGCCGGCTGCGATTTGCCGGATAAACGGCGCAGCCTCGCGGCCTTCACGGTGTTGCTCATCAGCATGGTGATGGTCATCGGGCCGACTCCGCCCGGAACGGGAGTCAGCGCGGCCGCAGAGTTCACAGCGTCTGGGTGTACATCGCCAATGAGCACGCTTCCTTTGGCCAGGAATTTTTCCAGCCGTTGCGGAAAATTTGTAAGCAAGCGCTCCGCCAGGGCGTGATCCGTCACTTTATTTGTGCCAACGTCAATCACCGCCGCGCTTGGCCCAATCCAATCTGCCTGCACGAATCCAGCCCGGCCGATCGCGGCCACAAGAATATCCGCGCGGCGAATAATTTCCGGCAACTCGCGCGACTTCGAATGACAAATCGTCACTGTAGCATTCGCATGCAGCAGCAACAGCGCCATAGGCTTACCAACGATGTCGCTGCGGCCCAGCACAACCGCATTCGCGCCCTCGATCGCGATGTGATTGCGCCGCAGAATTTCCATGCATCCCGCAGGTGTGCATGCCACCAGCCCCGGCCGGTTGCTCACCAGCATGCCCATGTTCATCGGATGAAATCCGTCTACATCTTTAGCAGGACAAACCGCTTCCAGCACCCGCTTCGAATCCACCTGCGCCGGCAGCGGCAGCTGCACCAATATCCCATCCACATTGTCGTCGCGATTCAAATCATCCACGAGCTGCAACATATATTCGGTAGTGGAATTCGCTGCAGGAGTGTGTAGCCAGCTAGCCATTCCTAGCTGCTCGCAGGCGGCTACTTTGCTTTTTACGTACATCTGCGAAGCCGGGTTTTCTCCCACCAGCACCGCGGCCAAGCCGGGACGAACGCCTTGCGCAGCCAGCTGTTCTACTTCCATCTTCAATTCCGCGAAAATCTCATCGCGAATTTTGCTTCCATCCAGGATCCGAGCGGTCATTGCAAGAGAATAGCATATGGACCACAACAGCCTGGCGTGGGACGCGCGGTTTTCCTACGCCGGGCACGTGTATCTGCGCGAGCACTTGATATAGAATTCCTCGGCCTCTCCAATTCTCGCTAAGGAAGTCCGATGAACAAATTCTATTTCCGGCGCATGCATCTCGCACTACTTTCCCTCACCACACTAATCCTGGCATTCGTCTTGGCGTTGCCTGCAGCCGATACTTCTTCTTCGCTGCCCGCGCCGCCGGTCGCCAAGAAAGAACCCAAAGTCACCGAGATCAATGGGCAAAAATTGGTAGACAACTACTTCTGGCTGCGCGACAAGAAAAATCCGGACGTCAAAGCGTATCTTGACGCAGAAAATGTATACACCGACGCGGTGATGAAGCCGACCGAGCCACTGCAAAAGAAGCTCTACGACGAAATGCTTAGCCGCATCAAAGAAACCGACGTCGAAGTGCCCTACAAGGAAGGCGACTATTTTTATTATGCGCGCACCGAAGCGGGCAAGCAGTACGGCATTCGTTGCCGCAAAAAGGGAAGTATGGATGCTCCCGAAGAAATTCTGCTCGATGTGAATGAACTTGCCAAGGGCCAGACGTTCATGTCCCTCGGCGCGTACAACGTCAGCGATGACGGCAACCTGCTCGCCTACTCCGCCGATAACACTGGCTACCGCCAATTCACGCTGGCCGTAAAAGACCTGCGCAGCGGCAAGTTGTTAATCGACCATGCTGAGCGCGTCGATTCCATGGCCTGGGCCAACGACAACAAAACAATTTTCTATACCGTGGAAGACGCAGTCTCCAAACGGCCCTACCAACTGTATCGCCATACTGTCGGCACGACCGGCCCCGACACCCTCCTGTACGAGGAGAAAGACGAAAAGTTTGAGGTTGGCACCGGCAAGACTCGCAGCAAAGCCTATTTGTTGCTCATCATCAGCAGTCACACCACCAGCGAAGCGCGTTTTATTCCCGCCGACCAGCCCATGGCCGAATGGAAAATCATCGAACCTCGTAAACAAGACGTCGAGTACTACCCGGACCACAACGGCGATTTCTTTTATATTCGGGTCAACGATACCGGTCGCAATTTCCGCATGGTCAAAGCTTCGGTGTCCAATCCGGGGAGCAAAAATTGGCAGGAAGTCGTTGCACAGCGCTCCGACGTGATGCTCGACGATATCGACTTCTACAAAAGGTTCTACGTCTTGTTCGAACGCGAAAAAGGCTTGCCGCAGATTCGCGTCACTGACCTGCAAACCGGAAAATCCAAGCACATCGAATTTCCCGAGCCCGCCTACACGGTCTACGCGGGGGCCAATCGCGAGTACGACACAACGAAATTTCGCTATCGCTACCAGTCCTTTATCACTCCACCTTCCGTTTTTGACTACGATGTTGCGCGTGCCTCGAGTACTCTGCGCAAAGAGTGGGAAATTCCCGGCGGTTACGATCGCACCCGTTATCAGGTGGAAAGAATTTTCGCCACTGCATCCGATGGCGTGAAAATTCCCATCTCTGTTGCGCATCTCAAGAGTGCCAAGCTCGATGGAAAAGGGCCAATCTATCTGACTGGCTACGGGTCGTATGGCGCTCCGTATGACATCTCTTTTGACTCGCCCATTTTCAGCATGGTTGATCGCGGAGTAGTGGTGGCCGTCGCTCATATCCGCGGCGGCGGCGAAATGGGCAAAGCCTGGCACGATGATGGTCGCATGATGCACAAGAAAAACACTTTCACCGATTTTATCGCCTCCGCTGAATATCTCTTGGCGCAAGGTTACGGTTCGAAAGACCGCCTGGTCATCGAGGGGCGAAGCGCTGGCGGCCTGTTGATGGGAGCAGTTCTGAATATGCGGCCCGATTTGTTTCGCGCTGCTTTGGTGGGCGTTCCGTTCGTGGACGTCATGAACACCATGCTGGATGAATCCATTCCTCTCACCGTGACCGAATTCGAGGAGTGGGGCAATCCCAAGGAAAAACCAGCGTTCGATTACATGATCACCTATTCGCCTTACGACAATATCGTGGCTAAGGCGTATCCCAATATGCTGGTCAGAACTTCTTTCAACGACAGTCAGGTAGGCTATTGGGAGCCCGCGAAGTACGTCGCCAAAATGCGCGCGCTGCACACCGACCACAACACATTGATTCTGAAAACCAACATGGACCCCGCCGGCCATGGCGGTGCGTCAGGGCGTTACGATCGCCTTCATGAAACCGCTTTCGATTACGCTTATTTCCTCAGCCAAATGGGAATTAATAATTAACCCGCACGTTGATGATCGATTTTCTACAACCGGGCGATCGCAGAGAACTCGAAAAAAAGGCCAAAGCTGAAGGCCGCCTGCCACCCGGCCAGTCTTTAACTCTGAAATGGCCGGTGCTGCACTCCGGCAGCGTTCCACATTTCGACGAATCCAAATGGGATTGCAAAATCTCCGGCGAAGTCGCCGCCCCGCTCAAATTATCCTGGAAGGAATTTCGCGCACTCCTGCAGACCGAAGTCACTTCCGACTTCCACTGCGTCACCCGCTGGAGCCGCCTCAGCAACACCTGGAAGGGCGTTCTCTTTACCGACGTTCTGAAGCTAGTCCAAGCAAAGCCCGAAGCCAAACACGCCCTCGTCCTTGCCGAGGAAGGCTACACCGCAAACATTCCACTCGAAGATTTGCGGCGCCCCAATGTTCTGTTCGCGTTCGATCACGACGGTGTGCCTCTAACCGCCGAACACGGCGGCCCCGTCCGCCTAATCGTTCCCCATCTCTACGCCTGGAAAAGTGTCAAGTGGGTGCGCGGTTTCATGCTGCTCGATGAGGACCGCCTCGGATTCTGGGAACGCAACGGTTATCACGCCTATGGCGACCCCTGGAAAGAGCAGCGTTACTCCGGAACATAATTCACCTGAGCCATAAAGAAAGCCCGAAGCGCAAGCCCCTGGCATCTCACGTCGCACGTATTTCTGATGATTTATTTCGCGCTGCGCACCACTTTGCCGTTCTTCATCACGAAATTGATTTTCCGCAGCGATTCCACATCTTGCAATGGATTGCCAGGCATCGCAACGATATCCGCAAACTGGCCTGCCGCAATCGCGCCGCGTTCTTTGTTGATGCGCAGCAGTTCAGCACCATTGCTGGTCATTGCTTTTAGAATATTTTCCGCGGTAACATCCGCCGCCCGCCACACCGCCAGATAATCAAACATCATGTCCGCGCGCGTGCGCCCGGGCATTTCCGTCACCGTGTCCGATCCGAACGCCATCTTCACGCCGATTTTGTTGGCGCGGCTCAGCCGGTCGATAATACTCTTGCCTAGCTTATCCGCGTCCGCCAGGGTGTCATTCGAGGGATTCAATCCCGCCAGATGCTCCGCAGGAAAATCCGTTCCCACGAGAAACGTTCCTTTCTCCTTCATCAGCCGCAATTGTTCGTCCGTCAGTGCGAATCCATGCTCCACACTGTCCGCTCCGCCACGAATTACCGCATCTGCGGCTGGTCCGCCGTACACATGCACCGCCAGCGCGCGTCCCGCATTGTGTGCTTCCGTCGCCGCCACTCGGATATTATTTTCGCTATAGAAAAAATCACTGTTGTCCGTCGCCAGTTTGATTACATCCGCGCCGTAATAAATATCCTCATGAATCGCTTTCACGATTTCGTCAGGCGAATCCGCATCCAGGTATTCGAATTTCCAGAATTCCCCGGCCTCCGCCGGCATTCCCTTCGACTGCCCGCCAAACGGCCCGATGATTTTTCCCGCGCACTGCAGCGTGGGCCCGTCGAACCATCCCATATTGATGGCCTTTTTCAAATCCGAGCAGGCGTAGTTCGCTTCATTGCCGACTTCGCGCAGCGTGGTAAACCCGGCCTGCAGCAGAATTCCTGCATTGTGCAGCCCGCGAAATCCACGCAGCGCCGTCCCTTCTTTCAGGTACGAAGCCTCAAAGGGCGCTTTTCCCGGGATTTCGTTCAGCGTAACGTGCGTGTGCGCGTCAATCAGGCCCGGCATCACCCACTCGCGCGAAAGGTCAATCACTTGTGCATCTTGCGGAATCGCCAGCGAACCGCCCGCCGCCGTGATCTTGCCGTTCTGCACCAGCACGATCTGATTCTTACTAATGCTGCCTTTGGCGGGATCAATTAAATTTCCCGCGCGGATGGCAATCGTTTGTCCGCCGGTCGGCAACACTGCAAACAAACTCAACGCCAATCCCCAAAGGCTTTTCATTTCGTTGATCTCCTGAAAATTCGGCGCAGTATATCACGCACGCCAGCGAGGAAGCAGGGCTCTGCATGCCTGCCGCAGATTGTAACCCCGGCAAAGCGAATGGAATTGCCTTATTAATGTGAATTCCGGTTGTCATTGCGCCGTCGAGCTCTGCGCATAATGCGAACGAACAAGGCGGTTGGTCAGCGTCCGTAGACCAACACGTGAAACGTTCCCTGAATTGCCGCTCCGCGGGGATGCGGATGCTCTGTTGAGGCTGCGGGTGCCGGTGCGAACTCTACCGTGTCTAGGAAAAGTTTATGAGTCTTGGTGTCGAGACCCATCGTCTTCGCGCCAACTTCAGTCTTGATAGTTTCCGCTTCACTGAATTTGTCGGGTGAGTCTTCATGGAATATGTGCACCATGCCCTCACGCGTAGAGGCGAAGATCAGCCCGGTCTCGGGCTCGTACGCTGCGGCATCCACCCCGCCGGAAATTGCAAATGACTGCAGCACTTTTCCGTTGTCGGAGTCAATCACCACCAGCTTCTGTGGTTCGCGCCCCGCGCTGAACAGCCGATGGTGCTCAACGTCCATGGCCAGAGCCGTCGGTCCTCCCGCGGGAGCGACCGGCCAGCGCGATTTGATCTTTAGCGAATTCGAATCGACCGCGACAATTTCGCTCTTGTCTTCCAGATTGATGTAGATCGTTCCTTTTCCGTCGGCCACCGCAAACTCCGGACCGCCCCCCAGCTCAATCTTTCCCACCACGCTGCCGCTCTTGGCGTCAATCACCGTCGCGTTGTGCGGATCGCCATCCATCACGAAAACGCGCTTCGAGAAGGCATCGTAGATCACGCAGTCGGCGTCCTTATCAGCAGCGGCTTCGCCAGTCACCTTCAGCGTCTGCAAATCAAAAATAATTACTTTGCTCTGCGCTCCGTCACTGATGAACCCGCGGCCAAATTCGCTCGCCACGGCTACTCCGTGATCTTGCTTCAAGCCGGTGATGTTGCCGATCAGCGCTCCGCTGTCCGCATCGATCACCTTGACTTCAGTGCCATGTGACAGGTACACGCGTCGCGCCGCTGAATCCACGGTGATGTAGTCGAAATATTCTCGCGTGCTCCCCTCCGCCGCCCCGAAGCTGTATTTCTTCAGCAGGTGATATTCATTCGCGGTCGCGGCCAACAGCGAAGTACCCACCAGGATAAGTACCGCCACACTTGCGATACGTCCGAAATTAAGAGACTTCATGCGACCCCCCCTCGCGACAGAGAGCATTCTCAAAACTCATTTCGTCGCGCAGCGGTTCTACTCCGCTGCCTTGACTCTCCGTCGCCAATGAAACTAACTCATCGCGTATAAACACAGCATAAATTGTGATGAATCAACCGATCGCTGAAAGGGGTAGCCCCGAAAGGGGCCCTTTGCCGTTTGGTTTTTCAAAGGGTGCGGGTTTAGAGTTAACGTTCTTCGCGAACCTCACCGAAGAAGAATCGCTCGACTCTTCGATTGGTGCGCCCGCCAGTCGCAAGCCGGGGCGTTGAAGCTCCGCTCCTGATGGCATTTCAACTAACCGCGGCCTTCGAGGATGTCTCTGCCTCCGTTGCGGCGCCGCCAGATTTGGCAGTAATTTCCAGTCCGTTCTTGTTCATATCGAATCGCTGCTTCCGGTCCAAGCCTTTGACAAACTCACGAACCGCCTTACCGACCCCTCCGGGAAGACTCGACGCCTCCACTTTGACCGTCGCTTCCACTGTTCCTTCACTTCGGTCTTGATAGCGAAATTGCACCTCAAACGTTTTCATGCTCCGAACCTCCCTTTTCTGACCGTGATATTTAAGTCCGACGATGTTTTCGACTCGCAGCTTTCGAGTGCTTCTTCCGGGGCTTCATTTCTGCCTTAAGCTTTTCGTTCTCTAGCTTCAACGCGTCGCGTGCAGCCGTCATTGTTTCCAGGTCGTTTCCCAATTGGCCATTGTCTTTCTGCAGCTCCGCCACCTGGGTCTTCAATTGCTCGTTCTCTTGCAGCGTTTTTGTGTCTTTGCAGGCAGTCAACGGCAAGCTCAGCACCGCTGCCACGGCAAATATGGCCCAAGTATTTTTGCGCATCATACGGCATCCTTCGTTTCACGAAATTTCAAAGCGAACTGGAGCAACCGATAGCGGGCTGGGAGGGAAGAAACCGCTGGCAACTCGGCCAGCGTAATGGAGTTTTCTAGATAGCGCAAGCCTGATAAACTCCAGTTACCGGAAAAAGGGAATCGCTTCTTGCGCAGATTGCGCAAAGTGCGACTACACAGGAATCTGCGGCTGGGCGACGCAGCCTTTAGTATATGTCCGCGTGCGATTCCGCGAAATCCCGAAGCCGCTTCCCCTGATCCCTGGAACTGGCGCACAGCGCAAAAGTTTCATTCAACTAAACGCCCGCGCCGCTCCAGAACCTTTCCGCTCTTTCGGTATCTTGCCAATCCGCGCGTCCCCGGCAAGGAACAAGTCACAAGCCTGCAGCGCCGCTTCTGCAAAATCTGCCGCGTCCACCGCAAGCACCTGCCTCTTCCCGAAAATCTGGATCGACCGCATGTTCGGAAATTCGCGGCGCAAGCTCTCGTGATGCTCTGCAGTCGTGGCCAGCCAAATCCCGTTGTCCGCCGTCCCTGCGCGCTTGTCGCGCAGCAACAGCACAATCTTTTCTCCGACGTATACCGCCGGACACCCGAACATCGGATTGGTTCTGGCCGACGGCGGCGAAAGGGCCTCGAGCGCGAATTCATACGGCACATTTCTGCACTGCTTCACGCGAAATGACGCATCGTTGGTCGGCACAAATAGAGTCTTGCTTCGAAGCTTTGCCATCGAATTCGTGATGCAGCCAATTTCCGCTCGCGCCTTAATCGCGACAGCATCATCATCGTGCCGTTGCGCAGCACTTGCCCGGCTAACCGATTAATTAAATTGGCTGACAGAACGTGCCTATAATACTCAGGGCTGGAGGAGCGGAATGGCCAGAGTAAAACTCATTGCAGCTATTTTACTGACCTTGGGGGCGTCGAGCAGCATGGCGCAGGAGCATCAGCATGGGAGTGGCGAGAAATTGGGAACAGTGCACTTTGCCACATCGTGTAACGCAGCGGCGCAGAAAGAATTCAACCGGACGGTAGCGCTGCTGCATTCCTTCCAGTTCAGCCGGGCCATAGAAGGATCGAACGCAGTGCTAAGGGAGGATTCGACGTGTGGCATCGCGTACTGGGGAATCGCGCTTAGCGATTGGAGTAATCCTTTCGCACCGGGAATGAAAGACAAAAGCCAGTTGCAGGCAGGGCGGGAGGGCGCGGAACGCGGCAAGATTGTGGGCACAAAGACGGAGCGTGAACGGGCTTATCTCGAGGCTGTCGGCAACTTGTACCGCGACTTCGAGAGTACGCCGCAGCGAGCGCGCTTGATCGCCTACCGCGACGCCATGCGGGAAGTATCCTCGAAATATCCCGAAGACCATGAAGCGCAAATCTTCTACGCGCTGGCGATCGCTGCTTCGGAGGATCCTGCGGACAAAACCTACGCCGGGCGGCTCCAGGCAGGAGCGATTCTCGAAAAACTGTTCGAGGAGGAGCCAACGCATCCCGGACTGGCACATTACATTATCCATACCTACGATGTGCCGGCGCTGGCCGGGCGGGCGCTTATGGCGGCGCGACGTTACTCCGAAATTGCGCCAGATGCGCCGCATGCGCTACACATGCCATCGCATACCTTCACGCGCACGGGTTACTGGCAAGAATCCATCGACAGTAATATAGCGGCAGTCGCTGCGGCGCGGCACGAGGGTCAGACGGCAGAGGAGTTGCACGCCAGCGATTACGAAATTTACGCCTACCTGCAAACTGGGCAGGACCAGGCGGCGGGGCGGATAGTAAATTCCTTGCCGGAGATTGCAACACGCTTCGATCCGAAAGCGGTGATCAGTGGCGCCGGAGGTCCCGCAGTTGGATATTTTGCGCTGGCGGCAATCCCGGCACGGTACGCGCTGGAACGCCAGGACTGGAAGCAGGCGGTGAAGCTCCCGCTGCGGGAAACACCGTTTCCTTATACGGATGCAATAACGTGGTTCGCGCGCGGGCTAAGCGCGGGGCGACTGGGGCAAGCGACAGCGGCGAACCACTCCGCGACAGCGCTGCAGCGAATTCGAGAGCGGCTCTCGAAGGCCAGCGAAAACTACTGGGCGCGGCAGGTGGAAATCCAGGAGTTTGCGGTCCGGGCATGGGCTGCGCTATCGGCGGGTAAAAAAGAGGAAGCTCTGCGGCAGATGGAGTGGGCAGCGGAACTGGAAGACGGGACGGAGAAGAGCGCGGTGACTCCTGGTCCGCTGGCCCCGGCGCGCGAGTTGCTGGGCGAGATGTTGCTGGAAATGAAAGAGCCAGCACGGGCGCTGGAGCAATTCGAAGCGACGCTGCAGAAGGAGCCCGGGCGCCTACGCGCATTATATGGAGCGGCGCGGGCTGCGCAGCTCAGCGGAAGTGGCGATACCAGTCAAGGGTATTTTCGCGAGGTGCTGAAGGTTTGTGGCCACGCCGACAAGCCTGGAAGAGCCGAGGTTACAGAGGCGCAGCAGGCGATTTTGCAGAAGTAGTTTAGCGCTTGGCTGCGTGTTTAGCCGGACACGAGGTCCGGATATCCTTGTTGGCCGAAGCGACCTCGCCGATGCGAAAGGCTACGGTGAATGCGATTCTGCCCGTTAGTTGGCCGCCGATCAGCGAAACGCTGGGAAAATTGGTCGCCAGGCATGTTTAGACTTTTGCTTGAGGGGGCCTGCTCCCGGGCCCCTGGGGTCTCGGAAACCGATCTAGCTCAGTGGGGAACAAAATTTGCTAACCCCTGTCTTCCTATCTCTCGTGGAATGAGCGGACCGAATTATTGTGGACTGAGTGGAGCGTGTAACGCGCATCAGCTAATTCCCAGTTCCGCATTCAAGAACGAAACCAGGTATTTCCACACCAGGTAGTAAAGAACTATCGCGATGCACAGAATGACTGGCCAAAGAGCGATCAGATGACGGGGGATCGGAAATTCCAGCAAATGCGCGACGAAATAGCCCAGCGGAGCCAGTAGCAAGGGAAGTAAGCCGCCAAAAACTCCCAGCGAAAAACGCCGCGAAACAAAAGCCGTGTGCAGCAGATTCCACAGTCCCCATGCGTTCGGCACGAATGCCATGGGAAACACAATCACGCGCTCCACCGGAATCGGGACATCGTAAACGTAACGGACCAACGTATAGTTCGCCATCACTATCAGCAGAAAAACGGTCGGGATAGCAATGCCTGCCAGATAAGCGCGCAACAACGGATGCTTGTTCATGATGCCTCCTTACGAGCGGTCCCTTACAAGTGGTATAGAAGCGCGGGAATCAGCGCCGGGAAAAATATCGCCGCTGCGCCCGCAGTGGCCAGCAAAGCCCAGTCAAACCACGGCACTCGAGTTCGCGGCCGCTCCAGCCGGCGCAGCATGTCCGGCCAAAGATCGCGGCGCAGTTCTGTCCCATTCTCCAACGCATCGAGCGGCGGCACTGCTTCACGCAACTTTTCGTGCATGGCGGCGAACTCGTCCGCGTTCAGTTCACCTTTCAGGCCATCTTTCCTGGAATCCTTCATGCATGTACTCCCAGTCGTTGCAATTTTTTGCGCAGCACGCGCACCGCGCGAAACATGCGCGTTCTCGCCACGCCTGCCGAGATGCCCAGAGCTTGCGCGATTTCCGCGTAGGATTCGTCTTCAACCAGCCCGAGCTGCGCGACAACGCGCAGTCGCGGCGGCAAGTCCGCAAATGCTTTGCGAAGTGCTACGCGCATTTGCTGCTGCACGACAGAATCGGGCTTGCGCTCCGCGGCAAGGTCCTCCGGTGATTCGACGTACGGCCGCCTCTTGCGCAAATGGTCCAGGGCCAGGTTCGTCGCGATGCGCCGCAGCCACGCGGCAAAATTCGCTTCAGGATCAAATCCCGCATGCGCTTTGTGCGCGCGCCAAAAAGCCTCCACGGTCAAATCCTCCGCTGTCGTCGGATCGCGCACGATGCGCATCACCCAGCGATACACCTCGCGCTGGTATTGCCGAAAAAGCGATTCAAAGGCGTCCAGATCGCCCGCCGCGAATCGCTGCAGCAATTCCATGCCCGGCCGCCCTCTTATCTGTACTTACCGTGGATCAGCAGCAAACGTTACATTTATTTCTGCGCGCTTCCAACGGTCTCCTCGAAAGGAGGCATGAATATGGGCACGTTACGAGCCCGAATGGTCGTTGAAATCCTTCGGACATATGCACGAGTTATTCGGAGTCTAATGCGAGGAGTCAGATTTGCGGGAGCTTTCTATAGAACGACCTGTTTTGGAATACGCTATGGCTATCCAAGTTTGGCAATGGAAACCTTCGGAAATTACGAAGGGCCGAATCGCGAAAGGCGCAGCATATTTATCCACGGGATGGACGCGACCTGCCTGGCAGCCGTTTACATCGCAATCCTTTTCATTCTCACGCCATTGACGCCACAGCATCCAGGAAATAAGCCAGTGGACTTACCGACAGTTAAGCATTCGGAGCCGATGCTCGGGGCACACCGAGAGGACGCAACAATTGTTACCGTCACTCGCGATGGAAACGTGTTCGTTGGAAACACGCAAGTGCAGCTGGCAGATTTACCGAGCCAAATCGCGAAATCGCTGGCCCAAGGCGGCGAACGAAAGGGTATCTTAAGGCGGATGCCCGAGCAAAATATGGTGACGTCAAAGCAGTGATTGAGTGCATTAAAAGGTGCCGGGATTGAAAACCTAGGGCTCATGACCAACCAAAGAGGAGTTTTGGGTTCCAAATAGCTCGTCCCAAAAAGAGCAACGCCCGGGAGCACATCACTCTCGGGCGTTTGCTACTGAAAACCGATGACTGAGAACTGACGACGATAGGCTAATAAATGTCGTACTGCTCCCAGTGCAGGGTGGCGTCGGACTGGATGATGATGTGCTTGTGCGCGTTCTGCTCCAGTTCGTCGATGAGCATGGACTCGCGAGTTTTCAAGGCCTTTGCGATTTCCGGATGCACACGCAATGTCAGGTTTGGATTGTCGGGAGTCGCAGCAGCCATTTTGCGCGCTTCGTTCTGGATTTCGTAGCACAGCGTCGGGATGGATTTGACCATTCCAGAGCCGGTGCACGACGGGCAAGGCTGGCACAGCACACGTTCCAGCGCTTGTTTGGTGCGTTTGCGCGTGATGCAGACCAAGCCGAATTCGTTGAACGAAAGTGCCTTCGACGGAGCTTTATCCTGATCGAGCGCCTGCTGTAGGGCGGACAAAACGCGTTCGCGGTTGCGGCGCTCTTCCATGTCGATGAAGTCGACCACGATGATGCCGCCAAGATCGCGCAGGCGAATTTGCCGCACGATTTCCTTCACGGCTTCGAGGTTGGTCTTGACGATGGTGTCTTCCAGGCGCGTCGAACCTTTGCCGACGAACTTGCCGGTGTTGACGTCAATCGCCACCAGCGCCTCGGTATGGTTGATGACGATGTAGCCGCCGGATTTGAGCCACACCTTTGCACGCAAGGCCTTGTCGAGCTCGTGCTGAATGCCGAACTCTTCGAAAATCGGCTGTTCCTTGGCGTAAAGTTTCACGCGGCTGACCAGTTTGGGCTGGAAGCGGCTGACGAATTCCGTGACCTTGGCGAATTCTTCTTCGTTGTCGATCCAGATCGCGGTGAAATCGTCGCTGACGTAATCGCGCAGAATACGTTCCACGAGATTTAGGTCGCGGTGCAGAATTGCCGGAGCTTTGCGGTCGTCATGCTTCTGCTTGATTTCCAGCCAGGTCTTGCCCAGAAAGTCGATGTCGGCGCGAATTTCGTCATCGGTCGCTTCGCCTGCAGCGGTGCGGACGATAAATCCTCCCGGATAGCTGCCGCGCGCTTCGCCTACCAGGCGCCGCAGCCGCGAACGATTCTCCGCGCTGGCGATCTTGCGCGATACACCGATGTGATCGATGGTCGGCATGTAGACAAGAAAACGTCCTGGAAGCGCGACGTGACTGGTGATGCGAGCGCCCTTCTTGCCGAGTGGTTCCTTGGCGATTTGCACCACGACTTCCTGCCCAGCCTTCAACATTTCGGAAATCAGTTGTGGGCGCCGCGAGTGTCCGTGTCCACCGGAATGGCCGTAGCCGGGACGTCCACCGCCGCTGCGATGCTGTCCGCCGCCGCTGCTACCCCCGCCGGGCCGGCGCTCAAATCTTCCGCGTCCGCGGTCACCCCCGCGACCACGGTCGCCACCGCTTCCGCCACGGTCTGGGCGTCCGCCTCTGCCGCCACGATCTCTTCCGCCACTATCCCGGCCGCCACTGCGAAATGGGCGCTGAAAACGGGAACGAGGATTGCCGCCAACGCGCGCGGATTGCCTTGGAAATTCGCCCAGCGGTTCCGGGGCCTGCCCGGGAACACGCGAACGTGTTTCACCTGGAAGTAAAATTGCGCTATCGTTAACATGCGAGGAAGCGTTGCCGCCTTCGTGTGCATGTTGTTCGCCATGTGTTTCATGTGAGTCAAGGGACTGGTGCGAAGAATCAGTTTCGATGTGATCGCCCAGGGCGGCAACGTGCAGCGCATTTTCGTGCGCGGCGTCGGCTTCCGCTTCAGCCACCGCTTGCGGCGAACTTACGATTTCCTGAACGTCGTGTTGGTGCTCGCCGTCATGTTCATCATCGTGCTCTTCGTCTTCGTGCTGGCCAGATTCCTGTACCCGTTCGTTCTCTTCGTGCAGCTGGTCTTCGTCGTCTTCATCCTGTTCGACTTCCGCCGCCGAACGTTCGTCTACGGATTGTTCCTCTTCGTCTTCTTCATCTTCTTCAAAGATCGCTCCGCCGGAGGTGGAAGCCGCGGAAACTTCCTGGCGAACCAAATCCTGTTTGGCTTCGATTACGCTGGTGGAAAGTAGTTTGGCTTCTTCCTCGCTGATATCCACGTCCGGAGCTGCTTCCGATTCGGAAGATGCGGAGCGCAGGGCAGTCTCTTCCTCTTCCTGCTCGGTTTCGGATGTTGCAGCGCCACGAACTTCGTTTGCCAGGTCCTCGGCTATCGATTGGTTCGGTTCGGCTGATTCGATTCCTTCCGTGGAAGCGCCTGCCAGAAGCCAGCTGGGCAACCCGCCACGCGAACGGCGCGGAGCATTGGCAGGAGCGGGCTGACCAGCAACGCGTGGCTGCGGTTCTTCCGGCTCCACTTGTGGTTCGAAGCGTTCGGGTTCTACAACGGGAGCCGCCGCAGTAAGTTCGGGCACGGGACGCCCACGATATTTGGCGAGTGATTCGCCCGGCAACACGAACGGTTCCTCCGTCGAGTCGATTGGAGCAGATGGTGCAGAAGTGCGCGGAGCATCGCCGCGATTATCGAAGTCACGGCGGGGGCCACGATTATCGTAACCACCGCGTTGCGAATAACCGCCACGACCGCCGCGATCACCACCGCGGTCGGGGCCGCGATCGCCGCCACGAGATTCGCCACCTTGCGGGGAAGCGTATTTGGAGGGAGGAAGATCGCGGCCGCCGCCGGGACGGAATCCAGCGCCACTGCTGCGACCGCTGCGGCCCCGGCTACCGCCACCGCGTCCAAAACGTCCTCTGCCGCCGCTGCGGCCAAAGTTTTGTCGATCGCCGCCTCGGTCGCTGCCAGCACGATCACCGGCAGCGCGCGGACTGAAGCTGGGCGATGGACGGTACTGGGTGGGGTTGTAGCGCGGAGCAAAATTTTGCGGAGCCGATTCATTCGAATCGGGCTGACGTTCTTCTTCACTTGTGTGCTGGGCCTCGTCGACGCCCGGCGCGTCCGGCTCTGATTCTTCCACGTGGGTGTGCACATCGTGCTGTTGCGATTCGCCGTGGGATTCTTCGCTCAGGGATTCTGCGGCAGGCGCTTCGTGCGCGTGGGCCAGCGTTTCTCCCGGAAGCTCGATGTGCTCGGAATTCGTGGGCGGTTCGCCATGAGTGACTGCCGGCGTTGGTTCGTGACCGTGGCCGTGATCGTAGTCTT
>Ga0209488_10001317_pt1 | contig 21231 bp, 25 predicted proteins | sample Rivendell_Oct201_8_FD_188349 | JGI IMG/M metagenome (GOLD analysis project Ga0209488, IMG submission 188349) | Vadose zone soil microbial communities from the Eel River Critical Zone Observatory, Northern California, USA -... | ecosystem: Environmental > Terrestrial > Soil > Vadose zone >...
GGCGCCGCTGCAAATCCCTCGCCCCGCCTGGGGGAGAGGGTGCCGAGCGCAGCGAGGCGGGTGAGGGGCCTGTGAGGGAAAGTCCATGACCGTCACCGAGACACTCCACCGACCCGCCGCCGCTCCCCGCGCGCGCCGCAAGGCCGCGACGAGCGACCGCGAAGCGGCGGAGTTCGTGGCGTATCCCGAGCGCAAGGCCGACGCGCTCGGCGTGTTGCCGCCGCCTCCGCCGCCACGCGGTCTCGACCGTCAATTCGCGATCGGCGCCGGCATCCTCGCGCTCGGTTTTGTCATCGGCGCTGCGCTCAGCGCGGCTCCGCTGTTTCGCAGCACGGCGTTGCAGCTTCGGGCTGCCAACGTCCGGTAGATGCCACCGTGCCGGCCGCGTCGTAGCGGTCGTGGTGGCGCACCCAGTCGCTCAGATTGCCGCGCGGCCCGGTCTCGTCGCGCCCCTTCGGCACGATGTCCAACAGGCGGTAGGTGCCTAGCACATCCTCGCCGCCACGGCCGAACGACGAATAAGTGTGAAAGATGTCGCCGCTCTCATCTTTGTAGAAAACGCTGCGCCCCGACAATTCCTCGATCGGGATCGGCCGCGTCTCGTAATTGTAATAGCCCTCGCCGCGTCGCATCTCGTCCGGCGTAAACGATACATGGAAGTCGTAATTGAAGTCGTTGCCGTAGGACGACACCCATTTGATCTGCCATCCCATGCGCTTCCGGAACGCTTGGATCTCCGGCCAAGGCGCGCGCGAGACCGCGACATAGCTGATGTCGCGTGCGCCAAGATGCACGAGGATGCCGTCGACATGATCCATCTCGAAGGAGCAGCCGACGCAACCCTCGCTCCAGCCCGGCCCCAGCATGAAATGCTTGACGATCAGCTGGCTCTTGCCGCCGAACAGATCGGCCAGCGTTTCCCTGCCTCCTGGCCCCTCGAATTCATACGGCTTCTCGATCTTGATCCACGGCAAGGCGCGCCGCTCGGCGCCGAGCCGGTCGCGCGTGCGCGTGAATTCCTTTTCCTTTGCCAACAGCGCCTTGCGCTCGACGAGCCATTCTTCGCGGCTGACGATTCGATGCGGTGTCATGTCTGTATCCTCCATGCTTTGCATCAGGCGCGCGGTATGCCGGCATGCGCCGCCTTGAGCCCGGCGATGTCGAGCTTCACCATGCCGAGCATCGCCTGCATGACGCGTTGCGCTTTGGCCGGATCGGGGTCGCCGAGCAATTGCGGCAACGCGCGCGGCACGATCTGCCACGAGACGCCGTAGCGGTCCTTGAGCCAGCCGCACCGCTCGGCCGCGCCGCCGTCCAACAGCGTATTCCACAGCCGGTCGACCTCGGCCTGGTCGTCGCAATCGATCATGAACGAGATCGCATGCGTGTATTCGAAGCGCGTCCCGCCGTTCAGCGCGAGAAAGCTTTGCCCGGCGAGCGTGAACTTGACGACGAGCACGCTGCCGGCCTTACCGGCCGGGCTGTCGGTCATATTCCGCTGCACGTGCTCGATGCGCGAGTCGGGCAGCAGCGACACATAGAACCTCGCCGCCTCCTCGGCTTCGCCGTCGAACCATAAACAGGGGGTGATCTTGGACATGTTTGCTCCTCTCAATGATCGGCAGCCGCGCCGGCGAGATATGCGGCGAAGCGCTCCATGCAGCTGGCCCAGCCGCCCTGATGCGCGTCGCGCGCGCTTTCCGTCTCGAACAGCGCCTGATGGAGCGTGAGCCGCGTCTTGCCGCGCCCGGCATCGGCGAATGTCACCGTCACGAGCGTCTCGTGGCCGAGATCGCCGGCGGCGTCTTCCCAGGCAAAGGTGAAGACGAGGCGCTCCGGCGGCACGATCTCGCGATAGGTGCCGCGTCGGCAATGCCGTGTCCCGTCGGGCGAGCGCATGCAGGCGCGATAGGCGCCGCCCGGCCGCACATCCATCTCGCAGGAAATCGTCGTGAAGCCCTGCGGCCCCCACCATTGCGCCGCCTGCTTCGCATCGGTCCAGGCCGCGAACACAACCTCGCGCGGCGCATCGAACGTCCGCGTGATCGTCAGCCCGCGCTGCCCTGCATCGCTAACTGCGCTGTCGCTTGCGCGCATTCTTGTTCCTCCTTGGCCGCTTCGACTTGATCCCGGCCAGATAGTCGTCCAAGCGGTCGAAGCTCTCTTCCCAGAACTGCCGGTAATCTTCGATCCAATCGGCGGCGCCCCTGAGCGGCGCCGCGTCGAGCCGGCAGGGTCGCCATTGCGCTTCGCGGCCGCGCGAAATGAGCCGGGCGCGCTCCAGCACCTTCAGATGCTTCGACACGGCCGGCAAGCTCATCGCGAACGGCTCGGCCAATTCGCCGACCGTCGCCTCGCCCGTGGTGAGCCGCGCCAGGATCGCCCGCCGCGTCGGGTCGGCCAATGCCGAGAAGGTTTCGCTCAGTCGATCGGGCATAGGCGGTATTTATCTGATCGGTTAATTAACTCACTAGCTAAATACTATCCGCGAAAGCTGATGTCAACACGCGTCGTCACCCTTCTATCATTCCGCGGCTTGGCGACGCCGAGAGCCCGGAATCCATGAACATCGGCCTCTGGAATATGGATTCCGGGCTCGCCGCTTTCGCGGCACCCCGGAATGACCAATTGGGGGCGTGTGCTAGGGGAGCGCAAGGCGCGCGCACATGTGTCGGATACACGGACAAGACCGAAATTCTACGAGCGGTCGAGCGCGATCAGCGCGAGACCCGTTTCCGGGTCCTTCTTCTTGCGCAGATGCGCTGGGGGCTGCGTCAGGATGACTTCGAGGGTCGGGCGCACATGGCCTTCGAGGAGATGACCGCCGACGACGCTGCCGTCGGACTTCCCGAGGACGGCGTGGATATGCAACGCCGGCTTGCCGTCGGCTTCGGCGACATCGCCGATCAATGACAGCACCTCGACCTGCTCCTCGACCGGGATGCGCTTATAGTCCTTACTTGTCCCAATCGAAATAGCCGATGACGGCACGCTCGAACGCGCCGATCGCGGTCAGCCCCGCGGCATCAATCTTCTGCTCGCGCACAAATTCCTGCAGCGAGCGCATTGCCTCGTCGCCCGTCGCGAGCACGATGGCGTAAGTCGCCGGCGGCCCTCGATCCAACAGTTTCCAGCGCATCCCGGCACCTCGAAATCGCCCTGCTTTTTCAACGGGAAGCTCAGGCCAACGTTCCGGCGAGACGCGGCTGCCGCGCCATGAGCGCCGCCGCGATGCTCGCCAGCGCCAGCGCGAAAAAGCATTCGAGCGACAGAGCGTAGCTGCCGGTCCAATCGCGCAATACACCCGATAGGAGCGGCCCGGCTGCCTGCGCAAACACCTGCGCTGACAAGGCAATGCCGCGGATCGCGCCGAAATGGGCGCGGCCGAAATAATCGGCCCAGGCGATCGGCACCAGCGTTAGCACAGCGCCGATGCCAAACCCGAACAGCCCGCCGGCGAGGTAAGCCAGCACCGCCGAGTGGATGCCGAGCATCGCGCCGGTGCCGAGCGCGATACTCGCCCCCGCCAGCGCCAGCCCGTAGCGGATCGGGAAGCGGCGCGGCATCATCCCGCAGGCGATGCTCCCCACCGCCGACATCAGCGAAAACATGCTGACGACTGTCGCGGCGATGGTCGGTGACAGCCCGCGCTCTATCAGATACGGCGCCTGGTGCAGGCTGACTCCGGCCTGCACCGGAAACACCAGCGCCGTGTAGAGCAAGACGAGCCAGAAGGCCGGGGTATGCAATGCCTCGCGGCGCGAGAAGGCCGGCTCGGCGGCAAGCAGACGTTCATCCGCCGCACTCCGGTCGCCTGCCTCTTGCCTCCCATCCGGCGACAAACCGAGATCCTCGGGCCGGCGCACCAGCAACAGCCAGGCCGGCACAAAGCCGATCAGCAATGTCGCCGCGCCGATCGCGAGCCATCCCGCGCGCCAGCCCTGTTGCAAGATCGCGAATTGCGCGAGAAGCGGCATCGCGACGAGCCCGGCTTGCTGTGCCAATGTCGCGATCGATGTCGCGAAGGTGCGCCGCCGCACAAACCAGTTCGATAATGCGCCGTAGATGCCGAGATCGAACGGCCCGGCCCAGTTCATCCGGGCCAAGCAGAACAGCAGATAAAAGTGCAACAGCGACCCGGTCGCGGACAGCAGCAACAGCGCGATGCCGTTGACGAGCACCGCGGCGCACAGCACCAGCCGCGAGCCGCGCCGGTCGAGCAAGGGCCCGATCAGCGGCGCCGAGATCGCCGCCAACACGCCGCCTAAGGATACCGCGCCGGAGAGCGCCGTGCGCGACCAGCCGAATTCGCGGGTCAACGGCTCGACAAAGATCGACAGAGTCGCAACGGCCGGCCCCTGCCGCGCAAACCCGGCACAGCACAAGCACGCGAGCACGACCCAGCCGTAGAACACCGGCAACCGCGCCGCGATGAGCCGCGGCAGCGGCGGCGGCACGACCCGGGCGGGCAGCGGTCGCGGCAAATCCATCCCGCCATTCTGGCGGCTCGGCCCCTCTTTGTCCCGACCGTCCACCCGAAGCGAGTGGATGCCGCTCCCGCCCGAGAAACGATGGTGTCGGGTGCGGGTTACTCGACGACGATGCGGGGCGGCGCGCGGCGGGCGGTGGATTCGCCCGAGACTTTTTCCCAGATCTTGGCGGCGATGTCGCGGAAGGTCTGCGCGTAGGGCGAATCCGGCTGCGACACGGTGATCGGGCGGCCTTCGTCGGAAGTTTCGCGGATCGCGAGATCGAGCGGCACCTCGCCCAAGAAATCGACGCCGAGCCGCTCCGCCTCGCGGCGGGCACCGCCATGCGAGAAGATATCGCTGCGCTCGCCGCAATGCGGGCACAGGAAGTAGCTCATGTTCTCGATGATGCCGAGCACCGGCACATTGACCTTGGTGAACATGTTGAGGCCCTTGCGGGCGTCGATCAGGGCGATGTCCTGCGGCGTCGAGACGATGACCGCGCCGGCCAGCGACACCTGCTGCGCCATCGTCAACTGGGCGTCGCCGGTGCCGGGCGGCATGTCGACGACCATGATGTCGAGCTCGCCCCAGGCGACGTCGCGCAGCATCTGCTGCAAGGCGCTCATGACCATCGGGCCGCGCCAGATCATCGGCGTGTCCTCGGGCACGAGAAACCCGATCGACATGCATTTCAGGCCGTAATTCTCCATAGGCCGAAGGATCTTGGCGTCGGCCATCTGAGGCTTACCGGTGATGCCGAGCATGCGAGGCATCGAGGGCCCGTAAATGTCGGCGTCGAGCACACCGACACGCAGCCCGTTGGCCTTGAGCCCGAGCGCCAGATTGGCGGCGACCGTCGATTTGCCGACACCGCCCTTGCCCGAAGCGACCGCGACGATGGCGCGGACGCCGGGCGCGATCGCGCTCTTGCCAGCCGCCGGTGCTGCTTGTGCCGGTGCGGCAGCCGGCGCAGCACGCCGCGCGCCGCCGGGCGGTTTCGCTTCGGCGGTCAACACCGCCGTCACCGACATGACATCCGGCAACGCCTCGACGGCGCGTTCGGCCGCCTTTCGCAACGGTTCGAGACGTGCCCCGCGCTCCGGCTCGACCTCGATCGCGAACCCGACATTGCCGTCCCGGATCACGACCCCCGTGACCATGCCGAGCGAGACGATGTCGCCATCGCGTTCGGGGTCGCGCACCGCCCGGAGCGCGTCGAGGATCATGTTTTCAGTAACGGGCATTCCCGGCTCCTGGTGTGGTGGATTTGAAGTTCCCATTAGGGGTGGCGGTCGCGTTGGGGAACTTCAAATCCGAAACCACACCAGACCCTTTTAAATTGCCCGTGCGGCTTTGAATCCGAAATTCGCTCAAAGCCTGGCCCCGAGACACGGCGAATTTCGGATTCACCGCACCAAGCCTGGGGGGTTGTGCGCATTTAAGCGGCCGGCCCCCACTTGACAACACCCCGGACGCGCGCCCTCTATCGGCGCACGGTTCGGCAGCCATTCGCTGGGGGGCGCGCGCTGCCGCGGAAGGGTTCGAGGCATGATCTGGCACAGTGACGGCGGCGGACCCTGGGGCACGGGGCCGCGCGGCGGCGGGGGTGGCGGAGGTCACGGCGGCGGCGGTGGCGGCGGGCCTTGGGGCAGCGGCCGCGGCGGTGGCGGCGGACCCCGCGGCCCGGTGCCGCCCAATTTCGAAGAGCTGTTGCGGCGTAGCCAGGATCGCTTTCGCCGCGTGTTGCCGGGCGGTTTCGGCACCGGCACCGGCGTCGCGATCGTCATCGCCGCGATCGTCGTGCTGTGGGCGGCGAGCGGCTTCTACCGGGTATTGCCGGACGAAGTCGGTGTCGTATTACGCTTTGGCGCCTACAACCGCACGACGCAGCCGGGGCTCAATTACCACCTGCCGACGCCGATCGAGAGCGTGCTGACCCCGAGCGTCACCCGCGTCAACCGCACCGAGATCGGCTACCGCTCCGGCGAGAGCCGCACCAGCGGCGGCGCGCGGCCGGAAGAAGCGCTGATGCTGACTGGTGACGAGAATATCATCGACATCAACTTCACGGTGTTCTGGGTCATCAAGAACGCGCAGGACTACCTATTTCACATTCGCAATCCCGAAGCGACGGTCAAGTCGGCGGCCGAAAGCGCGATCCGCGAGATCGTCGGCGAGACGCCGATCGCGCAGGCGCTCGCCGAAGGCCGCGGCAAGATCGAGACCGACACGACGCACCTGTTGCAGCGGATCCTCGATTCCTACGGCGCCGGCATCGTCATCACCCAGGTGCAGATGGCCAAGGTCGATCCGCCCGCCCCGGTGATCGAATCTTTCCGCGACGTGCAGCGTGCCCTCGCCGATAAAGAGCGGCTGCGCAATGAGGCCGAGGCCTACCGCAACGACATCATTCCGCGGGCGCGCGGCGACGCGGTGCGTATCAAGCAGGAGGCGGAAGCCTACCGTGCCGAGATCATCGCCCGCTCGTCGGGCGACGCCGACCGCTTCACCTCGGTCTACCGCGCCTTCAAGGTGGCGCAGGATGTGACGTTGCAGCGCCTCTACATCGAAACGATGGAAGAGATCCTGAAGAACAGCAACAAGATCATCATCGACAAGGCGGCGCAGGGCCAGAGCGGCGTGTTGCCTTATCTGCCACTGCCAAGCCTGCTCGGCACAACACCCCCGGGCGGCTCGGCGCCGGAAACGGGGGCGGCCCAGTCCTCGACATCCTCCTCATCGACATCCGGTGGGACGCCGCCGGGCCGCGGCACGGCGCAACCCTCGATAGGACGGCGGCAATGAACCGGCGGCTTCTCGCGATCATCGGCGTCGTGCTGGTGGTCGCCGGCATCCTGGCGATGAGCTCGTTCTTCACCGTCGACCAGACCGAGCAGGCGCTGGTACTGCAATTCGGCCAGCCGCGGCGCGTCATCCGCGAGCCGGGGCTATGGGTCAAGCGGCCGTTTGTCGAGAACGTCATCCTCTACGACACCCGCGTCCTCGATTTCGAGCCGCCGCATGAAGAGGTCATCGTCTCGGACCAGAAGCGGCTCGTCGCCGACACCTACACCCGGTATCGGATCGTCAACCCGCTCCAGTTCTATCAGACGGTCGGCTCGGAAGCCGGGGTGCGCGCCCGCCTCTCGGCGCTCGTCAGCGGCAGCCTGCGCCGCGTGCTCGGCAGCGTCACGCTGAACGACGTCCTGTCGAACAAGCGGGCCGCGATCATGGTGCAGATCCGCGACGATGTTGCGGTGCAAGCCAAGGATTTCGGCATCGATGTTGTCGATGTGCGGCTGCGGCGCGCCGATCTGCCGGAAGAGAACAGCCAGGCGATCTATGCCCGCATGCAGTCCGAGCGCGAGCAGCAGGCGCGGCAATATCGCGGCGAGGGCGCTGAAGCAGCCCAGAATGTACGCGCCAATGCCGAGCGCGAGCGCACCGTCATCCTAGCCGAGGCGCAGCGCGATGCGCAGCGGGTGCGCGGCGACGGCGACGGTCAATCGATCAAGATCTATGCCGATGCGTTTGGGCAAGACAAAGAATTCTTTGCCTTCTATCGCTCGCTGCAGGCCTATCGCGATGCGCTGAACGGCAAGGACACCTCGTTCATCTTGTCGCCGGAAGGCAATTTCTTCCGCTTCTTTGGCGGCTGGACGGGCGAGGCCGCGACGGCCGGAGCGCCGCATGGTACGCCGCCGCGAGCCGCGAACCCGGCGACCGGCGGCGCCGGCGCCGGCAACCCGCCGCGGTGAACCCAGGCGTGGCCGACCGTTATTGCGGCGGGCTCTATGCGGCGGCGCGGCATGACCGCATCCGCCGCGATTGATGCGGGACCTCGGGACGGCGCTTGCCCTCGTGCTGGTCATCGAAGGGGTCCTCTATGCCCTATTTCCGGACGGGATGAAGCGGATCGCCGCCCGGGCGATGCTGGTGCCGCCGCAGAGTTTGCGCATCGCTGGGCTCGTCGCGGCCCTCCTCGGGGTCGTCCTGGTATGGTTACTGCGACGCTGAGGTATGCGAGGCATCTGGCTTGCCGGCCGCTTCTCCCGTAATCTCCGCGCCCTGGTCCGGCGCCCTACCCAGCGCGCCCCGTTAGATGTCCGGCGCCGGCGGCCATTCGATCCGAGGAGTTGATTGAAGTGCTTCTGTTTTCGCTGAGCTTGCGGCGCTCTGCACTGGCCGCGGTTGCCGCGCTGCTGCTCGTCCTGCCGGCCGGAGCTCCGCCGGTCGCAGCGCGGCCGGCGCCCGACAGCTTCGCCGATCTCGCCGACAAGCTCTTGCCATCGGTCGTTAACATCTCAACGACACAGACCTTGAAGACCGACAAACAGAAGGAAAGCACGCCGGGCCGCCCGAAATTCCCACCGGGCTCGCCCTTCGAAGAGTTCTTCAAGGACTTCTTCAAGGATCACGACACCCCGCAAAGCGGCCGCCCGGAGGCGAAGCCGCGCAAGGCGACCTCGCTCGGCTCCGGCTTTGTCGTGGACGCAGGGGGCTACATCGTCACGAACAATCACGTTATTGCCGATGCCGACGAGATCACCGTCAAGCTCGCGGACAATACCGAACTGAAGGCCGAGGTGGTGGGCCGCGACACCAAGACCGATGTCGCGGTGCTCAAGGTCAAAACGACAAAACCGCTGGTAGCCACGCGCTGGGGCGACAGCGACAAATCACGGGTCGGCGATTGGGTATTGGCGATCGGCAACCCGTTCGGGCTCGGCGGCAGCGTCACCGCCGGCATTCTGTCGGCGCGGCAGCGCGACATCCAATCCGGCCCCTATGACGATTTCCTGCAGACCGACGCGGCGATCAATCGCGGCAATTCGGGCGGGCCGATGTTCAACATGGATGGCGAGGTCATCGGCATCAACACGGCGATCTATTCGCCCTCGGGCGGCTCGATCGGCATCGGCTTCGCGATCCCGTCGAACCTCGCCAAGCAGGTGGCCGCCGAATTGGTGCGCGAGCCCGATCACACCGTGCACCGCGGCTGGCTCGGCGTGCGCATCCAGGCGGTGACCGATGAGATCGCGGAGAGCCTCGGCCTCGACAAGCCGAAAGGCGCGCTCGTCGCGAGCGTCAACGACAATGGTCCGGCGCAGAATGGCGGCATCCAGCCCGGCGACGTCATCCTGACCTTCGACGGGAAGCCGGTGACCGATATGCGCCATCTGCCGCGGCTCGTCGCCGAGACGCCGGTCGACAAGAGCGTGCCGGTGACGGTGTGGCGCAAGCGGAAAGAGACGCCGCTGCACGTCAAGGTCGGAAAGCTCGACGAGACCGAGCAGGTCTCGGCAAAGGAGGCGCCAAAAAAGGCGCCCGCCAAGGACGACGCCCCGACCGTCAGCGCGCTCGGGCTGACGCTCGCGAATATCAGCCCCGAGATGAAGGAGAAATTCTCGCTCGCGGATGATTCGAAGGGGGTTGTTGTCGTCGATGTGGCGAAGGACAGCCCGGCGGCCGAAAAAGGGCTAAAGGCGGGCGATGTCATCGTCGAGGCGGCGCAGGAAGAGATCAAGAGCGCCGGCCAAGTCGTCGGCAAGATCGATGACGCGAAGAAGGCGGGCCGCAAATCGATCCTGCTGTTGGTCGAGCGCCAGGGCGATCTGCGCTTTGTCGCGGTGCGCCTCGACCAGAGCTAGGGTCATCGCTTTTCCGCCCTACGGTTCGACGATCTCCTCCTGCCGATAACCCTGGGCGTAGAGGATGCCGGTCAGATCGGCATGATCGAGCCGCCAGCGCGCAGCGGCGGCGACCGCGGGCTTGGCACGAAACGCAACACCGAGCCCGGCCGCTTCGAGCATCGGCAAATCGTTGGCGCCGTCGCCGACCGCCACTGTCGCGGATAACGGGACGCCCAGTTCGGCGGCCATTTGCAGCAATGTGGCGCGCTTTGTCTCGCGGGTCAGGATCGGCGATGCGACCGTGCCGGCGATATGCCCATCGGCTATGTCGAGCCGGTTCGCCGAGACCCGGTCAAAGCCGAGCTCGGCGGCGATACGCTCGACGAACACGGTAAACCCACCCGAAACGAGCGCGGTCCGCACCCCGGCGGCGCGCAAGGTCGCGAGCAAGGCTCGCGCGCCCGGCATAAGGCGGATGCGGGCCGCCGCTTCGTCGAGCACCGTCGCCGGGAGACCTTTCAGCAGCGCGACCCGCTCTTTGAGCGCGGCGGCGAAATCGAGCTCGCCATTCATCGCGCGCCGGGTGATCTCGGCGACATGCGCGCGCAGGCCGACAAAATCGGCGAGCTCATCGAGCATCTCGTTCTCGATGATTGTCGATTCGAGATCGGCGACAAACACTCGCTTGCGCCGGCCCTCGGCCGGCTGGACGAGCACATCGATCGCGGCATTGCCGATCGCCTGCCGGGCCAGTGCTTCGGCCTTGACCGCATCGCCGTCCCTCAGGACAAGATCGCAAGCCCGGCCGGGCGCCAGCCAGTCCGGCTCACCGTTAGATAAAGTCGCCCCGATCGCCGCGGCCCGGCCAGGTAACCGCGCTTCGGCCCCGGGACCGGCGATCAATGTCAGAACCAGGCTCATCGGAACGCGGCGCCGCTGGTCTATCGGGCAGCGAGATTGCTTCGTCGCTGCGCTCCTCGCAATCACAACCTATTTGTTCGTCATTGCGAGCAAAGCAAAGCGATCTCGGTGCGACGAGACACAGAACCCCCATCGCCGGTCGTTATCGTTGCCGGGCCGACGGCGAGCGGCAAATCGGCCCTGGCGCTCGAGCTGGCCGCGGCACGCGGCGGCACGATCATCAATGCCGACAGCCAGCAGATCTATCGCGACCTCAGCATCCTGAGCGCCCGGCCCGACGCGGCGGCGATGCGCCGCGTGCCGCACCGCCTCTACGGGTTTCTCGATGCGGCCGAACGCGGCTCGGTGGCGCTGTGGCGCGAGCGGGCCCTGGCCGAGATCGCGGCGGCGCATCAGGCGGGGAGCCTGCCTTTTCTGGTCGGCGGCACCGGGCTCTATCTGCGCGCCTTGCAGCGCGGGCTGGCATCGGTGCCGGCGATCGCGGCATCGATCCGCGACGAAGCCGCCGCGCTCTATGCCGAGATCGGCGGGGCCGCGTTCCGCGAGCGGCTGGCCGAACTCGATCCGGCCGCGGCAGGCCGGCTCCCGCCCGGCGACCGGCAACGGCTGTTGCGGGCCTGGGAAGTCGTGCGCGCCACCGGAAAGCCGCTCGGCGAATGGCAGCGGCGCGGTGGGAAGCCGGAGGCATTTCGGTTTGCGACAATTCTGATCATGCCGCCGCGCGAGGCGCTGTACGCCGCCTGCGACCGCCGTTTCGAGGCGATGATCGCGGCCGGCGGGATCGAGGAGGCAAGAATTCTCATGGACCGCGGTTTACCGCCCGACCTGCCGGCGATGAAGGGTGTCGGTGTGCCCGAACTGATGCGGCATTTGCGCAGCGAGATCACGCTTGAGGAGGCGGTCGCGGCAGCGCAGCGCGCCACCCGCCGCTATGCCAAGCGGCAGATGACCTGGTTTCGCCACCAAATAATCGCCGATCTCGTCTTCGATCAGCAGTTGTCGCCAAGTATGTTGCGGCAGGCCAATGACTTAATTGACCAGTTCCTGTTGACCCATCCAGCCTAGCTCTCTACGGTGCCAGCCCCCGTGCCGGGCCAGGCTGGACCGAGCGGGACGCTTTGCCAATACTTTAACCAGGAGACGGTCATGTCGGCCGAGCCGATCTGTGGAGCGGATATCGTCATCAAGGCGCTCGTCGATCAGGGCGTCGATGTCGTATTCGGCTATCCCGGGGGCGCGGTCCTGCCGATCTACGACTCCTTGTTCAAGCAGAACGCGCTGCGCCACATCCTGGTGCGCCAGGAGGGGGGCGCGGTGCATGCTGCGGAAGGCTATGCCCGCTCGACCGGGAAGGTCGGGGTCGTCCTGGTGACGAGCGGGCCCGGCGCGACAAACGCCGTGACCGGCCTCACCGACGCGCTGATGGACTCGGTGCCGGTCGTGTGTCTCACGGGCCAGGTGCCGACGCATCTGATCGGCAATGACGCGTTTCAGGAAGCCGACACGACCGGCATCACCCGGCCCTGCACCAAGCACAATTATCTGGTGAAGGACGTCAACGACCTCGCGCGCGTTCTGCACGAGGCGTTTTACGTGGCGAAAAGCGGACGGCCGGGGCCGGTCGTTGTCGATCTGCCAAAGGACGTCCTGTTCGCGTTGGGCAATTATGTCGGGCCCCAGCAGGTCGCGCATAAGAGCTACCGGCCGCAAACAAAGCCCGATCCGGCGCGGGTCGCCGAGGCGATCGAGATGATCGCGGCGGCGAAGCGGCCGCTGTTTTATGGCGGTGGCGGGCTGGTCAATTCCGGGCTCGAAGCCTGCGCCCGCTTTACCGAATTCGTGCGCCTCGTCGATGCGCCCTGCACGCTGACCCTGATGGGGCTCGGCGCGCTGCCGGCGAGCGATCCGCATTTCCTCGGCATGGTCGGCATGCATGGGATGTACGAGTCGAACATGGCGATGCACGATTGCGACTTGATGATCGCGGTCGGCTCGCGCTTTGACGACCGCGTTACCGGGCGGCTCAGCGCGTTCTCGCCCGGCTCCAAGAAAATCCACATCGACATCGATCCGTCATCGATCAACAAAAATGTGCGGGTCGACCTGCCGTTGCTCGGCGACTGCAACGAAGTGATGGGCGCGCTGTTGCAGGCGTGGAAGAAAGCGGCGCCGCATTCCGACACCAAGGCGCGGCACGCCTGGTGGCGCAAGATCGATGCGTGGCGAGCGCGCAACTGCCTACGCTACGACGGCTCGCGCCGCGACCTGATCAAGCCGCAATACGCGCTCGAACGCCTCTATGCGCTGACCCGCGAGCGCGACCCGTTTATCACGACCGAAGTCGGCCAGCACCAGATGTGGGCGGCGCAGTTCTTCAAATTCGACAAGCCCTATCACTGGATGACCTCGGGCGGGCTCGGCACGATGGGCTATGGCTTGCCAGCGGCGGTCGGGGTTCAGGTCGCGCATCCGGACTCGCTTGTCATCGACATCGCGGGCGAAGCCTCGATCCTGATGAACATCCAGGAGATGTCGACGATCGCGCAGTACCGGCTGCCGGTGAAGGCGTTCATCCTGAACAACCAGTATATGGGGATGGTGCGCCAGTGGCAGGAATTGCTGCATGGCGGGCGCTATTCCGAAAGCTACACCGCGGCATTGCCTGATTTCGTCAAGCTCGCCGACGCGTTCGGCGCGGCGGGACGGCGGGTCGAGCGGCCGGACGAACTCGATGACGCGATCCTGCAGATGATCGAAGAGCCGCGCGCCGTCATCCTCGATGTCGTTGTCGACCAGACGGAGAACTGCTTCCCGATGATCCCCGCGGGCGCCGCGCATAACGAGATGCTGCTCGGCCCGGCCGACAAGGCGCAACAGCCGGTATCCGAAGAGGGCATGGTTCTCGTGTGAGGCGCGGCACTTGCCCGACAGCGATACGATCGAGCGCCACACAGTCGCCGTTCTCGTCGACAACGAGCCGGGCGTCTTGGCGCGCGTCATCGGCCTCTTCTCCGGGCGCGGCTACAATATCGAGAGCCTGACCGTCGCCGAGGTCGACCGCAGCAACAGCCTGTCGCGCATCACGATCGTGACGAGCGGCACGCCGATGATCATCGAGCAGATCAAGGCGCAATTGTCGCGTCTCGTGCCGGTGCACAAGGTGCACGATTTGACCGATGAAGGCCCCTCGGTCGAGCGCGAGATGGCGCTGATCAAGGTCGCGGGCAAAGGCGAGGCGCGTATCGAGTCTCTGCGGCTCGCCGACATCTTCCGGGCGCGCGTCGTCGACTCGACGACCGAAAGCTTTGTTTTCGAGATGACCGGCTCGGGCGAAAAGCTGAACGCGTTTATTTCGCTCATGGTACCGCTTGGGCTTGTCGAGGTGTCGCGCACCGGCACGGTCGCGATCGCGCGCGGCCCGGGGAGTTTTTAGAACTACGGTTTTCACCACAGAGGCACAGAGGTCACAGAGGACAATTTCAACTGTCATTGCGAGCGAAGCGAAGCAATCTCTGGCCAGTTGTGCACCATCAGAGGGGGATTGCTTCGCCGCTTCGCTCCTCGCAATGACAGCTCCTCTTCTCTGTGCACTCTGTGTCTCTGTGGTGAATGAAATTCAGAGGAGAGAAGCGATGCGTGTGTATTACGACCGCGATGCGGATGTGAATTTGATCAAGTCGAAAAAGGTCGCGGTCATCGGCTATGGCAGCCAGGGCCACGCCCATGCCAACAATCTCCGCGACAGCGGCGTCAAGGATGTCGTCGTCGCGCTGCGGCCCGGTTCGCCCTCGGCGCAAAAGGCCGAGAACGCCGGCTTCAAGGTGCTGACCAATTCGGAAGCGGCGAAATGGGCCGATATCGTCATGGTCTTGGCGCCCGATGAGTTGCAGGCCGGGCTCTACAACAACGAACTCAAGCCCAACATGCGTGAGGGCACGGCGCTCGCGGTCGCGCACGGGCTCAGCATCCATTTCCGCCTGATCGAGCCGCGTCCCGACATGGATGTATTCATGATCGCGCCAAAGGGACCGGGCCACACGGTGCGCTCCGAGTACCAACGCGGCGCCGGCGTACCGTGTCTGCTGGCGGTCGAGCAGAACCCGTCGGGGAATGCGATCGAGATCGGGCTGTCCTATGCCTGTGCGATCGGCGGCGGCCGCGCCGGCGTCATCGAGACGACGTTCCGCGAGGAATGCGAGACCGATTTGTTCGGCGAGCAAACGGTGCTGTGCGGCGGGCTCACCTCGCTGATCCTCGCCGGTTTCGAGACGCTCGTCGAAGCGGGCTACGCACCGGAGATGGCCTATTTCGAGTGCTGTCACGAGGTGAAGCTGATCGTCGATTTGATCTACGAGGGCGGCATCGCGAATATGCGCTATTCGGTGTCGAACACGGCGGAGTACGGCGACTATTCGCGCGGCCCCCGCATCATCGACGAGCATGTGCGGGCCGAGATGAAGAAGGTGCTGGCGGAAATCCAATCCGGGCGCTTCGCGCGCGAATGGGTGCTCGAGAACAATGCCGGGCAGCCGAGCTTCAAGGCGATGCGGCGGCGCGAGGCGCAACACCCGATCGAGGAGGTCGGCGAGCGGCTGCGCGCGATGATGCCGTGGATCAAGCAGAACGCTCTCGTCGACAAGAGCAAGAACTGAGGGCGCGACGTCGGCTGGGGCACCAAGCCCCTCTCCCGCACCGCGGGAGAGGGAGGGACCCATCGCACAGCGATGGGAGGGTGAGGGCGTTTATCGCGAGACCCTCACCCGCCTTCGCGCATTGCGCTCAGGCACCCTCTCCCGCGGTGCGGGAGAGGGTTGATGCGGGTACTGCATGCCGCGGCCGAGTTGTTTCCGTGGGTTAAGACCGGCGGGCTCGGCGATGTCATCGCGGCACTTCCGCCGGCATTGGCCGGGCTTGGCGTGGACGTCCGGCTGGTGTTGCCCGGGTTCACCGCATTGCTCGACGCGCTGCCGCTGCAGGAAGTGACGCGCGTTCGCACGCCGTTTGCAATCGAGCGGGTGCGGATCGCGCTGGCCGAATTGCCGGAGAGCGGTGTTCGCGCTTATCTCGTCGATCACCCCGCCTTTTACGACCGGCCGGGCAGCCCCTATGCCGATCCAGCGGGCCGCGAATGGCCCGACAATCATCGCCGGTTTGCGCTGCTCGGCTGGGCCGCCGCGGCGCTGGCGCAAAGCGCGGACCCGAAGTGGCGGCCGGACATCCTGCATGCCCATGATTGGCATGCCGGGCTCGCGCCGGCCTATCTGCGGGCGGCGGGGGCGCCCGTGCCGAGCGTCTTTACGGTGCACAACCTCGCCTATCAGGGATTTTTTCCGGCCGCCGGTTTCGCCGATCTCGCGCTGCCGCCGGGGTTTTTCTCGATCGACGGGGTCGAGTTCTATGGCGGCATCTCTCTTCTGAAGGCCGGGCTGTTCTATGCCGACCGGCTGACGACGGTGAGCCCGACTTACGCCCGCGAGATCCAGACGCCGGCTTTTGGCAACGGCCTCGACGGCCTCCTGCGCAGCCGCGCCGGGGTGCTGAGCGGCATCTTGAACGGCGTCGACCCGAAGATCTGGTCGCCGGAAAATGATGCACTATTGCCGCGACGATACGGCATCGACGACGCGGCAGCCGGCAAGGCGGCGGCCAAAGCCGCGCTGCAGCGCCGGCTGGGCCTGGTGGTGGAACCCGAGGCGCTGCTGTTCGGCGCGGTGACGCGCTTGAGCTCGCAGAAAGGGCTCGATCTGCTGCTCGCCGCGCTGCCCGCGCTGATCGCCGAAGGCGTCCAGCTGGCATTGCTCGGCAGCGGCGACGCCGATCTCGAAGCCGGTTTCGCGGCGGCGGCTGCCGCCCACCCCGGGCGGGCCGGGATCGTCGTCGGCTATGACGAGGCGCTGTCGCATCTGGTCATGGCGGGGGCCGACAGCGTGCTCGTGCCGTCGCGCTTCGAGCCGTGCGGGCTGACCCAGCTCTATGCGCTGCGATATGGCGCGCTGCCGTTGGTGCGGCGCACCGGCGGGCTCGCCGACACCGTTGTCGACGCCAATGCCGTCACCTTGGCCGAAGGCAACGCGACCGGTTTCGTGTTCGACGCCGAGAGCCCGACCGCGCTGCTCGAGGCGGCGCGACGGGCGATGGCGCTTTATGCCGATCACGCGAGCTGGCGGCGGGTCATGCGGCAGGCGATGGCCCAGGATTTCAGCTGGGATGCCGCGGCGCGGCAGTACGAAGCGCTCTATACCGGCTTGCGGTCCCGCCGTGTTGCGGCGCGGCGCCGCCGCTTGGCCTGAATATTGCTGGTTCTACTCTAGCGTGCTACGCGGTGCCCCCAACCGCGTCACGCGACGAGGAGCGAGAGACGTGGACGATCCTGTGAAATTGCGCGAATTGGCGGCCTGGTACCGGACGTTCGCCGAGCAGAGCGGCAACCCGACGATCTGGGACGGCCGATTGCGGACGGCCGAGGACCTCGAAGCGGAGGCGACCGAACTCGAAACCCGCGCGGCGCGGGCGCGGTGCAATCGCTATTTGTCGAGCCAGACCTCTTCCATGCGCCAGCCGTTGTAAATGCTGTTGACCTGAATGTTGAGGCCCTTGACCTCGGGCCGCCAGCAGGTCGCCTGACGCATGTGGTAGAGGATCGGGCGCACCACCCGGTCCTGCAAGCGCCGGTCGATCTCCGATACCAGCCGGCGCCGCTTCTCCTGATCGCTTTCGGCGGATTGCTGGTCGATCAGCTTGTCGAGCTCGCGATCGCAGCTATGGGTGTAGTTGCGGTTCGAATCGCAAATATAGTTCTCGTAGAAATTCTGGTCGTCGAGTTTGTCTCGCGCGGCGACCGCAGCGGCACGCATGCCCTCGAATTGCGGCTGTGGCGGATGGCGGCGGTCGACCCGAAGAACAGTGCCGGCACATGGTACCGGGACATCGGCGGCGGCATGGGCCGGGCGCTCAATACCGCCGCGGCGATGCCGGCCTATACGCTGTCCGACCGCGGCACCTGGCTCAGTTTCAAGAACAAGGGGCTGCTCGCCGTCTTGGTCGAGGGCGATCCGCGGCTCATCAACCGCTACGATGTCATAGAGCTGAAGCCGGACAAGCATCCGGGGCCGCGCTTGGCGGCGGCGCACCGGCTCGCCGAGTGGCTGGTGTCAGCGGCGGGGCAGAAGGCGATCGGCGACTACCGCGTCGATGGCGAGCAGCTCTTCCATCCGTCGGCTGCACAGCCGCGCTGAGCGTCTTTGCCTAACAACGACGCCGTCAGCGTCAGCTGACGGCGTCACAACCAAATTGGCTTAGGAGAACTGGGTCGGCTTAGTAGCCCCACCACGGACCCCAATGATGATGGCGATGCCACGCCCAAGGACCGTAGTGGTGATGGACGCACTCCCAGCCAAAGCCGTTCCAGAAGCAGCGGGCTTCGGCGGGCTGCGACGCCGCGATCCCGGCCAGCAGGGTGACGGCGGTCAACGCACTCAGGATGAACTTCATCTTACACCTCGTGATCTCTCACGTTCTGCATGTAAAAACGCGACGGAAGAATGAAAAATTCCGGCGCGTTGCCGGTGATCATTCGAGGTCTGTTTCGTCGGTAGGTTTGGTTGATGGAGAAAGAAATGGCGCCGCCGGTCTCCCGGCGGCGCCATTCCTCATCAGCGACCGGAATTAGTACCAATCGCGGTAGATCGGCCGGTCAAAGCCCCGGTCGAAGTCCCGGTGGCGATAGCCATACCCGCCCCAGCCATAACCCATCATCGGGCCACGGTGCACACAGGTCGTCTCGAACCCATTGCTGAAGCAGCGGGCCTCGGCGGGCTGCACGAACGCCACCCCAGCGATCGCCGCGGCCATGATCGCACCAAGAATAAACCTCATGAGGATACCTCCTCTGCTGGTTACTCCCGAGAGAACACCAGGAGGGAGACAGGAAATCTCATCCGATCCTAGGAATGCAGGTGGATCAGTCCATTATCCACCGAGACGCTTGATTGATGCTTTACCACCAATCGAGCGAATTCATGGGCCAACGACTTGCCGCGGCTGATAAATCGCGAGATGCGCGACATGCGCGATCGGGCTTTCATCGGCCAAAACCAGAACATCGACATCGACAAAGCGATGGCCCTTGTGCTCGTAATTGGCGGTGACCCGGCCGCGCGCCGACAAGCTTGCGCCGATATGGGCGGCGGCGAGGTGCTGGATACGGCTCGACACATGAATCCAGGGCCCGAGCGCGACATTGCGATTGATGACGAAATTGCAGGCCCGCAGGATCATCGCCGGATGGATCAGCCCCTCCTCGGCGTAGAGCGGCAGGCTCTCGCGCAGATCGGCGCGATGCTGGGCGGCTAACTCCGGGGTGATCGGGTAGGGATCGAGGCCGAGCCAAATACCGACCGCGAGCGAGGTTTCGTCGGCCGGCGGGCGCTCAGCGCGCTGCGCGACCTTGTGGAATGAAGCGAGCGCGGGCGCGATGGCGGGCATTGCCGGCAGGGCGGCGCGGCCGGTGGCGCAGCGCTCGCCATGGGACTCGACGATGATTTCGAGCCCGCCCGCATCCTCGCCCGCAGTAACAGTCGCGATCTCGCCGTCATAGACTGGCTTGAAGAAGCGGCATTCGGCGGTGCCGCGCTCGAGCCAGGCGCGGCCCCAGCGCGCGACCGGCATATGCGTGATGTAGCCGTAGACATCGACACCAGGCACCAACCCGCCGCCAAAACCGAAGCGGCGGGCGGTGGCGTCGTCATGAATCTTGTTCTCGGAATCGTGCGCGGTGTTGTAGGCCGAGACCTCATAGGGGGCGAGCGCGGCGGCGGTCATGTTGGTGTCGGGCATGTTGGTGTCGGGCATGTTGTCCTCACGTCGATTTATTCAGATGGCGACAGGCGGTGATGCACCCATAAATTGGGCTCGATGTAGACGGCGTGGTTCTGTTCGAGCGAGACGTGTACCGGCGAGAGCGCGCCGGGGATCACGGTCGGACCGCTCGTGTCGAAGCGCATGCCGGTCCAGGCAGACCATTCGGCCAAGGTGCCGGCGATGACCATGCTGGTCGGCGCGGGTTTTACGATGGCCGCACCAACGCGGACATGCGTGCGCACCCATGAATCGTGCGGCAGGCCATCGGGGCGGCAGCGCGCGACATAATCGGCGAACGGCACGAGCGGCTCCAGATGCTTGTCGCTCGGCCGCAAGGGCGCATAGAGATCGGCAAAACCGCGGGCATGTGTATTGCGCTGCATCGCGGCCAGCATCAGTTGCGCGATGCCGCGGCCGCGATAGGGCGCGAGCACGTTGATTTCGAGCGCGCTGACCGCATTCGGCATGCGCCCCTTGCGCCAGTCCTGGTGGGCCCAGCGGATGACGCGCTCCCAGCCGTCATCGGGCAATTCGTCCCGCTCGGGCGAGCCGTCGCGGAACGCGAAGGGCACGCTGAAGGCGCGCGCGATCACGCGATCGGGGCGCTCGCGATCGACGCCGGCGAAAGCGAAATCCAGATAGCGGTCGAGATTGCCATCACTGTAGTAGAGCGCGGCCGTCCGGTCGTGCCGCATGAATTCCGGCAGACCGGATTGGATTTCGGCCGAGAACAGTTGCGCGCGCAGATCGGGCCGCTCCGTCAAGGTGAAGACGGCTAGCCGCTCTTCGGGAAAGCGCGCATTCATCGTTCAGCCACCAGCAATTTGTAGGGCGGGTGGAGCAAAGCGAACCCGCCAGCTCAGTGCCAGCTGCAATTGTGGCGGGTTCCGCTTCGCGCCACCCGCCCTACAACCTGCGCTCCCGCAATAGTCAGTTATCGTTGGCGAGGACGGCGTTGACCTTTTGCAGATCGACCGCGGGCGGCGTGATTTTCGAGCGCTCGACCTGGAGCAGCATGCCGACCCGGCTGTCGCGCTGCGACCAGCCGCGGTTCAAGGCTTCGGTCAATTCCTCGAGCGCGAGATTGGCGAGCCGCATCGGGACGCCGACCTCCTTGCCAAGCCCGACCGCGAGCGAGACGTCCTTGTGCAACAGACGCAACGCGAAATCGGCGGGGTCGTAGGCGCCGGCGAGGAACTTGCCGAGCCGGTCGAAGGTACGGGCGCGGCCGGTCGCGCCCTGGCGCACCGCCTGCCACAGTTCGAGCGGATCGACGCCGGCCTTGATGCCCATTGTGAAAACTTCGGCGAGCGCGACATTCATGACCGCGCTTGTGCAATTGTGCA
>Ga0209488_10001318_pt1 | contig 21223 bp, 20 predicted proteins | sample Rivendell_Oct201_8_FD_188349 | JGI IMG/M metagenome (GOLD analysis project Ga0209488, IMG submission 188349) | Vadose zone soil microbial communities from the Eel River Critical Zone Observatory, Northern California, USA -... | ecosystem: Environmental > Terrestrial > Soil > Vadose zone >...
TGGAAGCGCGCCGTGCGGAACGGAATTATCTCTTGCTCCACGACGCGACCGATCTGGCAACCAACCACGATGCGGTCGCAAAGACCGAGCAAACTCTGCAGGACATCCAGCATCTCGAAACCAACGAGATCGAGACAGTGCAAAAAGCGTCTCAGGCCCTGGCACTTTACCGCCAACAATTTGCGGAAGCGGTCGGCGTTGCGGAGCGGCCAGGACCAACATCGACCGATCGCGTCCAATCGGTTGTCAGGGACTACGAGCACGATCTGGATAATCTGCTGAAGCATTCAAGACGGTTCAGCCGCGAACATTTGATGGAGGAACTTCGCCAGCGCGTCGATTCATTCGATACCCGGATATCCAAAACAACTGAGGAGACAAACCCGGATATGCAGCGCGTGACCCAGGATCTGCAAATTTCCAGCGACCAGGTTCTCCGCAAGACTTCCGAGTTGGAGTCGGTGAATTGGACTCGCGTCAAAGACGACCATGCTGACGCAAGAAAGCTGTTGCATGAGGCGGAATGGGCACTATCGATCGTTTCCGCGATCACGCTGCTAGTCAGCATCTGGGTCAGTTATATCTTGCCGCGTCAAGTGATCAAGCCGCTGCTTAGTTTGAAAGAAGCGGTCGATCATGCGGCACAGGGAAACTACGAAATCGATTTTGACGTGCATGGCAAAGGTGAAATTGTAGACTTGGTCGAAAGTTTGCAGCGAATGCTCACGTCCATTCGATCCAAAGTCGCAACCGCAAGAAACATCAGAGTTTCCTGATTGTTTCGCAGGGCAACTAACCGAGGGTGCCTTGCAGGACTTCGCGCAGCATTTCCTGCTTTTGCGGTTCCAATTTTTTGCCGCGCGAAGTTAAATAAAAAACGTCGATGGCTTTCTGGCCTTCGGTATCAATCAGCGCGACCTCAATGTTACAGTCCAGCCGCGCCAGCGCCCATCCCATGTCGTAAAGTAATCCAGCGCGATCCTGCGTGACGACTTCGAGCAGTGTGCTGTGCGCTGACGCTGCATCGTCGAAGCTGACTCCAGTCGTCACCGCAACCTTGGGTGGTCGAGCTCGGCTGGCCGACTCGCGGCTCTGCAGCAAAGGTTCCAGCGCGGCGGTACCGCTCAGCACATCCGTAAGGCTGGCCTGAAATCGTTCCACTTCGCTGGGATTCAATTCCAATGTGCGGTGTAAATCGGCAAAGTGAAAAGTATCCAGCACCATGCCAGCCGCGTTGGCGAAAGCGTCCGCTTTGATGATGTTCATGCCCCAACCCGCAAGCACGCCTGCAATGGTGGAAAAAAGCCGTGGGCGGTCCGCGGTCAGCAGCGTCAGCGAAAATCCGTGACGCTCGGCCTTCAATTCTGTCTGCAATGGCGCGCTGCCCAGCTTTCGGTATAACGCGAAGTGTTGCGCAATCTCTGTGGCAGAATGTACGGCCAGGTAGCGCCGCGGGAAGCCCTCGAGAAAACGCTCGATTTCCGTTTTTGGCGCGCCACCGGTTGCGGACTGAATCTGCTCCAGCAGCGAACTTTCGTCCGAGGCATGCAAGCGGTCACGATCCAAGCTGCGGCTAAGATGATTTGCAGTCGCCACAAACAGTTGCCACAACATTTCCGCTTTCCACGGCGTCAACGCTTCCGGATTTACTGCATGAATGTCCGCGTAAGTCAGCAGGCACAACCGCTGCAAGCGCTCCAGCGTTCCCACCGTTGCGGCGAACGCCGAAACCGTGGCCGGATCAAAAATATCCCGCCGCTGCACCGTCGCGGACATGTCCAGATGGTGCTCGATCAAAAATCTCACTTCGGCTTCCTCTTGCGGAGAAAGTTCCAGGCGCGATGCAGCGCTCGCCAATGCCGTCAAGCTCCCCTGCACATGGTTTTCCACCGGCATCCCTTTGCCGGTGTCATGCAGCAGCAACGCTAACACCAGCAAGTCACGGCGCTCCTGCATTTTCCAGACGGGCGCGAACGAGGTTCCTCTCGCGTCGGGCGGCTCTGCCAGCGCCTGCAAATGCTCGATGGTACGCAAGGAATGCTCGTCAACCGTGTAGCGATGATAAAAATCGCGCACCACCAGCGAGTCGATTGCGCGCATCTCCGGCAAAATTTCCATCAAAATTCCCAGCCGGTGCATCGGACGAAGCGCCACGCCAGGATAGTCGGCGACAAGAATCTCTTTGAGCGTGTCCCAGCTCATCATCTGATTGCGTACATGCAGTTCTGAATGCGACACCACGTAGGTGATGATACGTTCGGCGTCGCGGCTGAGCATGGTGCCGGTGCGAGCTGCCTCCGTGAAAAGGGAATAGATGATGGAACGGTCCGCCAGCGCCGGCTGGTCCAGAATTTCAAATTGTCCACTGCGGATCGCAAAGTGCGCTCCACTGGGCGGTTGCTCTGGCCGCGTGACGCTTCTTGCGGCGCTGAAGAAACGTTCGCGTAGCGAGACTGGCTGAGCCATCTTCTGATCCAGATAACGCAGCAATTGCCGGTTCAGAGTACGCGCGTGGCGAAAATACAGCCGCATCCATTCCGCGGCGTTTCGTTCGAGTCCATCCCGCACGGAGAGTGAGCGCTTCGCCGCTTCTTCCTGCATCTCGTAAGTCAGCGTGTTGTCGTTGCGTGCGTTGCTGTAGTGCAGCAGGCAGCGAATCGAACTCTGAAACTCAACTGCGTCCGCCGCCAACTCTTCATCCGCGGCGGTGGATCCCCGCAAATCGGGACGATCGCCCAAAATTTGCCGCAGCCAGAATGCCGCCTGATAATCCCGCAAGCCTCCCGGTGCTTCCTTCACGTTTGGCTCGAGATGGAAAATCGTATTTCCGTAACGTGCCAGCCGCTCTTTCGTCAAACGATGCAGTTGCAAAAAGAGAAACGATCGCGATTGTTTTTCGCTGGGCGGAAGAACGCGTTTGTCCAGCTTATTGAAGAGTTCCTGATCTCCGGAAAGAAATCTGCGATCCAAAAGCGCCAGGTGGAATTCCGCGTTGTCTTCCTCGATTCGTTTGCATTCGTCCAGCGTCCGGCCCGCGCTGCTCACGCGAAATCCCAAGTCCCACATGGTGCGCGAAAATTCCGAGATGAATGGACGGAACTCCCCTTCGCTTTTTTCGTTCTCGAACAGGAACAGAATGTCTAGATCGGAGAATGGGAAGAGCATCCTGCGGCCATAGCCGCCTAGCGCCAAAAGCGCCAGTCCCTCGTTCGGCGTATCGTGCACTTTCATTACGTCGCCAAAAATTTGCTGGATGATCTTGTCCGCGAGTTCACACAGCGCATGCAGGGTCTCTTTTGCGCTGGCTCCTGCATCGAATTTCGCGCGAATCCGCTGGCGTTCCGCTTCGACTTGCGGTGCGACGATATTCAATGGTTTTGCAGGCCCTGGCATTTTCCTTGCTTGAGGCTGTTCCGGCGGGAAGCCGGGTCGGGTGGCGGTTGACACGAACTCAGAGCGCGCTTTCGCCGCGCTCTTCATTGCGGATGCGGATCGCCTCTTCCACCCGCGATATGAATATTTTACCGTCGCCAATCTTTCCTGTCTTGGCCGTCTTCAAGATTGTGTCCACCACGGTATTCACCAGCTTGTCAGGCAGCACCATTTCCAGCTTGATCTTCGGCAGCAGGTCCACCGTGTACTCACGTCCGCGATACACCTCGGTGTGGCCCTTCTGCCGTCCGTGCCCGCGCACTTCCGTGACCGTCATTCCTTCAATGCCCACTTCGCGCAGCGCGTCTTTCACCGATTCGAACCGTGATGGCTGAATGATGGCTTCCAGTTTCATCATGGATTTTCTGTCTCGCCCTCCGCCTGCGTTACTGCCATTGCTTTTTCTAGGACTCTAGATAGTAGGCTTCCTCGCCGTGCTGCGATATATCCAGTCCTTGCGTCTCTTGCTCTTCGTTTGCGCGGAAGCCAGTGACCAGATCCGTGATCTTCAGGATCACGATTGTACCAACCAGCGCCACGCCCCACGCGACCAGCACCCCGACAAGTTGGTTCCCCACCTGGCCCCAGTGGCCGTCCCGCCCACCCACCGGATTGCCCGGGCCAAATATCGGATTTACGATTTGTTGCGCGAATACGCCCGTCAGCAGCGCGCCAATCGTTCCGCCCGCGCCGTGTACGCCAAAAGCGTCCAGCGCGTCATCATACCCGAAGACCGCCTTCACCCGCGTCACCATAAAGTAGCAAAGTATTCCCGCCGCCAACCCGATCACCATCGCTGGCATCGGCCGCACAAATCCCGCCGCGGGAGTAATCGCCACCAGCCCCGCCACTGCTCCCGAAATCGCACCTAATGCACTGGCCTTTCCATTCTTGAACCACTCCGCCACGCTCCATCCAATCGCTGCCGCGGCTGCGCCCAGGTGTGTCGCCACAAACGCGCTCGCAGCCAGCCCGTTCGCCGCCAGCGCGCTGCCGGCGTTAAATCCAAACCATCCGACCCACAATAAACATGCACCAATGAAACTCAGCACCAGACTGTGGGGCGGCATCGGCTGTTTCGGAAATCCGATTCGCTTGCCCATATACAAAGCGCACACCAGCGCGGAAACGCCCGACGAAATGTGCACCACCGTCCCGCCCGCGAAATCCAGGCACGGAAATCTTCCCCCGGCCGCGTTCAGGAATCCGCCTTTGCCCCACACCATGTGCGCCAGCGGAGCGTACACAATAAAAAACCACAACGTCATGAATAGCACCGTTCCGCTGAACTTCATCCGCTCCGCGGTGGCGCCAGTGATCAAGGCCGGCGTAATCACCGCGAACATCATCTGGTAAATCATGAACGTCAGGTGCGGAATCGTTCCGGCATAGTCCACATTCGGGTCCATGCCTACGCCACGCAGGAATGCATGCGAAAAATCCCCGATGAATTTCCCGTCACCTCCGAACGCCAGGCTGTATCCCACCAGCGCCCACAGCACACTGATCAGCCCCATCATCGCGAAGCTTTGCATCATGATCGCCAGAGTATTCTTGCGTCGAACCAGCCCGCCGTAAAACAATGCCAGCCCGGGCCCGGTCATCATCAACACCAGCGCCGCGCTGGTCAGCATCCACGCGTTGTCGCCAGCAGCTTGCGCCGCCGTAACGCGTTGGTCCAGCTGAGCCAGCTTGTCGCTGATTTCTTTCGAATTTTGAGGACCGGGTGCGCTCGCGGAGGCGGGAGAACTTGCGGCGGGAGCCTGTTGCGCGGGAAGGGGAAGCGCCAGCATGAAAACACCAATCGCAAACCAACAACACAACACCGCACGTTTCATCACTCGTAGCACTCCGCTGCGTTGGAATTGCACTACTGGGGACCGCCCATCTGGCATGCGGCATTATACGCACCCGCCGACATCGCCTGACTCCGAAATTTTAATTTCCTCAATTCATATTTCAGATAGTTCTTCTCACCTTCCTTAGCCCCGTTCTCTTTGCCGGTTCGCCGAGGCGTAGGCTGGACCTACCCTGCCTCATTTATCTCCTTTATTTCCCTTACTTCCCACCCTGGCCGCCTTTAATTCGCTTACATAGTGGTCCGCATCCCGCGTCGGCCTCGGAATGCGTGGCCCATCACAAACGGAAAGCGTCAGCCGTAGCGCCGTCTCTAGCGAAATGCGGTGCCCGGGCGAAATATACATGGGTTTCACGCCGGCGCGGGTCCGCAAAGCGGCGCCGATTCTTTCCTCGCCATCCATCATTGGCGCCCATTCGCCTTTTTCATTTCCCACCGGCTCATGTTTGCCGATCAAAATACTCTTCGCACAGCCAATCGTCGGCCGGTCCAGCACGATCCCAAGATGTGTCGCCAGTCCCATCCGCCGTGGATGTGCGTAACCCTGGCCATCGCACAATATCAGGCCCGGCATCTGCCGCAGCTTGCCAAGCGCAGCCAGCAGCGCCGGAATCTCTCGAAAGCTTAAAAACCCCGGCACGTACGGAAACCGCAGACGTACTTCCGCGTGCGTCCGCTGCAATTCCCGCATTTCCGGATATCTGTAAAGCACCACCGCCGCAATCGCGCGATTCGCCTCTCTCAGCGCCGTCCATCTGTTCTGGCTGGCCGCAAACGCCTGCGAGCCGGTCAGCACAAACGCGGCATCCAGTCCTGCGACCGTTCGGATTTCTTCGAACTGGTCTTCGCCTACCCACTTTTCCCGCAATTGTTCCTGAATTTTTCGCGCGTCCGCAATCCCGATGTCCCATTCGTGCGTCATTCCCAATCTCATTTGCCAGTCGTGCCTCGCCTCGTCGTATAATGCACTACGGCAGACCTTTCCAGGGTTTCAGGGTTTGTACTTGCAAGCCCTGAGATAAAAAATGACCCAACACGCTCCCATTGAAATTAACGTCCGCGAACAGAACGGCGTCCGCATTTTTGACCTCCACGGTCGCTTGACCATTGGCGATTCTAGCGATCAGCTCACTACCGCACTCACTTCCGTTCTGCAGGAGGGAGCGCGCAAAGTCATCATCGATCTGAACGGCGTACCGCAAATTGACAGCTCTGGCATCTCTACGCTGGTCCGCATGTCCGTTTCCCTCGGCCGCGAAGGCGGCATGCTCCATCTGATCTGCAAACCCGGCCGCGTACTCGACGCTCTCACCGTTACCCGCCTCGTCGAAGCCATTCCCACCTTCGACACCCTCGCCAAAGCCTGCAGATTCAGCTAACCGGCGTCCAACGCCCGCCTTTTCACACCGTTATCGGTGGTGCTACGTTCATCGTATGCTCGATCGAGCGAAATCCTCTTTTCTTGCCTCTTTTACTTTCGCGGTATTCTTACCCTGTCTCCCAGCCAACTCACATTACCAATCGTTTGACGCAATCCTAGCCAACGCCGACAAAGCACGCATCGATTTAGCGGCGTTGCACGTGGCACAATCGATTCAAGAAGTGAAACTCAGTGCGACGGTGCCAAAGGTTCTCGTCATCGATTTCTTTCGCGATTCAGCGGGTAATTCCTCGCTGCTGGGGACATTGCTAGCGGACAGATTCTCCGAATCTCTTTCGAATTTCTTCACAGGTCCACAGGTCCTAAATCGCAAGATCTCAAGGACTACATGACCAAAGAATGGACGGAAGTGAGCGAGTTGCGCTCAAACAAGCAGTGCTTAGAACTCGGACGTGAGTTTGGCGCGACCGGGGTTATCATCGGACTCCTTTCTCAGAATGGCGACAGCGTCGACCTGACGATCCATCTTGCAGGATTTGGTCCGGCAGCTCGCAAGTCCGAAATCTTCGAACCAATCGTCGAAATTGCTCATTTTCCTAAGACCGAGCTATTGCTTGAACTCCTCGCGAAGCCGGCTCCAAACTTCACCCGCAATTTCGACGCAATTCCCAACGAGCCCGGCGTCCTTAGCTATAACGACCCGGGCGCAAGCCAGGCCGGTTGCCTCCGCTGTCCGGATCCGCAGTATTCCGATGCTGCACGCAAAGCCAAGATCCAAGGAAAAGCAGTCTTGTCTGTCGTGGTCACGACCGAAGGGAGAGCATCTTCAATTTACGTATTAAAGGGGGCGCCGATGGATCTCACGGCGCAGGCCATCAGCGCGGTCAAGTCGTGGGAATTTAGGCCCGCGCAAAAAGACGGTAAGCCAGTTTCAGTTCGTGTTCCGATAGAAGGGACGTTGCGGCTTTTCTAAGCGTTCTCGGACGTCGTCTTTACTACCCGCTCTTCTTCAACTCCGCCAACACCAGCTTGGCAACTTCTTTCAACGTCTCAAAAACGCCGGCTCCGGTAATCGCCACACCTTCCAGCACCGGCTCGCCCTTCTTCTGCAAATGCTTCGTCAACACGTCCACCGGCAGGGCATTCGGCAAATCTCGTTTATTCAATTGCAGCACGTACGGAATCGTGTCGAACTTCAGGTTGTGTTCTTTCAAATGTTCGTGCAGGTTTTCCTGCGTCTCGAAATTCGCGTCCAGGCGCTCTTCCTGCGAATCCGCCACGAACACCACACCGTCCGCGCCCTTCAAAATCAGCTTGCGGCTGGCCTCATAAAACACCTGCCCAGGCACCGTATATAAATGAAAGCGCGTTTTGAATCCGCGCACCGTTCCCAAATCCAGCGGCAAAAAGTCGAAGAACAGCGTGCGGTCCGTCTCCGTCGCCAGCGACACCATTTTCCCTTTTTGATTCTGGCCCGTGTGGTCGTAGATCCACTGCAGGTTTGCGGTCTTTCCGCCCAGACCTGGACCGTAGTACACCAGCTTGCAGTTAATTTCGCGCGCAGGAAAATTGATGAAAGGCACTTTGTCTTAACCCGTTTTAGTTCCAAAACTTATAGCACACGCCTCAAGCCATAACCAAATCTGGGCGTCAACCGAACTCGTCCGTCATTCCGAGGGCTCCCCGCCCGAGGAATCTCCTCGCCTTTCTCCCGCAGGGGCACGGTTTGCCGTGCCCGTGTTTCTCTCCGCCTCGTACCCTGCGATCACAAATTCGCGCCGATTTCGTCCCGTAACAAATCCATTGGTTGCAGCGCCCTTCCAGTCTCTGCGACAACCCCCATCCCCGCCCAGCCTATTTTTCGCCATTGCTCCCGTCTGGTAACGACTCGCCATTTCGCCGACCCGGGTCCAGGTCCTTCTGTCGCCTCAAGTTGCGACACCTCCGAGCAGCCTCTTACATCCAGCGCTTTTCGCCTTACTTTCTAGTATCGTTATAGTACTCTATATCAAATGCTCATCTGTCCCACATCCCGTACCATCCGATCGCGGCACCTTAAACCCTTTCTTTTGATACGCTTGCACACCCTTGTGTTTGCCAAAGACCATAACTCTAGCGTTTTCTGCCAGTTGCGCACACTTCAGAGCAAAACCTCGGGGGTGCCATACCCTCAGCACTCAATCCTCCCCGCCCTCCGCGTCCACCTACACTTCTCCACGCGTTGACGCCTCACAACTCCTCTGCTAGAGTGCCTCGCATGGTTAAGGCGAAAAAGTCCTCGTCAAGTTCCGCGACTCGCGGCAAAGCTCCTTCCAAATCGCAGAAAAGAAAGCCATTAGCTCCAGTGCACCCTCCTCAGCGTGGCGGAGTAGAGATGGTTGATCCACGCGTTCAGGCGCAAATGAAGATTTACGACGAGGCGCTCGGCCTTTTCCATCAGCAGAAATTTCAGCGTGCCAAACAGGAATTGGAAAAAGTGATCGAAGGCCCCAGCAAGGAACTCGCCGACCGCGCCCGCATGCACGTCAAAATCGCGGAACAACGCATGAAGCCTTCGCAGGAACAGAATCCGCGCACTTTTGAAGAGCATTATCAGCGCGGCGTAGCGATGATGAACCTGGGACGCTGGGATGACGCCCGCGAAAGTCTCGACAAGGCTCGCAAGCTGGCGCCCAAAGCCGATCACATTGTTTACGCTCTGGCTGCGCTCGACTGCCTTACCGGCGAAGCCGATGCCGCGCTGGCCAATTTGAAAATCGCCATCGAACTGCGCGGCGCCAACCGCTACCACGCGCGCAACGACGAGGATTTTGCTTTCCTCCAGGAAGATCCCCGCTTCACCGAACTGCTCTATCCGGAAAAGGACGGAGGCGATTAGGTTGTATCGTATTACGATATATTTGCGTTGCTGTCAGTCCCCAATCTTCGTAAACTCACAAAGTCCCCGCTGACGTGACGTGGCCCGCGCAAATTCTGGCATTCTCGTGAACAAGACTCTCCGTTCTCGCTCGTCCGTGCCCGGCATTCGCGTGGTTGCACTGGGCGGCGGCACTGGACTCTCCGCACTTCTTCGCGGGCTCAAACAACATGTCGTGCCGCGTCATGATCCTTATCCCACTGCGCGTCGTCCAGTTGTTGATCTTGCCGCCATCGTCACCGTCACCGATGACGGTGGCAGCTCCGGACGCCTGCGCCGCGAAAATCGTGTTCTTCCTCCCGGTGATATTCGCAACTGCATGGTGGCACTCTCCAAAGACGAAGCGCTGCTCAGCCGACTGTTTCAATATCGCTTCAGTGCCGGCCGCGGCCTCGCTGGACATAATTTCGGCAATCTGTTTCTCGCCGCGCTCACTCACATCACCGGAGATTTTGCCGAAGCCGTTCGCGTATCGAGCCGCGTGCTGGCGATTCGCGGCCGCATTTTTCCTTCGACGGTTTCTAACGTCACGCTCGAAGCAATTCTGGAAAACGGCCAGCGCGTCCACGGCGAAACGCGCGTCACCGCCAGCAGATCGCCGATTCGCAAGTTGATGTTAGTGCCGCGCGATGTGCGGCCGCTTCCCGAGGCAATCGAAGCCATTCGCGACGCCGATCTGATTCTGATCGGCCCTGGCTCGCTCTACACCAGTATTCTTCCCAATCTTCTGATTCCAGATGTTTCCCTGGCCATTGCGCGTTCGCGCGCGCCTCGCGTTTACATCGCAAACTTGATGACCCAACCCGGCGAAACCACGGACTATTCCGTCGCGCAACATCTGCGCGCAATCCTAAGTCACGTGAAGCCGCGCATCATCGATTATGTCGTCGCCAATCGGCAAAAAGTTTCGCCGGCTGTTGCGCGCCGCTACCGCCGGCAAGGCGCATCGCAAGTGACCATAGACGCCGCAGGACTGCGCAAATCTGGCGTGCAGTTGCTCCTGGGGAATTTGCTCGAAGAGCAGGACAAGATTCGCCACGATTCTGCGCGCCTCGCGCGGTTGCTCCTTGAGGAATTTCTTGCGCGGAGTGCCGGGACTTAGAGCCTCGGCGTTGCCATAAATGTTTCCGCTAACTCTTGCATGGCGACAAATCGGTTTTCACGCGGAAGGTCCGTAATCTTTTGCAATTCCTAGCGCGAGGGGGAAAAATATGTCCACATTTGGCTCGATCGAATACCAAGACGCAAGTCCGGAAGTGCGCGCGGTTTACGACGACATCATGGCAACGCGCAAAACCGACTGGATTAACAATTTTTGGAAAGCGATAGCGCACGATCTGGCGCTCTTGCGGCGCACCTGGCAAGGCATCAAAGAAGTTATGGCGCCTGGTGCGCTGGACCCGCTGACCAAGGAGTTGATCTACGTCGCCGTGAGCGTAACCAACAGCTGCCACTACTGCATTGCCTCTCACACTTCGTCGGCCGTGAGGAAAGGAATGACACCGGCGATGTTCAAAGAGTTGCAAGCGGTGATTGGCATGGCCAACGAAACCAATAAACTGGTGACGGGCTACCAGGTGGCGATCGACGAACAATTCAAACTGCCGTTTGGTCCAGCTCAGTAATGGTTGATCGCCAATCGAAGAGAGGTTCCCGCCGCGCCTGCCTGCAGGCAGGCGCGGCATGGCGAGATTGTTTTTGGACTCGCAGTGACGAGATTTCTCGAATTGCGCCAAGCGTTTCGCTAGCGCACTCGCAAAATCATGTGATCCTCGTCGACGTAGGCCGAATCGATTTTCAAAGCATTGGGTTCCGTACCGAACGTTTCAAATCCGAAAGACCGGTACAGTTTTTTCGCAGCGATCTGAGTGGTGGCAACCGACAACAGGATTTGTTGCAACGAAGGATCTTGCCTGGCATTTCCCAGAAGAGCCGCAATCAAAGCTTTTCCGACGCCCTTTCCTCTTTGCTCGGCGGACACATAGACTGCATAGATGCGCCCCTTATGTTTTTCCTTCAGTCCAGTCTCGCGCATAAAAGTTACGGTTCCGACGAGCTTGCCGTCTTCAAACGCCCCAAGATTGCAATTGCCCGGAGCTACCTCGCGAAAGCGCCGAGCGATCGTTTCTAGCGGGGTCGCGCGGTGTTCTTCAGCGGCCTTGCCAAAGGCGAACGGCTCGGCCTCCAGCGCCTCCAACCGGATGTGCCACCACGCGGCAGCATCGCCTTCGACCAATGAGCGAATCTCCATGGCTCCGATTCTAGTCGGGAATTTCCTTTCCGGCAAAAAACGAGTTTTCTCAACGGTATAAGGCAAGCCTCGTCAATGCAAAATCGCATCGCCGGCCTGTCCGTCGGGGCAGGTGTTTCGCTCGTAGTACGCGCGTACTATCGCAGCCCTCCTTGCGCCAAGCCAATCTCTAAAGGATAGGCGGCATGGAGTTTCCTCCCGGGGGCTGCCTAACAAATTCGCAAGGGCAAGCAGGTACGCATGGCTCCAATCACAAACGAACTAGAAACACTGTTATCGACACCGCAGAACGCCGGATCAGCGCCTCCTGCGGGAGCAAAACCGCAGCCGGCCGCGGCGGAAATTCCGGTAACAGTCAACGGCGCACGGGCAGTGGCAGGCAGCGACAAACGCGAGCCATTTTCCGAAAACACCCAAACGGTGCTGGTTTTTTTGAGTGGCGCAGTGATTCGCCTTTCGTCGCCAGTGTCCCCGGGACAACTGCTCTTTCTAACCAACGGAACCACGAAAAAAGAAGTTGTTTGTCAGGTAACGAAATCTAAAACCTATCCCAGTGCCAGCGGGTACGTTGAATTGGAATTCACGGAAGCATCGCCCGGATTTTGGGGCATGCGATTTCCGTCAAGCGGTGCCGCCGCAAGTCTTCCCAGCGCCATAAGACCTGCCGCGCCGACTCCAACAACGGCCAAGTTCGCAGAAGAAAAAGCAGCGGAAACAAAGACGCAGACACTACCCGCGCCCGGCGTAGCAGGCACAATCCCTTCGAATGACACAAAGGCCGTGCCGCTCCAAGCCGCCCGTCCCACGCAACCAGCGCCTGCCATCCCTGCAGATAAGCCGCAGGAGTCCAAACCCATTGCGATTGTCCATGAACAGAACGTTCCAGCCGCGCTGAAGATTCCCACCTTGTCGGAATTTCTGACCCATGCAGGTTCGGGTGCTGAACTGAAAGGCCCTGAAAAAGCCAAGCCGGGAGCCGCGGAACGAAACGCCGCGGAAGATATCAAGAATTTACAGAAAGCGCTGCGGAAGCAGGACGAGGCTGCGAAGGCAACACTGGAAGCGACAACGCTTACCGAACTGAGGAAGTCTGCGAGCGAACCAGAAAAGAAAGCATCGCTGACCAACTTACTTGTCCCCGCGGCAGCAAGAGAAAATCCCGCGCCAGGCTCATGCTCGTTCGATTTCGGCGTCGATGAAGTAAAGATTCCGGAGTGGCTTGCGCCATTAGCCCGGAGTTCCTCGATCATTTCCGCAGCACCAGAAACAAAAGCGCCGGCAGCTCACGAAATGGATGTGAAGCCTTTTGCGACGAACCCAACGCTTGCGGAATCTGCCGAGCCTTCAGCCGCCAGTTCCGATTCGAATGACCACCACAACCGCACATTGCATTCAGAAGAAGCTGCCGCAGAAAATTCAGGAAATCAGCAAGCATTGTTCACACTGTCCGGAGATGGGCCCTCGCCCAATTTCGGCTCATCCCTCGTGCTCGATGAAAAATCCGGCGAAGGCGCTTCGAAAGGATTGGCTGCGGGACTGAAATTCGGATTGTTGGCGGCGACTGTACTGCTGGCCGCCGGTGGCGGATGGTATTGGTATTCGAATCAGGTGAGAGAGGTTTCGGCGAGCGGCGCAGTGACGACGGCAAATCAAGTTGCCGTACCGGCTGCCGCTACCACGTCGGCAAGCGAAGCGCTGGATACAACAGCGAAAGCGAAATCCGGTTCGCCAGCTTCGATGCCCGGGATGGAAACAAATCGCAATCTCGTGAATTCTAAAAATCTTCGTTCTGAAAACAAAGCATCGGAGAGTCCCGCAGCAGCATTCTCCAAAGCGGCAGCAAATGAACGCAATTTAGAACAACCCGTATTGCCGCCGGCAAAGTCCATCGAGGAACCGGCGAAGAAACCGTCTTTGGGCAACGTGCATTTGGGTGCTCCCGTGCTGGGCCGGAGTGCGGGATCAGATAGCGGTGCGGTTGCGGCACCCGCATTAGATATCGATGCAGTTCCAGCCAGCGGCATTTCGAACACAAATCTACTGCCCAGCAATGCCAAACAGCCTTCCGCTCCGGCCGCTGCTTTGCTGGTCGGCGGCGACGTGAAAACAGCCGCGTTGCTATCTTCCGTTGCGCCAATATATCCACAGCTGGCGCGAAATCAGCGGGTTAGCGGAGAGGTGAAAATCGACGCTCTGATCGGCGCCGACGGTCGCGTTTCCACTACAAAAGTGATTTCCGGCCCGGCGCTGCTGCATCAGGCGGCCGTAGATGCCGTGCGGCAATGGAAATACCGGGCCGCAACGCTGAATGGCCAGCAGGTACCAATGCATTTGACCGTGACGGTGCAATTCCGGCTGCAGCAGTGATACATCTTTATTAAGAGCACGAGCCTAGAACAACGCCAACCAAGCTTCCGCTTCAGAAACTCTTACATCGTCAATACCACCCGGAATTGCGCGTGCCCGCTCAGCATGCGGGCATACGCCTCGGCAGCTTTTTCCAACGGAAATCTCTCAATCATCGCGCGCACGCCGGTAAGCGCTGCGAATCGCAACGTGTCCTCGGAATCGCTGGGAGTTCCGGAAGCCCAGCCCTGCACACGCTTGCGGCCGTTGATAAGGGCGGCACCGGGAATTTCCAGGGGCGCCATATCCGCGCCGACCACCAGCAGTGAACCGTTGCGGCCGAGTCCTTGAAATATTTCAGACATGGACTTGGAACTGGGAGCGGTGGCGAGAATGACGCTTGCGCCGCCCAATTTCTTCAACTGCTCTGCGGCGCCGCCAGCACTACTGTCAATATAATGGTGCGCACCAAGTTTTTTTGCGAGTGCGGCATTTTCCGGGCCGCGTCCGACGGCGGCCACTCGGTAACCAAATTTATTAGCGAACTGAATGCCCAGGTGGCCGAGTCCACCGATACCTTGAACCGCGACCAGATCGCCGGGCCCGGCGCCGCTGTGACGGAGGGCATTAAATGTCGTAATCCCCGCGCATAGAAGCGGCGCGGCTTCCGCGGGCTCCAATTCATCGGGAATGCGCGCGACGGCTTCAATGGGAGCGACCATATATTGTTCATAGCCGCCATCGTAAGTTATGCCGGTGATTTGGTTGCTTTCGCAGTTGGCGAAATCGCCCGCGCGACACGCGGGACACGTGTTGTCCTGGCCGCCGTGCCAGCCTACTCCCGCGCGGTCGCCCTTTTTCCAGGTGGTGACGCCTGAGCCGGCTTCGTCGATGACTCCGGCAACTTCGTGACCTGGGACGCGCGGAAACTGCAAGCCCGGCCATAATCCTTCCTTGGTATAGAGGTCGCTGTGGCAAACGCCGCAGGCCTGTACCTTGATGCGAACCTGGCCTGGCCCCGGCGACGGAATTTCCCGTTCAACAATTGCAAAGTCACCTTTGGCTTTGGAAACCTGCGCCACTTTCATCTTTGCCATTTGGTATTTGCCTCTCGTGTCAGGTGGATGTGCGTTGGTTTGATGCCAAACGATTTCGCATGGATACAGGTCTTCGTGGCATTGCACGTCCTGGAACCCATTTGCAGCCTCGCGGCTTGCGGGCAAGCGGAAAGGATTCGTATACTGGCGGCCCGGCCTGGTGGCGCGGTTGCGGGTGGGTAGCCCGCTAATCTTGTGAGTGTCGCAGGCCAATCGAAGAAAAAAGCTGCAACCGTAATTGTGTCTTGGTGTGAAAAACGGTAAAGCGTAGCCGTGTTTTGTGTATGAATAAAGGAGCGTTTGGGATGTCGCAAGGGACTGCACCGGAAGAAATGAATGTGTACCAGAACGCGGAGGCGCGTTTTGAAGAAGCGGCGAAAAAGTTGGGCCTCGAGCAGGGAATTTATAAGTACCTGAAATATCCCGATAAAGAAGTGACCATGTACATTCCGGTGGGAATGGACAACGGGACGCTGGAAGTGTTTACCGGATATCGGGTGCTGCACTCGACAGTGCGCGGCCCCGGTAAGGGCGGAATCCGTTTTGCGCCGGACGTTAGTCTGGATGAGGTGCGAGCGCTGGCCGCGTGGATGACCTGGAAATGCGCGCTGGTGGATATTCCGTTTGGCGGTGCGAAGGGCGGCGTTATTTGCGATCCGAACAAGATGTCGCGCGGGGAACAGGAGCGGCTAACGCGCCGGTACACGGCGGAGCTTTCCAGTTGGCTGGGACCGGAACGCGATGTGCCTGCGCCGGATGTCGGCACCAACGAGCAGACCATGGCGTGGGTGATGGATACATATTCGATGCATGTCGGGCAGGCGACGACTGCGGTCGTTACTGGAAAGCCGATTGAACTTGGCGGCTCACGCGGACGTAAAGAAGCCACTGGCCGCGGTGTGATGATCTGCGTGGACAAAGCGGTGGAAAAGCTGGGCCTGAAGAAAGCAGACTGCCGCACCGTCATTCAGGGATTTGGGAATGTCGGTTCGATGGCTGCGGACTTGATGAGCAAGGCTGGATACAAGATTGTCGGTCTCGCCGACATCGGCGGCGGCCTATACAACGAAAACGGTTTTGATATTCCCAAGGTGATCGATTGGGTGACCACTCAGAAAAAACCGCTGCAGGATTTTCCAGGCGGCGGCGCGAAGATGGCTTCCAGAGATGTGCTCTTCCAGCCGTGCGAAGTGTTGATTCCCGCGGCCATCGAAAACCAGATCACCGAGAAAAATGCCGCCAAGGTTCAGGCTAGGATTCTGTGCGAAGGTGCTAACGGACCCACCACCTGGCAGGCCGATGCCATTCTGGACGGCAAAGGTGTGTTCACCGTGCCGGACATTTTGGGCAATGCTGGCGGCGTGACCGTGAGCTACTTCGAATGGGTACAGGACCGGCAGGGGTTCTTCTGGCGCGAAAGCGAAGTCAACGAACGCCTGATGGACATTATGGTGAATGCCTTCGATGTCGTGGTTAAGTATGCGGAGACGCATCAGGTCAATAACCGCATTGCCTCGTATATGGTGGCAATTGACAGAGTGGCGAAAGCGCTGAAATTGCGGGGAATCTACGCTTAGGGGCGGAAAACAGTGGTGGCCTGGCAGAAGCAGAGAAGCGAGGTTCCTTGCTGCGCCGGCCCGGGGCAGGCAGGCTCGGAATGACGGTATAGGGCCGGGTACGGTCGGAACCGTCCGCTAGGGGCCAGGAATTCCGTGCCCTGGAGAAATAATTTAGTTGCAAAATTACTCGCACGGTAGATAATGCCGCGCGAGGAAGGAGTCCGCACCGTGCGCCCGGACTCAGACTTGGCTGGAAATCACAAAAACGAAAAGCAACACCGGCGCGAGCTTTGCCTCGTGGGCCGCTGGATGTACGAGCGCGGCCACATCGTCGCGTGCGAAGGCAATGTATCGGTGCGCCTCGACGACGGTCGCATCCTGACCACTCCGACCTGCATGAACAAAGGGATGCTCGAACCCGAGGATCTGGTGGTCGTGGATTTGGAGGGCCGCCATCTGGAAGGCGTGCGAAAAGCGTCGTCTGAAGTGCTGATGCACCTGCTGTTTTACCGGATGCGTCGGGACGTGCACGCGATTTGTCACGCCCATCCGCCTACCGCGACGGGATTTGCAGCCGCCGGCCGTGCGCTCGATCAGGCACTGCTGCCGGAAGTCGTGATCGGGCTTGGCAAAGTGCCGCTGGTGCGTTACGCGACGCCGGGAACCCCGGAGCTAAGCGCCGCGATTGAACCCTACGTTCAGAATTATGACGCGTTGCTGCTGGCGAATCACGGCGCAGTCACCTGCGGTCCGGACCTGCTCACCGCTTTTTATCGCATGGAGACAATCGAGCACACCGCGAAAATTACCTTGGCCGCGGAAAAGGCTGGCACGCCAAAACTTTTCTCCAGCCGGGAAGTAGCGAAACTGATGGCGGCTCGTACGCGCTACGGTGTACAGTCCCCCCCAGGCGGTGCGGCCGATCTGCCGGTCACCAGCGATGAAGAGGACAGCGTAACCGACCAAATTACTCTGAAGCGCGACGAACTGGATGCGCTGATTGAAGACGCGGTTCGCAAAGACCGCGCGCGCCGCTAACAAACCGCAGAATTTATTTCGAAATATCGTTCCTGTCTGCAGGAGAGAATCGAATGGATTCAGTAGTTGAGCTTTTTGAAGCGATTCGAACTGGCGATGCGGAGAAGGTACGCTCGCTGTGCGCTGCAAACGCGGCGCTCGTAAACGCCCGAAACGCGCGAGGGCAGTCTGCCGTGCTTATGGCTTGTTACACCGGACGAAAAGAGATTCGCGACGTGCTGGTCGAAAACGGAGCGATGCTGGAGTTGCACGAAGCCGCTGCCGCTGGCAACTTGGCGCGCCTGAAAGAAATGGTGGGAGCGAATCCCGAACTGGCGAAAAGTTATTCGCCGGACGGATTTCCGGTGCTGGCATTGGCGGCAGCTTTTGGTCATGAAGAGGTCGCGCAGTATTTACGCGGCAAAGGCGCGGAGATTAACGCCGTCGCGACAAATGGAACGGCATACACTGCGTTGACGGGGGCGGTCGCGAGCGGACACGCTTCTATCGTTAAGTGGCTTGCGCAAAATGGCGCGGAGGTGAACTACCGTTACGCCAAAGGTCATTCGCCATTGCTGGAGGCTGTGGCCAACGGTCGTCTCGACATGGCCAAAATACTTGTCGCGCACGGAGCGGACCCTCATGCGCGGACCGACGACGGCAAGACCGCGCTGGCTTTTGCGCAAGAGCGCGGGCACCACGAAGTCGCCAAGTATTTACAGGAACTTGGATTGACCTCGTAACCATTTCGCGGGTAACGTTGGCGCGCGGTTTTTTTCCCCACGCCCATGGCGCCTTTCCGGTTTATATTCCTTTCTTCGGAATGAAACTCCATCCTCATGCCCAGGCTTTCGAAGTCCGCTCGGTCAAGAAAACCTGCGTCCATATCGTCCATCCCGATGGCCGCCTAATTCCCTTCGATACCTACAATCTTTTTTACCGCGACCAATTGGAACAAACGCGGTTAGCCGCTGCGTGCTTACTCTATGCCTTTGAACCTGACCACCATCAGCAACCCGGCATAACAGCTAAGAATCCTGTCCGTTTCCGCCGCTGAGCAAGCGATAAATGGCTCGCGCATTCTGCGCCAGCGCTGCCGGATCATCTTCCTTTGGAAATACCGCATCCGCGCCGTTCGCCAATACCTTCTTTTCGGTATCCAAACTTACTTCTTCAGCCACCACCAGCAGGGGAAGATCGGGAATCCGCCGCTTGAACGCGTTGGCCACCACAAGATCATCGATACTGCTCATTTCCAGAATGGCTATATCAGGGCGCAGTGCACTGGCCTCGCGCACCGCTTCGTCACCCAGTTCAACTATCCCGCATACCTGGAAATCAGGTTGTGCGTTTAAGTATTCAAATAGCCGTTGGCCGAAAACGGCATCATCGAAAGCAACAAATACGCGAATCAAGGGGCTCCTACTCTAAACCGACCATGGGGACGGACCCCGGCGCGGACCGGAAAGCGGTGAGCAAAAGGGGACAGCGCGATGACCATTCGTCCGAGTATCTTGCGTGCAAAGATCAACCACCAGACAGCACAGCGGGTTCTTGCAAATGATGAATCTTTCCATGGCCTCGCTTGCAAACTAAAACCTATGCTTGTCCTGCGAAGAAGCGCGCTTCAATACCGAAGGCCAACTAGTGGGTAATACGTAGTGGTTTGAGTCGCAGAATTCAGTCGAAGCAGCCTTACGAGGAACGGTCTTCGTGCGGACTTGACGGATGGTGGAGACCCAGCCCCTCGTGCAGGCCCTGCCGAATCGCATAGTGAATCAAGTCAGCCAGAGAATGAAGGTCCAGCTTTAGCATGATTTTGGCACGGTGAGTTTCAACCGTCCTGACCGTGATTCCAAGTTGCCCCGCGATCTCCTTGTTGGACTTCCCCTGGGCCAGGAGCCGGACAATTTCCATCTCGCGCGGGGTTGTTCGCGTGCTTCTCTGGTCCTTGCGCTCCTGCGCGTTTTTCGTTCGGAGAAATCCGTCCAACACGATTTCGGAGACCTTGGGCGTCAAGAAACGCTTGCCAGCAGCAATGGCTTTTACGGCTTTCGCCAGGTACTCCGTGAGGTCGGATTTCAAAAGGTACCCGCGAGCTCCCGCATCCAGTGCTCGGCGCACCATCTGATCGGACTCATGCATTGTCAGAACGAGAACTTTGGTGTCAGGAACCGCCTCTACAATTTGCTGCGTGGCCTCGAATCCATCCAATTCGGGCATGCCGATATCGAGTATGGCGACATCAGGTTTCAGTTTTATCGCCTTTTCTACTGCCTCACGACCATTCGCCGCCTCACCCACGACTCTCCAACCGTTTCGGGCGCGCAGGACCGCCACTGCACCACGCCGCACTAGTCCGTGGTCGTCAGCGATCAGAATGCGAAGTTTTTTCACGTTCGTTCAACTCCCAGGGTGTTCGCCTCCAAGAGCAACGGCATCGTGACGCGTACCGTTGTACCGCGACCAGTGGAATCAATATCCGGCCGGCCGGCGATCAGCTTCTCTCGTTCCTGCCTGCTGCGGATGGCAACACCGATTCTAAACCGGAGTTCCTTTTTCTCGCTCGATACACTGGCAGGGACTCCGTGGCCGCGATCGCTGATTTCCACTGTAAGATCCGCGCTGCGATCAATTCCTATCTTGGCCCGATCCCCATGTAAGAGCGCCAGCGCTGGTTACAATAGTCAAGCGTCCCATCCGGCGGGCCACTCCAGATCTGCTGTGGGATGGCATCGATCAGCGCCAGCGATTGCCGTTCCACTCGCTTGCGGTCCTCGATGTCGATCGATACTCCGTACCACTTAACCACATTTCCATGCTCGTCGCGCAGCGGCGCGGTGCGAACCAGGAACCAGCGATATTCGCCGTCAGCCCGCTGAAGGCGCATTTCATCCTCGGATGGTTGCGCAGCGGCCCATGTCCGCGAGCCACCTTTCTATAGCCCGTGGGGACTTGGGGATGAACCGGGCGCGTTGGTCTTTAAGTTCCTCCTCCAATGGAATGCCAGTATATTCCAGCCAACGCTTATTGACGAAATCAATGGTGCCGTCAGGCCGAAGGCTCCAGGCCATGGTAGGACTTGTGTCAATGATGAGCCGCATACGCTCTTCAAGAGCGTTCGATGCTCCTGCAGCATCGCCGTTGTCCGTTTTATCTCTGCGCTGCCTCATATGATATTCGCCGGCGTCCAGCGTTAACATGTCACATAAGGTAAATACGTACGTGTAGCCACGTACGTTAATTATCACTTTGACATACTGCAGACATCGACCTATATATAAGCCCGCGAGAGTAACTTCTGTGGCTGAGGATTCATCCGGCCGAGCTTTGGATCGAGGCAACCGTTGTTTTTCTCGGGCAGC
>Ga0209488_10001319_pt1 | contig 21219 bp, 21 predicted proteins | sample Rivendell_Oct201_8_FD_188349 | JGI IMG/M metagenome (GOLD analysis project Ga0209488, IMG submission 188349) | Vadose zone soil microbial communities from the Eel River Critical Zone Observatory, Northern California, USA -... | ecosystem: Environmental > Terrestrial > Soil > Vadose zone >...
ACATGGCCGGACTATAGGGAGCCCGGACTTAACCGGTCAATACGTCATCCTACTTATCTCTACAGCGTTGAAAGCGCCGGCGGCTCGACCCCGAGCTCGTCTCGCAGGTACGCGGCGTAGTGGGCGTATTGCTCCGCGGCAGCGGAGTGAGCGCCGGTCGCCCGGTACATCCTTAGAAGGGTGAGCTCCATGCTTTCCTGATCAGGCTCGATCTCAAGAGCACGCCGAGCGAGTCGAATTCCGCGATCGAAGTGACCGGTCTCGAGATCGCGCGTTACAGCTGCTTCGATGATCCCGAGGTAGCTGACGTGAAGCGAGTCGCGAAACGGAGCGGCCCACTCTTCGTAGGAGAAGTCCAACGCGAACCGATTTCTGTACAGGTCGCTGAGCCTATCCACCTCATCTGGAGCGAGATCGGCGGAAATCCGATCGATGATGTTCCGGCATGCCTGGCTGCGGGAGGAGATCAAGCCCTGATCAAGCCAGAGAACATCAGAGTTGTGCTGTACATAGCCGGCGGATATGTCTTCTTTGTATCCAGGCTCGAATACTCGCCGAAGGAAGTAGACGGTTTGGTTTAGAGAATTGACGGCAACCTCGGGGGTCGTCTCTGGCCAGAGAGTATCGATTACCTCATCTCGGGTCGCCGAGAATCGCTCGCGAGTCAGCAGATAGCACAGCAAGGCGAGAACCTTCCGTCGCAGCTCGGTCCCGGGCACTCTGCTCGATCCGATGAGGACTTCGACTCGCCCTTGATCTTCAACATGAACTCGGTGAGCAAGTCTTCGTGCCAATCTTCGACCAAGGCCAATGTCTCCAGGAGAGCCCTTGGCCGCCCGGCCAATTGCTCGAAGAATCGGGACATCCTCAGTGACTCCGATTACATCCAGCAATCTGGCGGCGGACAGTCCGTTGGCGGACGACCCTGCTGTCGCTACTCGCCGCACACTATTTCGCCACCGCTCGGGCCTTCTCTCCGCTTCCGCGACGACCATCTCCGTCGAAGCCGAATCGAGCCTATGTAGGGCCGAAATTACCCCCTCCGCGACCAGACTTAGATAGACGGGCTCGTAGCGGGTCAGGTCCACCTGCCGTCCTACCACTCCGGCGGTAGGGCTGACGGCCAGCAATACGCGGCAGTAGTTCGCCCAGAAACTCGACGCTTGACGATCCGCGAATGCCACCGCGGTTTGCAGTTGCTCGCGCCCGCCCAGCGCCGCACGTTGTGACCCGATGTGGGCCTGGAGAGCCACGTACTGACTAAGGTGCCCGGGTTCAAGCCTCGGAATCGTGGGAGCCTCGCGAGGCATTTCTCGATTGGCTAGCTCAGGATCGCCGCGCCGCAGGGCGAGTTGCACCGACGCAAGCTCGGCAACAGCGCGGAAAGCGCCGCTCATGTCCCGGTTCATTACCTCGTCAAGAAAAGCGGAGGCAACATCTTCGTCGCCGTACCAGCCCTCGATGGCCGTGGCCTCAACCAACCATTCTGGTCGCGATGCGCTAGGACAGGTCTCAGCGGCCTGCGCGAGAATCTTGCGCGCCTCGCTGATGTCACCGAGATGTGCTGTCGCCCATGCTTGGGCGAGTCGCGCTGCGAGCAACTCGGGACCGCCTGAGCTTCGCGCCAATGCCTCGCCAGCGTCCCTCGCCTCAAGCGCGGCTATTTCTGCCGCACCTTGCGCCCGATGCATGAGGGCCGCGTTGAGTAAGCTGACGCCCTCGTAGTGCGTGTGACCTTGTTCGCGGCTCTTGTCGGCGAGCCGGCGCATTAAGGCCACTCCCTCATCCAAGTTGGCATCAAGGCTAGTTTCCAGAACAAGCCACGAGGCGGCTCCGATGTCGCGGAGCAATTCGGAGCGCGCCGTCGTGGCGATCTGAGACGCGAGCGCGCTGGCTTCGACGAGGTTGCCCGCGAGGAAGTAGACCGCCAGCTGATTCCCCAGGGCTGAATCCGATGTTGGGTCGAGGCTCATCGCGAGGTTGGCATGGCGGATCGCCGCCGGGACATCCATGCGGCGGGCTGCGGCTCGGGAGCGAATCACTTCGAAACCGGGTGTCGTCTGCGCAGGCTCGTGTTTGTCCAGATAGCCGGACGCGAGCGCGATGTCGCCGGCCCCGACGACGCTCTCGATCGAGCCGTCCAGGACGCGCAGCAACTCGTCCACGTTGCCGGCTGCGGCGTGATGGAAACAGGCGATCCGCCAGTCGCGGCTCTCCGCCCAGTGTGCAATCGTGGTGTGAAGCTCGGCGACCGCTTCCTCGCGCATGCTCCTGCGGAGCCTTGCCTCGAGGAACTCGCGAACCAGTGGGTGGAACCCGAAGCCCGGTTTCGTCCATTCCTGACGACGCGACAAGAGCCCGAGCCGTTCACTTTCAGCGATCAGACCATGAACGGTTGTCGTGTCCATGCCAGTCGCGACCTCTGCGGCCTCGGGCTCGACCGACTGAAGGATCGACGTCCGCATGAGGAAGTCCTGGTGCTCCTCGGGGAGCTCGCCGACGACCTCCTCGGCGAGGTAGTCGTGGAGATCCGACGTCGCGCCGGACAGCGCTCGAATGAACGAGCGCGTTTCGACCGTCGATCGCTCGCGGACGGCCGCACGGACGAGATGCAGCGAGGCCGCCCAGCCCTCGGTTCGGCGGGTGAGATCGGCTAGGACGTCGCCCTCGAGCGGGTGTCTATACGTCTCCCGAAACAGCTCCCCCGTCTCGGCCTCGGAGAATCGCAGGTCCATCGTGCGCATCTCGGCGAGCTCGCCGTGTGACCGCAATCGCCCGACCGGGATGGCCGGGACTCGGCGACTCGAGAAGACGATCGTGAGGCGTTCCGGGGCGCGCGCGACGAGTTCGCGGGCGATGAACCTGATGTCAGGGACATCGTCGGCGACGTGGAAGTCGTCGAGGATGACGGCGGCGCCGTCCTCGGAGATCGCGGGCAACTCGCGAAGGAACACATCGAGCACTTCGTCGCGAGTCGGGCCGCCGGGCTCGGACTCACGCAACATCGCCGCGGTCCGTTGAGCAAAGTCCGGTTCGTACTCGCGCCCGGCTGCGATCAGGTACGAGAGGAAGGAGCCCCAGCTGCGATCCTCCGCATCCATCCGATACCAGAGGGTCCGCAGGTGAGTCCGCCGCGAGAAGTCAGCGAGCAGCGTGGTCTTGCCATAGCCGGCTTCGGCGATGACGAACATGACGCGGTTGTGGATCTTGACGTCCAGCCAATCGAGAAGCCGATGGCGGGCGAGGGTTTCCTCCCGCAGCAGCGGTCGCTGGATCTTCCCCGGCTGGATCGGGAACCCGCTCACGACACCCTGCGATGCCCCTCTGATGAGGGCCGGCGCTTCGATCGCCGCTCGGCCCGGACCGACGGCTATCGAAGCTCGGACCGATCGCGGCGCATCGGCACCGGGGACGGAATGGTCGAGCGGACCGTGAGTACTGGGCGGCGCGAACGATACGGAGCCGTCGCGCAGGGTGTCAACAACGGCGAGCCGATTGGGCCTGGGCATGCGCCCCATAGTGACCGGAGGGGCTTATCTGGCGATTAGCTGCGAGGCCGGCGTGGCTGTGACCCGCGGACTCAGCCCTCGTATTCGAAGCCGATCTTGACCTCGACCCGGTATTCGACGATCTGGCCGTCCTCGACGACGGCGCTCGACTTCACGACCTCGACTGTCTGGATGTTGCGGACCGTCTTCGAGGCTGTGGCAACTGCCTGCCGAGCGGCATCGCTCCACGATTGCGGGCTTGTGCCGACCATCTCCCGAATGATGATGACGCCCATCGATACATCTCCTGCTTCGATCCGTGTCGGCCCAGTCTAGGGCTCCCCGGAATCAGCGAGCCGACCCTGGTCGGGTCGGCTCGTCCGCGGTTGGTCGGGCGCTGGTCAGACGGTGGCTGACTCACTCAGCGTTCCGGCTCGGACCTTGTCGAAGCATGAGCTGCAGTAGACGGGGCGGTCGTTCCGCGGCGCGAATGGGACCATGGCCTGGCCACCGCAACTGCCGCAGATCGCGGCGTGAAATTCCCGCGGGCCGCCGGCGGTCCGTGCCTGCTTCGCCGCCGCTCGGCATGCCGGGCAGCGTTGGGGGTCGTTCAGCAGGCCCTTGCTCGAAAAGAACGCCTGCTCGCCGCTGGAGAAGATGAACTCCTCCGAGCAGTCGCGACAGGTAAGCGATCGGTCCTCGTACACCCTCTCCGGAACCTCCTCTGGCGTAGTCGCGCTGGACAAGGCCCCCGGATCTGCCCCGGCGAGCTGGAACCGGACCGCGCGTCAATGGAGGGCAGGCGCAAGACGATTCGATCAGGCTCGATTCCGAGACTCTGTGGGGCAGAATACTGGTCCAGTCAAGCACTGCGACGCACATTGATTCGCGGATTCGGCCACGATCTCGTGCGGATGTCGAATCGTCTCCGTCGATTTGTGCCCAAAGCGCACTCCAGGCCCGGTGCAGAGACGCACCATCACGGCCCCGTCCGAAACCTCCCATACCGGGATATCGCTAGCTTGCCTCGGCGAAACGCTCCCCGGCGTACGACACGAACCGCGTCTGGCGCTTCTTGAACCACAGCTGCAGATCGCCGGTTGGGCCGTTGCGATGCTTGGCAAGCTTCAGGTTGATCACCTCGCCCTCGGTGTCCTGGTCCTCGCCGGGCTTGTCCTTTTCGCGGTACAGGAAAAGGACGAGGTCGGCGTCCTGCTCGATCGCCCCCGACTCGCGCAGGTCCGAGAGGCGAGGCTCCTTCGACTCGCGCATCTCCGGCTGGCGGGACAGCTGGGAGAGGGCGATGACCGGCACACTCAGCTCGCGGGCGAGAGCCTTCAGGCCACGCGAGATCTCCGACACCTCCTGCACTCGGTTGGCGTCTCGACTGGTCGTAGCCGCCTGCATCAGCTGGAGGTAATCGACGATCACGAGATCGAGCCCGGACTCAGCCTGCAGTCGGCGGGCCTTCGTCCGGAGCTCCATCGTGCTGATGCTCGGCGTGTCGTCGATGTACATCGGTGCTTCCGAGAGGGCGTTCATCGCGGGTGCGATCCGGGCGAAGTCGAGCTCTTCGAGGAAGCCGCTCCGGAGCCGCTGACTGTCGATATTGGCGACGCTCGAAAGCAGGCGAAGCACGAGCTGCTCCTTGCTCATCTCGAGACTGAAGACGCCGACGCTCTTCTTCTCCCTGACCGCCGCGTGCTCGGCGATGTTGAGGGCGAAGCTCGTCTTGCCGACCGACGGCCTGGCGGCGACGACGATCAGGTCGCTCTTCTGGAGCCCGGTTGTCAGCGCGTCCAGGTCGGTGAAGCCGGACCGGACGCCATTGATCTCGCCGCGATGGGCGTGGAGGTAGTCGAGCCGGTCGTACGCCTGGTGAAGGAGTGAGTCGAGCTTCGAGAACCCCGACTCGAGCCGCTTCTGGCTGACCGCGAAGAGCTCCGCCTCGGCCCGATCGATCGCCTCCTGGATCTCGGCTGGATCCTCGTAGCCGATTCCCGCGATGCGCCCCGCCGCGCCGATGAGGTTGCGGAGGACCGCCTTGCGCTCGACGATCCTGGCGTACTGGACGGCATGGACGGCGGTCGGAGTCGAGTTCGACAGGCTCGAGAGGTAGGCTCGTCCGCCGACCGCCTCGAGTTCATTGCTCCGTTCCAGCGTCTCCGCCACGGTGACGATGTCGATCGGCTCGCGCCGTTCGAAGAGCTCGATCACCGCCGTGTATATCGACGCGTTCGCCTGGCGGTAGAAGTCCGCCGGTCGAAGGAACTCGGCCACCTCGACGACCGCGTCACGGTCGATCAGGATGGCGCCGAGCACGGACTGCTCGGCCTCGAGACTCTGCGGCGGTAGGCGATCGATCATGGGTTCCCCAGACGAGGACGGACGTTGGCCCGTCCGATTAGGGGGCTTGATCGGACTAGAAACCAGTCTTGACTTTCCCTGATATGGCCTTCATCCACACCTCCGGGAAACAAAGATCGCGATGTTGTCGAGATCTCTCGAGCAACTGTTGACGGTCTGTGGACGGTCGGGCGTCAGGGCCTCTCGCCGCGATGTTCCCGATACGGTGGACCAGGTTCTGACACAGCGCTGGCCTGTGATTCCCCGTCGTCTTGTTCCACTCCCTCGGCGAGCGGTCCTCACTGTCTACCACGACGGTGGGTTGACTGTGGAGAGTCTGTTCAGATCGACCCTTTCGGTAGTCGACTTATCCTCCGTCGCCATCGACGAACTTGAGTTCTCATCCACGAAACCTGGCGCTCCGTGTCTCCATGCCTGTGGAAGCGCTGTGGAAGACCACCGGTGTAGGGGTAATCGCCCGGTCTGCGATCGGCCGGCGCGGGCGGTTCAGGCGAAGGCGCCGGCGAGCACCCGCAGCGAGCGCACTATCGTGCGCGAGCGAGGGAGCGCAGTCGGCAACGCACGCATGGGCCGTCAGGCCGGCCAGCCGTCAGTCGAGACGTCGAATCACGCCGATCAACTTGCCTTGTATCCGAACGTCGGGGTAGAACTGGGCTGGGTAATTCGGGTTCGCAGGCTGCAGGCGGACGCGATCCTTCTCCTTGAAGAAGCGCTTCAGGGTGACGGCATTCTCCTCGACCTGGGCAACGACGATGTCGCCGTTGCGAGCCGTCGATTGAGGCCGGATGAGGACGAAGTCCCCATCGGCGATGTGAGCGTCGATCATGGAATCACCGCGGACCTTGAGGACGTAGGCATCGCCCGACGGCGCGAGCATGTCCGGGATGCCGACCGTCTCCGAAGCGTCCTGGTAGGCCTCGATCGGACCACCGGCGGCGATCTCGCCGATGACCGGCAGCATGTGGGCCTCCATGGTCGCTGCCTGCGGCACGAGCTCGCCGGCCAGACCGAGGCGGAGCGCGGCGTACGGCGTCAGGCGGATCGCCCGCGATTGAGCGGCTCCACGTTCCAGGTAGCCCTCACGCTCGAGGACCTGGAGGTGATGATGAACCGCCGAGGTCGAGGCAAGCCCGACCGCCTTCATGATCTCGCGGACTGACGGCGGGAAGCCGCGGGCACGCAGCGTCGCAGCGATGAAATCGAGGATCTTGACCTTCCGATCCGCGTCGTGCTTGGTCACTCGCGCCTCCTTTGCGTGCATGATACCGAACGGGTGTTCGATGTCAAGCTGGCGCTCGGCGTGGGTCGATCCGATCCTGCGGCGGCCGTGGGCCCGGCGAACCCGTCGACGAACCCGGCTCAGCGGCTCGGGCTGGTAGACTCGGCGGCCCGGGAGACGCGTCCGATGCGGCGCGGGCGGCGGGTCGATGACGAGGTCTTGCGACGACGATGGCGCGGGGTGATTCGAACGGACATGGCAAGTCGCGCCGGCGCGGGTCCGGGCTGCTCGGGCGGGCGGTCGGGATCATGGCGTTCCTGCCGTTGGCAAGCCGGGCGCCGATCTACGCGCGACTCATCTTCGCGCTGCTGACCGACGACCGAACGCCCGCAAATCGCAAGGTGCTCCTCGCCGGCGCCGCCGGTTACCTGCTCATCGGTCGCGACCTCATCCCCGACGAGATCCCGCTTCTCGGTGGTCTCGACGACCTCGTCGTCGTCGTCCTCGCCGTCGACCTGTTCCTCGACGGCATCCCGAAAGACCTCCTCTACGAGAAGCTGTCCGAGCTCGACATCGAGCGATCGGCCTTCGAGGAGGACATGGCTCGCGTCCGGCGCTTGACGCCCGGCCCGGTCCGCAAGACGATCCGCCGCATCCCGCAGCTCATCGGGCAGGCCGGCGAAGCATTCGAGCACACCGGTCTCGGTCCGCGATTTCGGGCCTGGATCTCGAAGGAGGGTTCGGTCGCGTGAAGGTCATCCTGACCAGTGACGTCGAGAAGCTCGGCAAGAGCGGTGAGTTGAAGACCGTCAGCGATGGCTACGCGACGAACTTCCTGATCCCGAAGAGCCTGGCCGTCCCTGCCGCCGGCGGCGCCTACCGTGCCTGGCAGCATGACATAGCCAGCCGCGAGGACAAGCGCAAGCGCGAGCGTGAAGACGCCGACATTGCCGCAACCAGGATCGCGTCGACGACGCTGACGATGGGGGTCAAGGTCGGCGAGGGCGGCAAGCTCTACGGCTCGATCACGTCAAAGGACATCGCCGATGCCCTGGGTCGGCGAGGGATCACGGTCGATCGCCACAAGATCGATCTCGAGGAGCCGCTGAAGTCGCTCGGGACGTACAAGGTCGCGATCAAGGTCTTCTCCGGGCTCGCCCCGGAGGTGACGATCGTCGTCGAACCGAAGGGCTAGGCTCCGTCGCCGTTCGCCCGAACGAGTTCACGGCCGGCGCCCAGATCTCGCCAAATGTTCACGGGGTGACCGTTAGGCGTGGTCCAAGCGCGGTTTCGGGCAGGGCAGAGCCCGATTCAACGAGCTAGTAGCTCTCCGCAGCTGACGGGGACGCCGCGACTCTCGTTTCCAGGCGACAGGTCTGGCCTAACGTTCACCTGACGAACATATGGCTAGTTGCGGGCAGGCGTCGTGGCGCTGCTCGCTCGCGACGTTGATCCTCCGGCGATGATGAGGCGATGGAGCCGCGGACGATCCTGCACGTCGACCTTGACGCGTTCTTCGCGGCTGTCGAACAGCGCGATCGGCCGGAGCTGCGTGGCAGGCCGGTCGTCGTCGGTGGCGGCGGGCCGAACCAGCGGGGAGTCGTCAGCGCGGCGAGTTACGAGGCTCGCGCCTTCGGTGTCCACTCGGCGATGCCGCTCCGCCAAGCGGGCCGGCTTTGCCCGCAGGCGGTGTTCCTCCCGGTTGACGGAGCGAAGTATCAGTCGGTCAGCCGCGACGTCATGGCGATCCTCCGACGGTTCAGCCCGCTCGTCGAGCCGATCTCGATCGACGAGGCGTTCATCGACGTGACCGGCTCGCGCCCGCTGTTCGGCGACGGCGAGTCGATCGCCCGGCAGATCAAGGCCGCGGTTCGGACGGAGGTCGGACTGACGGCGTCGGTGGGGGTCGCGACGACCAAGCTGGTCGCAAAGATCGCCTCGGACCTCCGGAAGCCGGACGGCCTCGTCGTCGTCCCGCCCGGCGAGGAGTCGGTCTTCCTGGAACCGTTGGCCATCACCCGGCTGTGGGGCGTCGGCGCCAAATCGGCGGTCGCGCTCCGCGAATACGGCGTCCGGACGATCGGCGACCTTGCGGCGCTGCCCGACGATCTGTTGATTCGCCGGTTCGGCAAGCATGGCGCCTCGCTCGGCGAGCGAGCTCGCGGGGTCGACCCGGATCCGGTCGGTGGTCGGGATGCCGCGAAGTCGGTCGGTCATGAGCACACGTTCGACGTCGACACCTCGGATCGGGAAACGATCGAGCGGACGATCCTGGCGATGTCCGAGGGCGTGGCCGGGCGGCTGCGCGATTCCGGGGTCAAGGCAGCGACCGTGACCGTGAAGATCCGGGACTCATCGTTTCGGACGATCACGCGACAGCGAACACTGACCGAGCCGACCGACCTGACCGATCCGATCTTTCGAACCGCTCTCGAGCTCGCCCTGCCTGAGGTCCGGGGGCTCCGCATCCGATTGCTCGGGGTCACCGCGTCGGGCCTCGGTGAGCGAGACCAGCTGGCGCTGTTCGGGGCCGACGATCCTCGCCGCCGGCGCGTCGTCGAGGCGGCCGACGCCGTTCGGCACCGCTTCGGGGAGAAGTCGATCACGAGGGCCCGGCTGCTGGGAGCTCGACTGCCGGCCCCGTTTGAACGCGATCCGTCCGACGTTCGCGCCCTCGCCGCGACACCCGAAGGCCCGCCCGAGCATCGTGACACGCAAGCTGACACGGACGGCATCGACGATCTCGCCGACGACGCTTGACATCGAACACCTGTTCGGTCTAGGGTGACGCCACAACCGAACAGACGTTCTGTCGCCGCAGTGTCCCCGCCGACGGACAGAGCCCAACCGCCGAAGGAGCAATGTGATGGCGATGATCAGAGTCGAGCCAGTCGAGGTCCGCGTGCGAACAGGATGGTTCGACGGCAGCCCACGAGAGATCACCTGGGGAGAGGAGCGACTGTCGGTCACCCGGCTTACCGCGGTCCGCGAGGAAGCGGCCGCCTTCCCCGTGATAACGGGACCGCGAACGCTGTTCGAGGTCGAGACGCCCAGGGCGCGGCTTGCGCTCACATTTCAGCATCGGTCGCGGCGCTGGACGATCACGGCCCTCGACGAGGAGCGCCACGTCGCGGCCTGACGAGGATGTGACGAGCGCGCTGGGGGGCGTCCGTCGCCGGTCGGGGGTTCGGAAGTGGGGCGGGTGCGCCGGTACCGCATCCGCCCTGTTCCCGATCGTCGATGGTGAGACGGCGCGGCCTCGTCCGCGACCGCAACCTACAATCGGTCCATGCCCGATGACCCGTCCCACGGAACGTCGTTCGCGGACCTGACGCTCGCCACGTTCGTCGATCGTCTGGCCTCTTCGGATCCCGTGCCCGGAGGCGGCAGTGCGTCGGCGGTCGCAGGGTCGCTCGGCGCTGCGCTCGTCGCCATGGTCGCGGCGCTCTCGCAGGGACGCCCGAAGTACGCCGAGCACGCGGCGTTGCACGAGCGGGCAATTGACGTCGGCCGTCGGCTCTCACGACGCTTCCTCGAGCTGGCGGACGAGGATGCCGCGGCTTATGCCACGTTCGGTGCGGCCGCGAAGCTCCCGCGCGACACCGACGAGGAGCGAACGACGCGATCCACAGCCCTCTCGGCGGCCGCCCGAGTCGCCTCCGAGGTTCCCCTCGCGACCGTCGAGGCGTGCCTCGAGCTCGTCGTGACCGCGGAGGTGCTGGCGGGGCGAAGCAACGTCAACGCCTCGAGCGACCTGAACGTCGCCGCCCAGCTCGCCGAGGCTGCGGCTCGCGGAGCGACCGAAAACGTGCTCGTCAACCTGCCCGCCGTCGATGACGAGGCATTCGCCAAGGAGACGACCGCCCAGGTCATGGCCTGGCTCGACACGATCGCCGGTCTGGCCGCCACGACGCACGAAGCGGTCCGGAGCGGTTCGCCACGCGACGCTGTACCCGCATGAGCGCCTGACCGGTGGGGCAAGAGAGCGCGCGGCTGCTCGCCGGTGGGCCGATCGCCTCGGAAATCCGCCAGGCGGTGGCCGAAGACGTCGCCACGTTCCAGACGGTCGAGGGTCGGCCGCCGGGCCTCGCGATCGTAATCGTCGGCCGCGACGCGCCATCGATGGTCTACCTCACCCAGATCCTCCGCGGCTGCGAGAAAGCCGGCATCGACGGCCGCCTAGTCGAGATCGGCGGCGAGGCCTCTGAGCGGCGAGTGACGAGGACGATCGCCGCGCTCAACGCGGATCCGACCGTCGACGGAATCATCGTCCAGATGCCCCTGCCCCCAACGATTCGCCTGCGCGCGGTCGTCGACTCGATCGACCCCGCCAAGGACATCGACGGCATCCACCCGTTGAACGCCGGCCTCCTCCGTCTAGGCTATGACGGCTTCCTGCCGGCAACGGCCCATGCCGCAGTCGAGATCCTGCGGAGGTCCGGGATCGAGATCGAAGGACGACGGGCAGTCGTAGTCGGTCGCTCTGCCGTGGTGGGTATGCCGGCCGCGTTCCTGCTCGTCCGCGAGAACGCGACCGTGACGGTCTGTCACCGGAGAACTCGCGACCTCGGCCATCATGTCAAGGACGCCGAGATCGTGGTGGTGGCGGCCGGCCATCCAGGCCTCATCACGGGCCCGATGCTCCGCAACGGAGCAGTCGTCGTCGACGTCGGCATCAACGTCGTCGACGGCCAGATCGTGGGGGATGTCGACTTCGAATCGGCTCGCCAGGTTGCTTCCGCGATCACGCCGGTGCCCGGTGGGGTCGGTCCGCTGACGAACGCCCTCCTGCTCGCGCATCTTGTTCGGGCGGCCCAGGCCCAGGCCCAAGCCAGGGCCAAGGGCCCGCTTGGCGGCTCGTCCGGTCGGGCGACGCGTAGCGCGGATGTAGACCAGGAGGCGCCAACCGCCCCGCCGGCCGGCACGTTCGCCGACAGCACCGTCAGACGAGGACCTGCATGAGCTTTCCGTCCGATCTCGAGATCGCCCGCTCGGTCACGCCGCGCCCGATCGCCGACGTCGCCCGCGACCTCGGCCTTGCAGACGACGAGATCGAGCCGTACGGTCGGACGAAGGCGAAGGTGACGCTCGGTGCGATCCGCCGTCTCGAGGCGGAGCGGCCGCGCGGCAAGTACGTCGTCGTCACCGCCATCACGCCGACGCCGCTTGGCGAGGGCAAGTCGACGACGACGGTCGGCCTGGCCCAGGGCCTGAACCACATCGGCCACAAAGCCGCGGTCTGCATCCGCCAGCCTTCGCTCGGTCCCGTCTTCGGGATCAAGGGCGGTGCGGCCGGCGGCGGCTACAGCCAGGTCATCCCGATGGAGGACTTCAACCTCCACCTGACCGGCGACGTCCACGCCATCGGCGCGGCCCACAACCTCGCGGCAGCGTTCCTCGACAACAGCCTCCACCACAAGAACCCACTCGGGATCGATCCGTTCTCGATCCTCTGGCCGCGGGTCGTCGACATCAGCGACCGAGCGGTGCGGCGGGCGGTGATCGGTCTCGGCGGCAAGGAAAACGGCGTTCCCCGCGAGACCGAGTGGATCATCACCGTCGGCTCCGAGGTGATGGCAGTCCTCGCCCTTGCGACGGACCTCCACGACCTGCGCAGCCGGCTTGGCCGGATCGTCCTCGCGCAGACGAACGACGGCACGCCGATCACGACGGAGGACCTCGGCGTCGCGGGGTCGATGACCGTCCTGCTGACCGACGCGATCAAGCCGAACCTGCTGCAGACGCTCGAGGGCGGCCCCGCGTTCGTCCATTGCGGGCCGTTCGCGAACATCGCCCACGGCAACAACTCGATCATCGCCGACCGCCTGGCCCTTGCGACGAACGACATCGTCTGCACCGAGGCCGGTTTCGGGGCCGATATGGGCGCCGAGAAATTCTTCGACATCAAGTGCCGAGCCTCGGGGCTGCGGCCGGACGCCGCGGTCGTCGTGGCCACGGTCCGGGCATTGAAGATGCATGGCGGCGTCGGCAGGATCGTCGCCGGCAAGCCGCTCGACCCGGCCCTGACCGAAGAGAACGTCGTCGCCGTTCGGACGGGAGCGTCGAATCTCGCCAAGCAGATCGAGAACGTCCGCCTGTTCGGGGTTCCGGTCGTCGTAGCGATCAACGCTTTCCCGACCGACACCGCTGCCGAGGTCCAGGCGATCCGCGAGGTCTCGTTCGAGGCCGGGGCACACGCGGCCGTCGTCGCCACCCACTTCGTCGACGGTGGTGCTGGCGCGGCGGATCTGGCCAAGGCCGTCTGGGCGGCGGCGGAGGAAGGCGCCCCGAACTTCCGGCTCCTCTACCCGGACGACGCGCCGCTCGGCGAGAAGATCCAGATCATCGCCACGCAGGTCTACGGGGCCGCGGGGATCGACGTCGCACCCCTGGCCGCGAAGGCCATCAAGCGCTACGAGGCGATGGGCTTCGGCAACCTGCCCGTCTGCATGGCGAAGACCCAGTACTCGCTGAGCCACGACCCGAACCTCAAGGGCCGGCCCAGCGGCTTCACGGTGCCGATCCGTGACGTTCGCCTGTCGGCCGGGGCGGGTTTCATCACGCCACTCGTCGGTGAGATGCGGACGATGCCCGGGCTGCCGTCCCGACCAGGCGGCGAGAAGATCGACATCGACGCCGACGGCAATATCGTCGGCTTGTTCTAGCCCTCAGCCGGCTCCCGGCCCCGACCATCGGCAGCCCGCTCGGATTGACCCTCGGCTCGCGAGCTCATCAGCGCCACTGCGGTGCCCGTCGCGATGAGGAGGCCTGCCCGGTCTCCGAAGTACGCGGCCCGTCCAGCCCGTTCGCGAGCCCGGTCGCTCGCGCGTCGGCGATGATGGATCAAGCCAACGTCGGCGACCCCGACGGTCTCGGTTGGTTGCTGTATGCCCATGACGCTCCGCCTCCGCGGCCAAGCCTATGCGAATGGCCCCTCACCAGCGAGGATGATTCCCCGCTCCGTCGCGGGGACCAAGCGTCAAATAGCGCCCGTCGAGAGGGCAACGCAGACCGCGACGAGCAAACCCAGCCCGATCCCGATCGCAAGGGCGCCCCAGGCCTGGACGTCGATCGGACCGAGCGCCTCCGAGCCATGGGCGTGATCGTCGTGACCGTGCGTCTCCCCGTGATCGTCCGGGCCGTGCGGCTCGCCGCCGATGTCGCCGGGATGGTGAGTGTCTCTCGGCCCATGAGCCTCGCCGCCGGCCGTGTCCGTGTCGCTCATCTGCTCGCCAGTCACCTCCGATCCCATTCTGGCACGTAGACTCCCGCGGTGACCTCCACGTCGGCAAACGCCCCGCTCGACGCCGGGCTCATCGCCAGCCTGCGCGGCCTCGATCGTGACGGGCAGCTCCTGTTCACGACGCGAGTCCTGCGCATGTTCGGCTACGGGTTCCTGGCCGTCGTCCTCGTCCTCTACCTAGCGGCCCTGGGCCTCGACCCGCTGACGATTGGCGCGATCCTGACCCTCACGCTCGTCGGGGACACGGTGATCTCGCTGTGGCTGACGACGAACGCCGATCGGATCGGCCGGCGCCGCGTCCTCGTCGCTGGCTCGCTGCTGATGGTCGGTGCGGGCGTGCTGTTCGCGGTGACGAGCTGGGTCCCGTTGCTGATCATCGCCGCGACGATCGGGGTCATCAGCCCGACCGGCAATGAGGTCGGTCCGTTCCTCGCAGTCGAACAGGCGGCGCTCAGCCAGGCAACGCCCGACGCCCGACGCACGCCGACGTTTGCCTGGTACAACCTCGCCGGCTACGTTGCGACGGCGTTCGGGGCGCTGGCGGCGGGGTTCCTCAGCCAGGGTCTTCTGGCCGCCGGCTTCGCTCCGGCCGACGCGTACCGCGCGATCGTCATCGGCTACGCGATCGTCGGCCTGCTGATGGCCGTCGTGTTCGAACGGGTCAGCCCGGCAGTCGAGGCGCCCCACGCCGCGGCTCCCGACGACGGGATCCGCCGCCGGCTGGGGCTCGGCCGATCGAGAGGGGTGGTCGCTCGACTGTCCGCCCTGTTCTCGATCGATGCTTTCGGTGGCGGGTTCATCCCCCAGAGCCTCATGGCGTACTGGTTCCACCTCCGGTTCGGCGTCGAGCCTGCGATCCTCGGCGGGATCTTCTTCGGGGCGAACCTCCTGGCGGCGGTGTCGTCGCTCTCGGCCTCGCGGATCGCCGCCAGGATCGGCCTCGTGAACACGATGGTCTTCACCCACCTGCCGTCGAACCTGCTGCTGATCCTCGTCCCGCTGATGCCGAACCTGCCCCTCGCGATCACGGTGCTCCTCCTCCGGTTCAGCCTGAGCCAGATGGACGTCCCGACCCGCCAGTCGTACGTCATGTCGGTCGTCGAACCGGATGAACGATCGGCGGCGGCCGGGGTCACGGGCATCGCCAGAACGACGGGCGCTGCCCTCTCGCCGATCATCTCGGCGCCGCTGGTCGCCAGCAGCGGGCTGACCGCACTGCCGTTCTTCCTCGCCGGCGGGCTGAAGATCGTCTACGACCTGTTGCTCTATCGGGCGTTTCGGTCGGGTCGGGCCCCCGACGAACGCGCGAGCCGCGACCCGACCTGAGGGCTACTCTCGAGTCATGAACCTCGAGGAGCGGCGGCGGCTTGCCGATGCCAACGTCGTCGGGGCGTTTTCCCTCGCCGAGGGGCGATTCGGGGATCCGAGGAGCGAGCGCGCGCGGTTCGGCACCGTCGAAGTGGTCGCGATCGGGGTCGACGTCGCGTTCTACAACCCGGTCCTCGCCCTCGATCCTGCGAGCAGGCCGGACGACGTCCTCGAGGCGATCGCCTGGGTGGAAGGCAAGGGCCTCCCCGTGTCCGTCCAGGTCCGCGGCGAGGTGGACGCGGGAGTGCGTGAGGTCGTCGAGGCGCTCGGGATGGTGGCCGACCCGTGGGCGACACCGGTGATGGTGCTGGAGCCCATCCCTCCTGGTCCATCGGCGCCACCCGGCATCGTCATCACGATCGGCGGCGCTGAACTGTTCGACGACTGGCATGCAGCGCTCGGGTCGGGCGAGACCTTCCGTCGTGTCTTCGGGCCCGCGATGGTCGCGGATCCGAGCGTTCGCCTGGCCGTCGGCTACCTCGCCGGCGAACCCGTCTCGGGCGCGGCCGCGATCCGAACGGAGCGGACGATTGGGGTCTACGCGGTCGGAACAGTCAAGGGCGCACGACGACGGGGGATCGGCCGGGCGGTGACGTGGGCGGCGATTGATGCCGGCCGGGCTGCGTGGGGCGGTTCGATCGCGATCCTGCAGAGCAGCGAGATGGGGGTTTCCGTGTACCAGTCGATGGGCTTCGAGGAGGTCAGCCGCTACATCGGCTTCGAGCGGCCGAAGGGCTAGGCGGAGCGGCGACGCAGACCCGGCCGACCAAGCCGCAACCAGACGAAGAGGACGATCGCCCCGACGAAGGCCACCGCAATCAACAGGTCGAACGGCTGGAGCGCGTGCCGGATGTCGACCCAGCGTGACCCGAGCTGGACCCCGGCGAAGACGAGCAGCATCGACCAGAGGAAGGCCCCGGCGGTCGAGTACGCGATGAACGTCCGGAGCGGCATCCGGGCGACGCCGGCCGGAAAGCTGATGAAGGTTCGGACGATCGGCAGGAGCCGGCTGAAGAACGCGGTCGCCGCGCCATAACGCTGGAAGAAATGGTCGGCCAGCTCGATCTCATGGGGCCGGATGAGCAGGTACCTGCCGTACCGCTCGAGGAACGGCCGTCCGCCCCACGCCCCGATGGCATAGGCGATGAGCGATCCGATCGTGTTCCCGAGCGTCGCGACAATGACGACGATCCAGTAGGCCCACGGTCCATGAGTGAGGGGCTCGAGCTGGCTCTGGTCGGACACGAGGAAGCCGGCGTACGGAAGGATCAGCTCCGATGGCAGCGGAATCATCGCCGACTCGATCGCCATCGCCGTCATCACCCCGAGGTAACCGACAGCACCGTACAGCGAGTTGAGGAACGGGATGACGATCTGGTCGATGAAGGCGAGCACGATGGGTTGGCACCCTCCACGTCGGGTTGGCACCCGCCCACCGAGGGCGGAGGCGACGCCCCTGCGAGCCATCCGCCCGAGGTTACGGCGACGAGCATAGCCGACTATCCTGCCAATCGTGACCGACCCGATCGCCTCCCGCGCGACCGAGACCATCGTTCTGACGGGCGCCGATCTGACGATCGCCGACGTCGAGGCGGTCGCCCGCCACGGCACCCGGGCGGTCCTCGATGACGCTGCCCGAGCCCGGATGCAGGAGTCCCGCGACGTCATCGAGCGGCTCGTCGCCGCCGGCGAGGTCGTCTACGGGGTGACGACCGGGTTCGGCGACCTGGCGACTCGCTATGTTCCGCCGGCAGACGCGCGCCGACTCCAGGAGAACCTCCTGATGAGCCACGCCGCCGGGGTGGGGGCGCCGCTCGACCGCGAGATCGTCCGGGCGATGCTGCTGCTCCGGGCGAACACCCTGGCGCTGGGTCACAGCGGCTGCCGGCCGGCGATCGTCGACGGGCTGCTGGCCCTGCTCGAGAAGGGCGTCCATCCCGTCGTGCCGTCGCAGGGCTCCGTTGGCGCCTCCGGCGATCTCGCCCCGCTGGCCCATCTCGCCCTGCCGCTGATCGGACGTGGCCGGGTCGAGCTCGCCGGACAGGTCGTTCCGAGCCTCGTCGCCCTCCGCGAGGTGGGCCTCGAGCCCCTCGTCCTCGAGGCGAAGGAGGGGCTGGCGCTCCTCAACGGCACCCAGCTGATGACCGCGATCGGGGCACTGCTGCTGGCGGACGCGGATCGCCTGACTCGGACGGCGAGCGTGGCCGCGGCGATGAGCGTCGAGGCGCTCCTCGGTACGGATGTCGCGTTTGCTGCGCCATATCAGCTGGCTCGGCCACATCCCGGGCAGATTGCCGTTGCCGCGGAGCTGCGCCATCTCCTCCGCGAGTCGTCACTCCAGGCGAGCCACAAGGGCGACGCCCACAAGGTCCAGGATCCGTACTCGCTGCGCTGCGTGCCGCAGGTCCACGGCGCCGTCCGCGACGCCCTGGACCATCTGCGGCGCGTCCTCGACATCGAGATGAACAGCGCCACAGACAATCCGCTCGTCTTCCCGGAGGGCGGCGTCGTCGCGGAGACCGCCCTGGCGACCGGTGGCGGGATGGTCATCAGCGGCGGCAACTTCCACGGCGAACCGGTCGCGCTCGCCCTCGATTTCGCCAAGCTCGCGATCGCCGAGCTCGGCGCGATCAGCGAACGACGAACCGCGCTCCTCCTCGACGCCCGACTGAATGGCGGCCTTCCCGCGTTCCTCGCGCCGGCGTCCGGACTCGACTCCGGCATGATGATCTACCAGTACACCGCGGCCGCTCTCGCGTCCGAGAACAAGGTCCTGGTCCATCCGGCGTCGGCCGATTCGGTTCCCACGAGCGCCAACCAGGAGGATCACGTCTCGATGGGACCGATCGCGGCCCGCCACGGCCGGACGGTCCTCGAGCACGTCGAGCGAATCCTCGCGATCGAGCTGATCGTCGCCGCCCAGGCGCTCGATTTCCGGCTCGCGCTGCCGGCCACGGCGGGTGCCCGACCGGGAGCCGGCGTCGCGGAGGCCCACGCGCGGATCCGGTCCACGATCGCCCATCTCGACGGCGATCGCGAGCCGGGCCCGGACCTGGCGACCGCGACCGAGCTCGTTCACCGCGGCGCCCTCGCCGGCCTGGCCGTGGCGGTCCGCCCATGACACGCGCGGCCCGGCCATGACGGCGATCCGGATCGTCGACGTCACCGACGAGGCGTCATTCAGCTTGGTCCCGCCCTGCGCCGACCCGACCTTCGACCACCGGTCATGCGACTACTGGGAAGATGCCGACCGCGGATCCAAGGCGGCCCGCCCGTCGTGGCTCGAGGCCGCGCCGCCGCCCGCGCCGAAGCCTCGACCGGCGAATCCCTTTGGCGCGGACGACGCCGATGATGCACCCGTCAATCCCTTCGCCCGCCCAGCGACCGAGCCGGCCTTCAACCCGTTCGCGCTCGACGACGACCCGCTCGCCGACAACCCGTTCGCCCCTCGTCGTCCGCCTCGTCAGGGCGGTATGCCCGGCGGGCCACGCAAGCTGGGCCTGCTCGGGCGCGGCAGCGCCGTCTTCGGGAGCTACGCCAAGGTCCTCCTTGCCGAAGAGGTACCCGTTGCCTTCAGTCAGTTCGGTCCGCTCTCGGCGTATCCGCGCGCCCAGCGGCTCCGCGACCTCTATCCGCAGTTGCCGGAGGCGCCGCTGCCGGCGGTCATCACCTGCATCGCGACGACCGCCGAGGCCCGCCGTCGGGGGTACGCCCTGCAGCTGGTCCGCGCCGTCTGCGACGATCTGGGCGGGCGCGGCTTCGCCGCCATCGAGGCCTATCCGGAGCGTTCGACCCGCCCGGACGCGACGAGCGCGGCGACGCCCGAATTCTGGGTCGCGGCCGGTTTCACGATCGCGGTCGAGGACGAGCGGTTCCCGGTCGTTCGGCGTGAGCTCGGGTGACAGGCGGCCGGCCGGTGGTACGGTCCGCTCGACGAACGGGCCACCCGGCGTCACAGCGTGGAGGCAGGCGGCAATGGCGATGATCCAGGCGCTCGGCAACGTGACCAAGGTTCGCGGCGCGCTCATCTTCGTTGAGGACATCGAGTCGGAGCTCGTGTTCTACCGCGACGTCATCGGCCTTCGCCTGCTGTACCGCACCCCGAAATTCGTCCGATTCGACGCGACCCAGGGCACGAGCCTGTCGCTCATCGCCGGAGGCCATGCCTCCGCCGAGCCGAAGGATTTCCGACACGGCGGCATCGTCCCCGAGGTCATCGTCGACAACCTCGGTCTCGCGCTCAAGCGGCTCGATGGATCCGACGTCCGCCACGAGGACGTCGTCCGGACCGACTGGGGCCAGTTCTGCTTCCTCTGGGATCCCGAGGGCAACCCGCTCCAGTTCTACGAGTCCGCGTTCATCCGGCCCGACGCCGATCCGGAGCGGCAGCCCGGGTGATCGGTGGATCCGGGAGGGTCGTTGGGCCGGTCATCGTTATTGCCGTCACGCTGACGGTCCTGATCGCGGGCTGTGGCCCGTCGCCGGCGACCCCGAGCCTCGGCCCGTCTCCAACGGGTTCGCTTGCGCCCCCGGCCACGGCCGAGGGGCCGTCACCATCCGCGGTGGCATCGGGCGCGGCCGTCCAGGTCGATGCCGCCCTCCTCGCCTTTGTTCCCGCTGCCGTCGACGGCGTGCCGCTCACGTTCGATCCGGGGACGTCGGCAACGATCGCCGCCGATCCATCCGTGGCCCCTGATGCAGCAAGCCTCGCCGTCGCACTCGCGATCGTCCCGGGCGCATCGGCTGCCGACGACCTCGCGGTCGTCAGCGTCGTCAGGCTGCGAGACCCGGCTAAGGACGAGACCTGGTTCCGCGACTGGCGGGATACCTATGACCAGGCCGCCTGCAGCCCGGCGGGTGGACTCGTCGGCAATGCCGAAGCGGAGATCGGCGGTGGGACGGTCTACATCGGGTCATGTGCAGGCGGCGTCAGGACCTACCACACCCGGCTCGCGGCGGCCGGCATCGTCGTCTCGATCACCGCGCTCGGCAGCCGCCGGCTCGGCGAGAAGGTGATGGCCGGCCTCAAACGTTGAGCGCAGGAGCGGAGTGTCGGCCGCCTCGGCCGTCGTGGCGGTTCGGCCCTTTCGTCTCCGGCCGCTGGTTCGAAAGAGTAGGATCGGCCGGACCCGGGCGTCCTGCCCGAGCACTGTCCTCAGGAGGGACGATGACCATGCCAACACGCCCTACGGGTATCACGATCCTCGCGGTGCTGTCCGCGATCGGTGGCGTCCTCGCGCTCCTCGCGGGCCTCTTCGCGACGGTCCTCGGTGGTGCGGTCGGTGCCGCAACCGGTAGCGCCGCCGTCGGTGGACTCGTCAGCGTCCTCGGGCTGATCGCCATCGTCTACGGCGCCCTCAGCCTGGCGTTCGCCTATGGCGCGTGGACCCTCAAGCCGTGGGCATGGAACCTCGGCATGGCGAGCCAGCTCGTCGGGATCGGGCTCGCGATCGTCTACATCGTGACGAACAATGCCCCGATCTCCTCAGAGATCCTGAACATCGCGATCTCCGGGGTCATCATCTATTACCTGA
>Ga0209488_10001320_pt1 | contig 21200 bp, 20 predicted proteins | sample Rivendell_Oct201_8_FD_188349 | JGI IMG/M metagenome (GOLD analysis project Ga0209488, IMG submission 188349) | Vadose zone soil microbial communities from the Eel River Critical Zone Observatory, Northern California, USA -... | ecosystem: Environmental > Terrestrial > Soil > Vadose zone >...
CGGGTCCGCAACTACGACGGCAGCTGGACCGAGTACGGCAGCCTCATCGGCGTCCCGATCGAGAAGCCGGTCGCGGTCACGGCTTAGCGCCAGCCGCAGCGCCGCCGATGCCTGCGTTGGCGGCTCCGCCCGCTCGCTTACGCACGTTGGAGTGCGTGCGCTCGCTTGCTCACCGCCGCCTTGGCCTCGACTGCCCTGCGTCGGGCTTTGGTTCTACAGCCGTCCGGTATTTGGTAGGAGTCGGGCCTCGTCGATGAGGCCCGACTCGCTTGCCATGGCGGTCAGCGGGGACCGCGCCCGAAGCGGTTCATCGTCTCGATCAGCCGATCGTGAGGGATCGCGTGGGCCGTGATCCCGTCGCGGCCGGTCATCGTCTCGGCGGCGACGAGGGCGTTCAGGATCGCCTCCTCCGTCGCCTCGATGACGCCTTCGAACAGGGCACTGATGACGTGGTCGTTGACCGCGCGGACGTCGACCGCCAGGCGCGGATCGGCGGCGAACGAGATTCCCGGCAACCCGCGGTTGCCGGTCGCGAAGCACAGGAAGATGTCACCGCTCGAGTTGGCGCCCGTCCCGCCCATCCGGGCGATCCCGAGACCCGCTCGCTGGGCAAGCCGCTCGCACTGGTGAGGCAGGAGGGGAGCGTCCGTGGCGACGATGACGATGATCGAGCCGGAGCCCGCCACCGGTGCGTCGAGCGGGCCATCCTCGTCCTCGGCGCGATACGGGCTCGGGACGTCGGTCACGGGGATCGCCTCACCGACCGGGACACCGTCGACGCGGAGGAGGTCGCGCCGGCCGTAGTTGGCCTGGACGAGGACACCGACCGTCCAACCACCGAACGCCGCCGGCACGACCCGCGACGCCGTCCCGATCCCGCCCTTGAACTCGTGGCAGACCATCCCGGTTCCGCCACCGACATTGCCCTCCTCGACCGCTCCGTCGCGGGCGGCGGCGAGCGCCTCGTCGACGTGGTCCATCGTGACATGGAAGCCGTCGGTGTCGTTGAGCAGGCCGTCCCAGGTCTCCGCGGCGACGGTCAGCGACCAGAACGAGCCGCCCTTCGGGTGGGTCCGGACGCCGGCGCGAATCATCCCGTCGTGGACGACGCCGACGCTGTGGGTGTTCGTGATCCCGATCGGGCCGGTCAGCACCCCCGCCTCGCGGATCCATTCGAGACCCGTCATCTCGCCGTTGCCGTTCAGCCGATGGCTGCCGGCGTAGATCGATTCGGTGAAGACGTCGCCGTCGTGCGGCACGATCATCGTCACGCCAGTCCGGACCGGGCCCTGCCCGACGATGAGCGGCCCCTCGCCTCGCACGATCGTCGCGTGACCGACGCGAACGCCCGCGACGTCCGTGATCGCGTTGGCCGGCCCCGGCTGTCCCCTTCCGATGACGATGCCGAGATCCCGCGCTCTGACCAACTGCGTCCTCCTTCGCCCCGGAACGATCCGTCGCCTCGAATGGGCTCGGCGCCTATCATCGCGCCGTGATCCGAACCACGAGCGGCAGTTCCATTCCGGGCGCCGCCGTCACTCTTCCCACGGCCAGACCTGACAGCCACGTCAGGCTCGAAGCGCTTTCCGAAGTCGCATCCGATAGGGCGATCGATGTGGCGGAGGCTTTCTGCGACGTGCCCGGGCTGGCGTTGCTCGAGAGCGCCCGACCCGGCCGAAACGCCCGCTGGACCTACCTGACCGCCGATCCTGTGGCTGTCCTCGAGGCGCCATCGCCCGGAGGCGATCCATTCGCCGTTGCTCGCCGACTGCTCGCCCGACTCGACGGTGGCGCGCCGATCACGCCGATCGAGCCCGAGCCGGGCGCAGCCGGGACCGAGCCGGTGGAGGCTCGTGACCTCCCGCCGTTCATCGGTGGTCTCGTCGGCTACCTCGCCTACGACCTTGGGCACGACCTCGAGCGATTGCCGACGATCGCAGCGGACGACCAGGGCCTGCCGCGGCTCCGTCTCGCGCTCCACGACTGGGTGGTCGCGTGGGATCGGCGGACCGGCGCGGCCTGGCTCGCAGGCCGGGCGATCGACGGCGACGCGGCCCGACTCGACCGCCGACTGGCCGAGGTTCGCGAACGGATCCGCCGACCGCGACCGACGATAACGCGGCCCGAGGCCGCCGACTCCGCGACCCTCGAGTTCACCTCGAGCCTCGACCGGACGGCGTACGAATCGGGCGTCGAGAAGGTTCGCGAGCTGATCGCCCGCGGCGACATCTACCAGGCCAACCTAACCCGGCGCCTGACCGCGCCATTCAGTGACGATCCGTGGCCGCTCTACCGACGGCTGCGCACCGGCGATCCGTCGCTCTTCTCCGCCTATCTCGATCTCGGTCGCGGCCAGGCGATCATGTCGGCCTCGCCGGAGCCGTTCCTGTCGGTCGATCGGTCGGGCGTGGTGGCATCCGACCCGATCAAGGGCACCCGGGCTCGCGGTCGGACGCGCGAGGAGGATCGGGCGCTCGCCGCGGAGCTCCTGGCCAGCGCCAAGGATCGCGCCGAGAACGTCATGATCGTCGACGTCCTCCGCAACGACCTCGGGCGGGTCTGCGTCGCCGGCTCCGTCCGCGTGCCGCGGCTGTGCCGGCTCGAGCGAACAGCTGCCGTCCAGCACCTCGTCTCGACCGTGACCGGCCGGCTCGCGCCCGGACGTGACGCTTTCGACCTGCTGGCCGCCTCCTTTCCGGGCGGCTCGATCACCGGCGCGCCGAAGATCCGGGCGATGGAGATCCTCGAGGAGCTGGAACCGGTCCGGCGCGGGCCGTACACGGGCGCCCTCGGCTGGTGGGGTCCGGACGGGGCGATGGCGACGTCGATCCTCATCCGGACGTTCGTCGCCGACGGTCGCCGCCTGACACTCCACGTCGGCGGTGGGATCACCTATCGGAGCGACCCGTCGGAGGAGTGGGACGAGACCGTCGCCAAGGCGCGCGGCCCGCTGAGCGCAATCGGCGGGCGCGAAGCTCCGGCGTCGGGGGAGTGACCGCTCCTTCGCCCGGTCACGTCTGGGTCGACGGTCGGCTGCTGGCCGCCGAGGAGCCGCACCTCTCGGCATTCGATCGCGGTTTCCAGCTCGGTGACGGGGTCTTCGAGACGCTCCGAGCACGAGCAGGCCGACCGACCGAGCTGGCGGAGCACGTCGCCCGCCTCGGCCGATCGGCGGCCGGCCTCGCAATACCGCTGCCCGATGACATCGAGTCGCGGCTCATTGCGGCCATCGCGGCACTCCTCGCCGCCGAAGGCCTCGACGGGTCTGATGGCGATGCGAGCATCCGCATCACCGTCTCGCGCGGCACGTTCTTCGGCCGTGGCCTGCTCCCACCCGACGAGCACCCAACGCCGACGGTCGTCGTCCAGGCATGGCCCGTGCCACCGGTCCCCATCGGCCACCTGGAGAACGGTCTCCACCTCGTCCCGAGCGCCGTGCGCCGCGACCCGGAGAACCCGCTGGTCGGGCTGAAGACGACGTCGCGCGCGGATTACGTGTTCGCCCGCGTTGAGGCCCGCGAGGCCGGTGCCGATGACGCCGTCTTCCTGACGACCGACGGCTTCCTGTCGGAGGCGACCTCCGCCAACCTGTTCCTCGTTCGCGCCGACGAACTGGCGACCCCGTCACTCGCCTGCGCGATCCTGCCCGGCACCACCCGCGACTGGATCCTCCGCTGGGCCGATGGCGCCGGCCTGCGGACGTCGGAGACCTGGCTCACAACCCGGGATCTCGCCGAGGCCGACGAGGCGTTCCTCTCGAGCAGCGTCGCCGGAATCCTGCCGGTGACCCGCTTCGCCGCCCAACCGATCGGCGACGGGCGACCCGGCCCGTGGACGCTCCGGGCCCGCGCCGAACGCGAGGCGTTCATCAGGGGCGGTCAGCAGGTCCATGAACGGTAAAGGGGACGCCGTGGAACGGATGCGGACGTTGGTCGTGTCTCAGCCATTGACGGCGGTTGGCGTGGGCGTCGTCATTGCACTCGCGATCGGACTCGCTGCCGGCACATGGCGATTCGGGCCGTCGGTCCATTCGGGCATGGCTCAATCGGCGGAGGGTGCGATCTCGGTCGAATCGGACGGTTGGTTCTACGGCATCCCCATGGACGTCGCATGGACGGATCGAGAGAGCTCATTCCATGACCGAGGCCGGCCAGACTGCCTGCCGCCATCAGCGGCGCCGATCCCGATCCGGTTCAGTGCTGTCGAGGTGAGCGCCGGGGACGTCCAGTGGCGGCAGGTCGTCTGGGTCGACTGCCGGGCTACTCCGTGAGATCGCTCTCTACACTGGGCCTATGACCCGAGATGAACTCATCGCCCGGACCCGGCAGCTCGTTGCCGAGGGCGATCGGCTGCAGCGGGACCCGAGCCTGCGTGGGCTCCAGACGTGGCTCCAGCTCAGCGACGACCTGCTCGTCGCTGCGTGGGGATCGATGGACCGATATCACCTGTCCTGGCTGATGGTCGGCAAGCCGAAGCAGATCGTCCGTGGCCGGCCGATGACGCCCGACGAAGAGTCGGTCTATGTCCGCGAGGTGGCCGACGCGAAGACGGCGGCCCTCCGGATGAGCCTCGACGCGGTCGAGCGGCAGGGGATGCCGTTCGTTGGCGAGGAGCGCGGGATTGCACCGGGGCAGGGGATGGGCACATTGCCAAAGGAGCGCGGCTCTTGACGGGCGCCGCCGGTGCACCCACGGACGCGGCCGTGGGTGGCGCCACCACCCCGGCCGTCGGCGGCGAGCGAAACGTGCCGGTTCCGGACCCTTTCGCCCGCGATTACATCCTTCTCGGCCTCCGGCTCGACCAGCACATCCCGGGTCTCGTCGACGGCTACTTCGGGCCGGCCGATCTCAAGGCCCAGGTCGACATGGAGCAGCTCCGGGCACCCAGCCGTCTGGCCGAGGACGCCGAGGCTCTCGTGGCCCGGCTGCCACGCGAAGTCGCGGACGCTCAACGCCGCGACTGGCTGGCCGCCCAGCTGGTCGCGTTGCGAACGCACGCCTCGACCCTCGCCGGCGACCGTTTGCCCTATATCGACGAGATCACGCATTCCTTCGCCTGGACGCCGATCCGCCGTGATGACGCCATCTTCGACGCGGCGGCCGCGGAGATCGACGCCCTCCTGCCGGGATCGGGACCGCTGGCCGACCGACTGGCCGCCTGGGATGCCCGTTTTGAGGTCGCCGTCGATCGCCTGCCGACTGTCATCGACTGGCTCGTCGGCCGGTTTCGGTCGACCGCATCGGTCCTCTTCGGGCTGCCGAACGGCGAAGACCTCCGGGTGAGTCTCGTGACGGACCGGCCGTGGTCCGGCTACAACGCGTATGACGGCGGACTCCGATCGCGGGTCGACATCAATACGGACCTGCCGATCCGGGCCGCAGACCTGGTCGACACGGTCGCCCACGAGACCTACCCCGGTCATCATCTAGAGCACGCCTGGAAGGAGGCAGATCTCGTCGAGCGGCAGGGGCGCCTCGAGTCTAGCCTCATCCTGCTAAACACCCCCGAGTGCCTCATCAGCGAAGGCCTGGCGGTGCTCGGGGTCGAGTTCGCCACGCCGCCGGACGAGGAGGTCGACCTCCTCGTCGAAGTGTACGAACGCGCCGGCATGGCGATCGCCGCGGATCGGGGAGCCGCCCGAGAGGGAGCCGAGCGGACGGTCGCAATGACGATGCCCCGCCGGCGGCTCGCCGAATCGCGCGTCAACGCAGCGCTCATCCGCCACTCCGACGGTGCCTCGCACGACGAGACGCTCGCCTATCTCCAGCGCGTCGGTCGGTACCCGCCGCGGCTCGCAGAGAAAATCCTCGAGTTCATCGAGCAGCCGCTCTCGCGGACCTACGTCTTCGTCTATCACGAGGGCGAGGTACTGCTCCGCCGCTGGCTCGAAGTGGTCCCGGCGGGGGAGCGCCCGGCCCGGTTCGGGCGCCTCCTCCACGAGCAACTCACGCCGACAGCGGTCGCCGCTGAGCTCGCCGCAGCCGGCGCCGCGCTCCCCGCGGCCGGAGCGGCGCCCGCCAGGGCCGCTGCCGCACCCCCGTCAAGACCCGGCGGCGGGTAACGGCGGCCATCACCGTGTGGACAGCGCTCCACCTGCCGGAGCGACTGCCGGCGACGGTGAACGACCAAGGGCGACCATCGCAAATCCCGAGATCGCCCCGGCCAGGATGGAGAGGGCGATCACCGCGACGAGCGGCAGGCCCTCCGGCGCCGACGACGGAGCCGCGGTGGAGGCCGCGGCCATCTCCGTGACCTTCTTGTCGAGCGCGTCGCGCTGCGACTGCAGAACGACGATCTGCGTCGACAGCTTCGCCATCTCGCCGCGGAGCTCGTCCGCCTGGGCCGACAATCGGGCCTCGTAGTCGGTCCGGATCTCGGTCCGCGTCCGCTCGAGGGCGGTAAGCATCTCAGCGGTGTTGACGGTCGGCAGCTTGCCGTTGGCCGTGGCGACGACCAGCGGCTGCGGAGCGGTCTCGACCATGAGATCGGTCAGCTCAACCTGCCAGGTCCAGTTGCCCGCGTTCGGCAGGGTCACCGTCGCGACGAAGTGGCCGTCGGGGCCCTGGTTGGTTGCCTTCGCCTCCACTCGCGCCCCGGTGGTGGTGTTGATCCCGACGAACGTCGCGCCAACCCAGCCAGCCGGCGTGACCCCGTGCTGGAGCACGGTAAAGCCGAACGTGAATCTCTCGCCGGCGTTGGGTTGGGGCGGGTTCGTCGAGTCAGCCGTGATCGTGGCCCAGCCACCGGCGCTCGCACCGGTCAGGGTCAAGCCGAGGAGAAGAAGGGCGGCTGCCAGCGCCCGAGACAGTCGATTGGACATGGCCGTGCTCCCGTGCGGATGGTCTCGATGACCCTCCTACACCGGTCGGCGACTGGCAGTTCCGGGATCGGTCGTCATGCGACCGATCGTCGCGATCGGGCCCTAGTTGGCGAGCTTGACCGACGATGTCATCGAGGCCCGATCGACGCGGTCGGCGTAGCACGTGATACCCCGATCGCCGTGCTTCCACCCGTCGGTGGTCGGAAGGTAGAAGCCGATATCGAGCTCCGTATCCGTGTCGAAGTTCTTGCCCGTGTACGTCGACCAGGCGGGGACGCAGTTTGCCCGGACCCATGACTCGACGAGCGGATCGCCAGGATATGCGTCGTCGGCGCCGGTCATGTTGCCGACAAAGACGACCTCGGCGTTGTGGGCCTCGGTGCAGGGATGGTGCTGGACGTCCTTGATCTCGGTGGCCACCGCTGGACTGTCGAAGCAGTCGCCGACCTTGAGCTCGCCGGCATTGCCAGTCAACCGATCTCGAAAGATGAACGCGCCGCCCCCGATCACCGCGACGATGAGGATCCTGATTCCCCAACCCATGACAAAACGGCTCATTGTCCTCGGTCCCCTTGCCTTCCCTCTCGATCGACGGTCCAGCGCCCGGTGCCGCCGTTCGGGCATGGTAGGGGCCGAGGTGCGCCGCTCCCAGAGTACTTTCGGCGGGTGCCGTATCCCCCGCCTCTGCTTGTTTCGGAGCTACGTGAGCTCGCGCACGAAGACGACGCGATCCTCACCCGGGCCGTCGTAGTCCGGGAACGCCGTCGTGCCGTAGATGTTCTGGCTGCCCGGTCCGTCGAGCGGCCGAAAGCCCATGGCCAGGTGGAACCCGACCGACACGCGGTTGCCGGGCCACGTGATCGCCCGAACCTCGCGAACGCCGCGCCCGCCGACGTCGGCGATGAACCGTTCGTAGAGCATTCGTCCGAGACCGCGCTTGCGCACGTTCGGGTTGGTGGCGATCAGCTTGACGTAGCCGACGGACGGGTCCTTCGGGCTGATGAATCCGACCAGGAAGCCCGCCGGCTGCCCATCGGGGAGCTCGGCCAGCCACGACGTTCCAGTGAAGTGCTGGAACCAGAGACGCTGGAACAGGGGCTGCATCCGACGGCCGCCCCACCACTCGTCGACGACCGCGACGAGGGCCGGGTAGTCGGCTTCCACCGGTCGCCGAAAGATGAGATCGGACGGGTCGTCGGCGGTGGACATCAGCGGCTGCTCGCAGTCGCGCTGACGGCGGCGAGGAGCAGCTGAATCGGCACAAGCGGGCCCTCGACGTCGGCGAGATAGGCGAGCGGATCGAGGACGCCGCCCTCGAGTCGAGAGAAGAGCCACACGCCGAGCAGCCCGAGGACGACCGATCCGACCGCCAGGCCCACTGCCAGCGCCGTCCTCGGCCGGAGCGTCGAGCCGAGCACGATCCCGACGACGACCGACACGGCGAGAAGCCCCCCGGTCATCGACAGCGGGCCACCGAGAAAGGCAATGACCGCCGCACCCGCGACCGTGACGCCAACCGCCCGGGTCGCCCCCTCGCGCCCGCGCGCCGTGGGCGCCTGCTCGCTCGCGTAGCGCTCAGATGGCGCATGCTCGAGACGGGTCGGCTGCCGAGGCCGGTGGTCGCCGGGCTCGGCGTCGGACGTGCGGCGGTCGCCGGGCTTGGCGGCGGCGGTCCGGCGGTCGCCCGTGTCTGCATTGGTCGGATCGTCCATCGCCGCCATCGTATCGGGTCGCCATGGTTCGGCCCGCTTCGCGAGCAGTCACTGATCCGCACGCCGGACGTCGATTCGCACGCTAGACTTCGGCATCGTGAGCCACCCGTCCCTCGGCCTGCCACCGCCCGATCAAACCGCCGGCCTCCCCGCAGCCGCGGCTCGCCTCGACGCCGCTCGCGCCCGGCTTGCGGCACGGGCCCTCGAGATCGCGGTCGAGAATGACCCCACGATGCGCGATCGCTACGACGAGCTCGGGCTGCGCCGGCTCCTGCGCGATGCCGAGACGCTCCTCGAGCGGGTAGCCGTCTGCATTGCGTCGGGCGATACGGAGCCACTCCGCTCGTTCGCCGACTGGGTCGCGCCGGTGTATCGCCGCCGGTCGGTCCCGATGGACGATCTCATCGGGCTCGCCGAAGGGCTGCGAGCCTCCGCCGCGACCGTCCTGGCCGGTCCGGAGGTCACCGCGCTCAGTACCGCCATCGACGCCGCGATCGAGCGGTTCCGCTGGAACAGGCGGATCGCCGGCGACGCCCGCAAGCGGAACCGGATCCTCCAGGCGATCTACAAGGGCGCCTGAATGACGATCAAGTGGGTCAAGGTCGATCCGCTCGTGATGAACGGCGAGCCCTTCTGCTACGGCACTCGGCTGACCGTTCGCCAGCTGCTCGAGCTCCGTCGCAACGGCTTCGGCCTGACCGAGCTCATCAAGGACCACCCGGAGCTGCGGACCGTGGGCATCGCCGCCGCGTACACGTACGCCGCCGATCACCGCGACCGCTACGCCGAATTCTTCGATGCCGACGGCTCACTCGCGGGCCCGGGCTACTCGGAGGACGAGGCCGCCGGGTTGCCGGCCCAGTATCGGACGCCCGGCGTGGTGGTGAAGGATCGGCCCGTCGCGAGCGGTTAAGGGCGGAGCCGTGCCGATTGCGCCGATGGGCTCGAACGGGGGCTGGTGATACGATCGAAGGCACGCACCCGGAGCCTCGCATGACCGAAACAACGACCACCGACAAGACCACCGCGGCAACCGCCGCCGACCCGACCGCGCCTGCCGCCGAATCGACTGCCCCGGCCTTCGACGCCGAGCGGCGCGCCACCGAGCTTGCGATCCTCGATGCCCTGCGGGCCGTCGTCGACCCCGAAATCGGGATGAACGTCGTCGAGCTCGCCCTGATCAAGCAGATCCTGCTCGGCACGGACGAGACCGAGATCAAGATGATCCTGACCACCCCGTTCTGCCCCTACGCCGGGTCGATGATCCAGCAGGTCAAGGAGCAGGCCGAGTCGGTCGTCGAGCACGACGTCAAGGTGACCCTCCTCGCCGAACGCTGGGACCCGCGCGACGCGGGTCTCATGTGGTGACCGGCGAACCACGCGCATAGGAGAACTCTCGAACATGCAGAACCGCTCCCTCCCATCCCAGCTCGGCGTCCGGCCGGCCCCGGAGCTCGCCAACCAGTTCCTCGTCCAGTCGTTCGGCTGGATGTTCGCTGGTCTGCTGCTGACGGCGGCCATCTCGACGGTTGTCGCGACGAACCCGTCCGTGATTCGTGCGGTCGAGGGGTCGTGGATCCTGTTCCTCTTCGCCCAGCTCGGCCTCGGGATCGGGATCCAGGCGCTGATGCCACGCTTGTCGGCGACGCTCGCCCTGGGCCTGTTCTTCGTCTTCGCTGCGACGATGGGTGTCACCGTCGGCGTGATCGTGTCGTTCTACACCCTCCCATCGGTGATCACGTCGTTCTTCGGGGCGTCGGCGATGTTCGGCGCCGCGGCGATCTACGGCGCGACGACGAAGCGGAGCCTCAACTCGATCGGTGGGTTCCTGTTCATGGGCATGATCGGCCTGCTCGTCGCGTCGGTCGTCAACATCTGGCTAGCGAGCAGCGCCTTCGGATTTGTCATTGCCCTGATCGGCGTCCTCGTGTTCACGGTTTACACGGCCTATGACGTCCAGAAGATCTCGTACGGCGACTACGCCGCATCGCTCGGCTCGGTCGAGAAGGCGTCGGTCCTCGGGGCGATCCACCTGTACATCAACTTCGTCAACATCTTCCTGTTCCTGCTCCGCCTGACCGGCGGCCGCCGCTAGCCGCTGGGGAGTCGCCGCGGACTGGTCCCCGCCGCGCGGCGCGAGGCCTCGCAGTTGCCGCTCCAGGCGTCCGGATCGATGGCAGCGGCCCAATTGGCCCAAACCTGGCGCACTTAGCCAAATCCGGGATCAGGCGAGCCTTAGCGCTGGTCGATCCGCTACCAAGGCCCGATTGTCTGCTCATGGTTGACGTTTTCGGCTGACAGCGAGCGTCATACGGCCGCTTTCCTGGCTTCGACGGCCGCCGGCGGCGTTGCACCTCACCTAAGGGTGCCTGTGGTTTGTATTTGGCCAACTGTGAGCCGGCAGACGGTGATGTGCCGCAAGGGCCGGCCGGAACGGCCTCAGCGAGGAGCGATCGCCCCTTCCGCGGCAACGATCGCCCCGCCCGCACTGTTCGCCGTCAGCAGTGGGGCGAGCTCGTCGGCCGGCATCGGTCGGGCGAAGAAATAGCCCTGGCCCCGGTCGCACGCGAGCGCCCGCAGCCGATCGAGCTGGGCGACTGTCTCGATCCCTTCCGCGACGACCTCGATGCCGAGACCGTGGGCCAGCGCGATCACGGCCTCGACGATCGGCAGGTTTGCGTCGTCGTCGTCGAGCCCACTCACAAACGAGCGATCGATCTTGATCGTGTCGAGCGGCAGGTGCTTCAGGTAAGCGAGGGACGAATAGCCGGTCCCGAAGTCATCGAGGACGAGCAAGACGCCGAGCTCGCGCAGGGCCTGCAGGGCCCGGGTGCCGGCTTCCGACTGGTCCATCAGGACCGTCTCGGTGATCTCCAGCTCGAGCAAGTGAGCAGGCAGGCCCGTTTCCGCCAGGATCGCCGCGATCTGGTCGACGAGGTCCGGCTGGGTGAACTGCCGAGCCGACAGGTTGACGCTCATGACGAGCTGGGTATTCGGCATCTCGTCGTGCCAGGCGCGAGCCTGGCGGCAGGCCGTCTCGAGGACCCACCGCCCTAGCGGGATGATGAGCCCGGTCTCCTCGGCGAGCGGAATGAACGACAACGGCGGGACCAGGCCACGCGTCGGGTGCTGCCAGCGGACGAGCGCCTCGAGGCCGACGATCCGATCTGATCCGAGATCGACGAGGGGCTGGTAGTGCAGGCGCAGCTCGCCGCCGCCGATCGCCCGCCGGAGGTCGTCCTCGAGCTGGACCCGCTCGAGGGTCGCGATGCTCATCGCCGGCTCGAAGAATGTGTAGCGAGCGCCCGCGTCGCGCTTGGCCTGGACGAGGGCGATCTCGGCCTCGCGAAACAGGTCGTCCGGCGTCGCCCGGCCGGGTCGAGCGAGGGCGATCCCGATGCTCGCATTGATGAACCAATCGCGGCCGCCAAGGTTGAACGGCATCCGCAGCTCTTCGAGGATTCGGGCGGCGACAGCGTCGGCAATGGCCCGTCCCTCGATCCCGTCGAGGATGACGCCGAACTCGTCACCACCGAACCGTGCGACGGTGTCACCCGGGCGCAGGCAACTGGTCATTCGTTCCCCGACGGCGACAAGAAGGCGGTCGCCGACGGCATGGCCAAGCGTCTCGTTGATGATCTTGAACCGATCGAGATCGAGCAGAAGGAGGGCGATCGGATCGTCGTCGCCTTCCCTGGTCCACGACAGCGAATGGCGGACCCGGTCGGTCAAGAGGTCGCGGTTGGGGAGCCCGGTGATGGGGTCGTAGAGGGCGCCGCGCTGGGCGACTTCCACGAGGCGGGCATTCTCCAGGGCGATCGACGCCAGCTGGGCAAACCTGGTGAGGGCCGCGATCTCTCGCTCGCCGAACGTCCGCTCGCGCGATCCGGAGCCGAGGCCGAGGACGCCGACCACACGCGCACCGGTCGTCAGCGGAACCCCCACCACCGCCCCAAACATCTCGCGGGGCATGTCCGCCGCGCGATCGATCCACGCGTCGTAGTCGTCGATCGAGACCGTCCGGCCCTCTCGCTGGACGAGCCCACTCAGGCCCTGGCCGACGGGCAGACGATAGCCCAGGAGCTCGCCGAAGATGCCGACCCCGTGGCGAACCACAAGCGTCTGCTCGTCCGGCTCGAGGAGATAGATGAAGCCGTGCGGTGTTCCGACCATCGCGCACGCCCGCGAGATGATCGTCTGGAGCAGCTGATCAGAGTCGCGGCGGTCCATCAGGGCGATCGCCGTCTCGTCGAGCGCAGCGAGGTACGGGTCCTGATGACCGGCCGGACCGTCGCCGCGGCGCGACGACGGCTTGGCGAGATACAGCGACTGGTCGGCGATCGCGACGAGCTCGTCCTTGGTCAGGGCATCCGTGGGATAGCAGGCGACCCCGACCGATGCGGTCACCCGTGGGCCCGTCCGGCCCGGCAGCTCAGCGACATTGCGGCGGATCCGCTCGGCAACCTCGTAGGCCTCGATCCGAGTGGCGCCCGGCAGGAGGACGGCGAACTCGTCGCCGCCGTAGCGGTAGACCGCGTCGTCGCCGCGGGTCGCCGCTCGCATCGCTCCGGCCACCCCGGCGAGGAGGGCGTCGCCGGCCGGGTGGCCGCAGGTGTCGTTGAAGGCCTTGAACGAGTCGAGGTCGAGCATGAGGAGCGCGAAACCCGCGGCGCCGGGCGCGGCTACGGCCTCGCCGAGCTCGCGCTGGAACGAGCCGTGGTTTCGGAGGCCGGTCAGCGCGTCGTGTTCTGCCCGGACCTTGATCGCGCCGTGGGCCTCGGCATTCTCGAGGGCGATCGACGCCTGGCCGGCGAACAGCTTCGTCAGTTCGAACTCGTTCCGGCTGAAAGAGGCGTTGTCGCCCATCCGGCCGATGTTCAGCGTCCCGATCACCTCGCCGGCCACGAGGAGCGGGACGACGATCATCGATTCCGGCTCGAAGGGCGTCCCCGGGATCTGGACCGAACGGGGGTCGAGATGCGCGTCATTCACCATGGTCGCCTCGCGATGCTCGATGACCCAGCCCGTGATTCCGACTCCGATTGGCCCGGCATACTCGAGGATGACATCGGCAAACCGATCCCGGGCGACGACGGCGCGCCGAACGCCGACGACCGGGTCGCAGCGATAGATCGTCAACGTGTCGTACGGAACGATCGTCTTGAGCGAGTCGGCGATCATGTCGAGGACGCCCTTCGGGTCGAGCGTCGAGAGAAGGCGCTCGTTGACCTCGAGGAGGCGGCGCTGGCTCGCGAGCTGGTGCTCCAGCTCGAGCTGCTGGCGATCGAGGAGCTCGAGATGCTGGGCGTTGACGATGGCCTGCGCGGCATAGCCGGCGAAGATCGTCAGCGTCGCCTCGTCGTCCGGGCCGAACATGTCGCGGCCCTCCGCGGAGACGACGATCACGCCGTGGGCGCGATCCTCGAAAGTCATCGGGACGACCAGCAGTGACTCCGGGATGGCCGACGGATTGACGCGTCGGCTGCGCGGGTCTGCGTCCGCATCGGGCGACAGGATCGTCTGGTTGTGCTCGGCGACCCAGCCGGTCAGCCCGTCGCCGATCGGCATCCGAAGCTTGTCGAGGCTCGGGTTTGCGTCGCCGCCCCACGTGCCCTTGAAGGCGATCGGCTCGCACATCCGTGTGTCCATGTCGACCCTGTAGACCCGGATCGTGTCCTGTTTGATCAGGCTCTGCGTTCCCTCGACGATGACCTGGGCGATGCCGTCGAGGTCGCGAATCCGGTTGAGCCGGAGTGCGAGCTCGTGGATCGCTCGGAGCCGACCGGCGAGCGACTGGACGGAGTCATACAACTTGGCATTGCCGATGGCCACTGCCATCTGGTCGGCGAAGCTCCGGGCGAGTTCGGTCTCGTCGGTCGTCCACTCGCGGACGGCTCCGTGGTAGAGAACGAGCAAGCCAAGCGCCTCGTCGCGGAACACGATCGGGCTGAGGCAGACGCTGCCGATGCCGTCGCGCCGGTAGATGACGCGGATTTCCTCGTTCGCGGCTTCGGCGAGAGCGTCGCGCAGGACGACGACGGTCCGGCCGCGGATCGCTGTGAAACCCATCGCTTGGTCCTCGACCGCGAGTCCAGAAGCCCATTCGATCATCTCCGTCGACAGACCGCGCCCCGCCGCCAGGGTGAACGGACGCGGCCGCGAGCCGTCATAGAGCCAGAGCGCGACACGCTCCACGGAGAAGAGCGCCATCGAGTCCTCGATGACATCATCGAAAAGAGTTGGAAGGTCCATCGGCCCCCTCACCTCAGCCGCGATCCGGCGAAGTGCGTCGCCGCCGGTGCGCTGCTCGCGCACGAGCCGGAGATGCGGCTGGTTGGACCTGGGAAGCGGCCCGACTGCATCCGGGCCGGCCGATACGAATGAGAGATGACGCTCCAGGTCAGCAGGCTGAATCAGCCGCTCGCCCCGACGGGCACCGGCAACCGACGGCAGGCTCCCGCTGACGCACCAGCCGCGGACCACGCCGCGGCTCACGCCGGCCAGCGATGCGGCCTGGGCGAGGGTCAGGAGCGGGGAACCTACGTGCTCGTCGAATGCGCCGACCATCGGCTTGTCGTACGTCCTCCAGTTGGGGACTCTGGTTGGTCGCCGGTGCCGCCCACCACCGGACCGTGAGCATGGGACGCCCCAACCGTAGTCGGGCGGAGGCCTACTCGACGATGGCCCACTCGTACCAGTCGATCGGCTGCGGCCGGAGGAGATGAACCCGCATCGGACCCTGAAGCCTCAGGCGAAACCTCAAGCGGAGGCCAGGACCAGCTCCCCGATAGACGGCATGAGCTCGTCGGCGAGAGGCTCGAGCACAGCCCGACCGCCGACGCCGCTCAGGACGCCGATGACCCGACCGAGCCCAGCCGCCCGGCCCATCGCGAGGTCGGCCGGCGTGTCGCCGACGATCGCGGTCCGCGATGGTTCCGTGCGCAACGCCGCGCAGACAGCGAGGACCATCGAGGGGTCCGGTTTCAGCCCGACCCCATCGTCGCCGCAGGCAAGCGCGGAAACGAACCCACGAATGCCGAGCGCCCGCAGTGTGGCCTCGGTCGGCGCGCGGTCGTCGGTGGTCGCCACCGCCGTCTGCCGGCCGCTCGCGACCAGCCGTCCGAAGAGATCGGGCAGGTCTGCGAGGGGCCTTGCGAGGGCCACCGGATCGGGCTCGAACCAGGCCGTTTCGACCGCCCGCCGAGCGGCCGCCACGCTCGGGCACCAGCGGCGGACGACCGCGGCGATCGTTTCGGCGATTCCGGCCATCGTCGAGACCGCCAGCGGGCCACCGGGCAGGACGCGGTTCACGGTCGGGTCGAAGCCGATCGCGGCAAAGACATCGCCCGAGACCGGCCGACCCGTCGCGACGTCGAGCCGCCGGCCGATGTCGACCGCCCAGCCCGCCCACATCGCGGCAAAGTCGATGAGCGTGCCGTCCTTGTCGAAGACGACCAGCTCGATCCCGTCGAGGAGCGGCGACAGCTGCGTGGCGGCGTTCAGGGCACAGATCCGAATCGCGCGCTAGCGGATGTCGACACCGACGATGCGGTCCCAGTTGGCCGCGATCAGGTCGGTGGCATTTGCCTGTTGAGCGACGCTCGGAAAGACGACCGGGGAGGTCTCGGGCAGCTTGGCGAGCGTCTCGACCGGGATCGCGTCGCGCGCCGCAAGGTCGTCGAAGCGGATTGGATGGCAGTACCCATCGAGGAGCAGGTTCTGGCCCTGGTCGCTGTAGAGGAATTCCAGCCAGAGCCGTGCGGCGTTCGGGTGCTCGGCGTGGGCACTGATCGCCTGCGCGTTCGCCAGCGCCAAACGACCGGCCGCCGGGACGGCAACTTCGATCTGCGCCCCTCCGGCCGGCGCGTCGCGATGGGGCAGGGATTCGTACGTCCGGCGCATCGTCACGGGCGTCTGACCATCGTCGATCGTCGCTGGCGTCGCCGCCCGGGCTAGCAGGTTCCCGGCCGTCTCGAGCTCCTTGAAGAAGTCCAATCCCTTTCGCGCGTCGTCGAGAGTTCCGCCGTTGGCCAGCGCCGCGGAGTAGACGGCAAACGCGCCATCGCCGGATGTTCGGGGGTCGCCTGCGAGCGCGATCTGAGCCTTGTACCGCGGGCCCAGCAGGTCCGCCCAGGCGCCTGGAACCGTCGGGACCACGCCGGTGTTGATCTCGAAGGAGACCACCCCGTAGTAGTTGCCGGCCCAGGCGCCGTCGGGGGCCTTGAGCGCATCGGGGATCGAGCTCCACGTCGATACCTTGAATGGCTCGAGCAGGCCGGCGTCGGCTCCCTGGGCGGCCGCCATCGAGAGATCGACCACGTCGGGCGCCGCTGCGCCGCCAACCGTGGCGGCGATCGCCTGGAGCTGGTCCGCGGAGGACGCGCCTGGGTCGAGCTCGGTGACAGTCAGCTCGTACGTGTGGCTGAACGTGTCGATGATCCCGGCGTAGTTGCAACGGTCTCGTGGCAGGCCGATAACGGTCAGGGTGCCCTCGGCCTGGGCGGCCGCGACGAGGCCCTGATCGGCGCCAGAAACCGGGGGGCCCGAAGACCCGTTCAGCCCGTTCGACCCGCCATCGATCGAGGCCGATGGCGCCGATGGCTCCGACGGCGACGCGTTGCTCGATTGGCCCGTCACACAGCCCGAGATGAGAGCGGCCATCGCGAGTGCTGCGATCGCGCCGGGCGCGGTCGAGACGGCCGTTGCTCGGGCGCCGGGTCGCCGATCCAGACCGGGCAGTCTTCTCGTCGTCGAAACGACTCGGCTCCTTGGTGGCGAGGACGCAGCGGTCGTGCGTCGTGCCGCGATTGTGCGCCCGCCGGGTGCCGGTGTCTCCAGGCCTCGCGTCCCAGGCCCCCGCGACCTAGGCTCCCGCGACGACGTCGACGACAGGCGCCGGTCCGGAGCCGATAACGAGACAGGCTTCGCGCGGGAAGGAGAGGGTGACCGTCTCGTCGATCGCGGGCGGGTCGAGGTTCGGATCGTTGAACGTGTCGAGTGACAGGGTCGTCTGGCTTTCCGGCAGGTGGACCCGGATCCGGACGATCGAACCGAGGAAGCTCGCGTCCTCGACCACGGCGCGAAGCCTGTTAACGCCGCCGCCCTCGCCGAGCTCGATGCTTTCGGGGCGCAGGGCGATCGTGACTGTCGAACCGTCGTGCGCGTCCGTGATCGGTTTCGCGCTCCGGATCTCCTGGCCTTCCACTGAAATGCGGCCCTCGCCGCCGTCGATGACCTTCGCGGCGATGAGGTTCAGCGTCCCGACGAACGAAGCGACGAACGGCGTCGCCGGGAAGTTGTAGATGTCGGCCGGCGCACCGATCTGCTCGACGCGTCCCTCGCTCATGACCACGACCCGGTCGGACAGCGACAGCGCCTCCTCCTGATCGTGGGTTACGTAGACGGTCGTGATCCCCAGCTGGCGCTGGATCGTCCGGATCTCCTTGCGGAGCACGATCCGGATCTTGGCGTCCAGCGCGGACAGCGGCTCGTCGAGGAGGAGGACCTGCGGCTCGAAGGCCAGCGCCCGAGCGAGTGCAACTCGCTGTTGCTGGCCGCCGGACAGCTGGTACGGGAAGCGGTTGCCGCGATCCTCGAGGTGGATCAGGGCCAGCAATTCCTTGACTCGCTTGTCGATCTGCGCCTTCGGGCGCTTTCGAACCCTGAGCCCGAAACCGATGTTGCCCGCGACGGTCATGTTCGGGAAGAGGGCGTACGACTGGAAGACCATCCCGACGTTGCGCTGGTTCGGGGGGCGATGGGTCACGTCCACATCGTCGATCACGATCGCGCCACGGGTCGGCAGCTCGAACCCGGCGATCATCCGCAGCGTGGTGGTCTTGCCGCAGCCGGACGGACCGAGGAAGGAGACGAATTCACCGCGCTGGGCGGCGAGGTTGAAGTCTTCGACGGCGTTGACATCGCCGAACCGCTTCTGGACACCCGTCAGCTCGAGGAACGTCATGAACCGAAGGCCTCCATGGCTCAGTGGGCCCCGCCGACCTGGATGCGGGTCCTCGACCCGCGGCCGATCATCGCGATGGCAATCATCGCCAGCCAGGTCACGCCGAAGCTGATCAACGACACGGCAGCTGGCTCATAGGCTCGGTTCGCGCCGAGCAGCTGGAGGTACGGCCCGAAGGCCGGCCTCGCGAGATACACCGCCATCGTGAACTCGCCGATGACGATGGCGAGGCTTAGGAACGCCCCCGACAGCAGGGCGACGCGCAGGTTGGGCAGGATGATCCGGACGAGGATCGTGAACCAGCCCGCGCCCATGCTCTGGGCCGCCTCGGTCAGTGTCCGGATGTCGATCGCCCGCAGGCCCGAGTCGACCGATCGGTACATGTACGGCAGCGACAGGACGATGTAGGCGAAGACGAGCAGTGCGCTGCTGCCGAGATCCGTGTTCGTGAAGGGCAGCGGCGGCCGGCTGTACGCGCGGATCAGGCCGAACACGAGGACCACTGGTGGGATGACGAACGGCAGGAGGGTCACGAACTCGACGAACGGCCGCAGCCGCGGCGCGCGGAGGCGGACCCAGTAAGCGGTCGGGACGATGAGCGCGATGCTGAGGACAACCGTGATCAGCCCGATGACGAACGAATACAGGAGGCTCGACAGGAAGCGTGGGTCGGCGAAGGAATTCGTGTACGCCGCGAACAGGGGCTTCGCCCGCATCGAGACGGCGAAGGTGGCGATCAACGGCACGGTGAAGTAGAGCACCCCGATCAGGAAGATGATCCAGGCCCAGGGCGAGCCCCAATTCCGGCGCGGACGGTCCGCCGCGACCGTCGAGCTGGCGACCGATTCGAGCGCTCCCGGGGCTCGGGAGCCGATGGCGGGTCCGCTGCTTCCGGTCATCGCAGCCACCTCTCCGAACGCCGCTGGAGCAGCGTGTAACCGACGATCGAGATACCCATGACCGCGACCATCCCCATGGCCATCGCATAGCCGAGCCCGACGTTGTGCAGGACATCGCCGCTGATCTGGTTTCCGATCGCGAGCGGGACGAGCGACACCTGGCCGGCGGTCAGCTGATAGGCGGTCGCCTGCGCCCCGAACGAGTTCCCGAAGAGCAGGATCATGCTGCCGAGCAGCGTCGGGGTCAGGATCGGCAGGGCGATTCGACGCCAGTACTGGAAGCCCGTCGCGCCCATGTTCTCGGCCGCCTCCCGCCACTCCGGTTTCAGGCCGTCGATCGCCGGAGCGATGATCAGGACCATCAGCGGGAACTGGAAGTAGAGGTAGACGATCTCGATCCCGAGCTTGGAGAAGATCGTGAAACTGCCCGAGTAGAGATGGACACCGACCCCGTTGAGCAGGACCGTCAGGAATCCCGTCGTGCTCAGCGTGTAGGTGAAGGCGAGGGCCAGCGGGATGCCGGCGAAGTTCGAGGCGACCCCGGAAAAGGTCATCAGCGCGCTGCGCAGGATCCGCGGCAACCGGCCCAGGATCACCGCGACGGCAAGGAGGAAGCCGAAGATCCCGCCGACGATGGCGGTGACAAGGCTGACCTCGATGCTGTTGCGAAAGGCCGTCGCGACCGACGGGGTGGTCAGCGCCCCGTAGTTGGCCAGAGTCGGAGCGCCGGTCTTGTTGTCGGCGATGCTGCCGAGGGCCAGGAACGCGAGCGGCAGACCGAGGAACAGCGCGGAGAACAGGAAGAACGGGATGAGACCCGCCCACGAAAGCGACAGGGCGCGCCGAGCGGGACGCGCCGGTGGCGCATCCCGCTCGATGATGACCGTGGCGGAGTCGCTCACGATCGCAACTTCAGCGGTGGGTTACTTGACGTCCGCGCCGACCACCGCGTCCCACTGACCGGTGATGAGCGCCTTGGCCTTGTTGTACTGGGCCGGGGTCGGATAGATCGCCCCGGCGATGTCGGGCAACTTCGCAATGAGGTCGCTCGAAACGCCACGGGCCTTGAGGTCGTCAAGGCGGGTCGTGTCGCAGTAGCCCTTCAGCCAGCCGGCCTGGCCCTCGTCGGAGAAGATGTACTCCTCCCAGAGCTTGGCGGCATTGGGATGCGGGGCATAGGCGCTGATCGCCTGGGCGTAGACGCCGAGGAACCGGCCTGCCGTCGGGACGACGACGTCGATCTCCGGGTTGCCGGCGGCCTGATCCTTGTGGGCCAGCGCGTTGTACGCCCAGCGGAGGGCGATGGCCGTCGCGCCAGTGTCGATCGTGCCGGGCTTTGCGATCGTCGGCACGAAGTTGCCGGCGTCCTTGAGCTGCTTGAAGAAGTCGAGGCCCTTCTGGGCGTCGTCGAGCGAGCCGCCGTTGGCGAGGGCTGCGGCATAGACGGCGCTGATCGCCTGACCGGACGAACGCGGGTCGCCGGCGAGGGCGACCTGGTTCTTGTACTCCGGCTTGAGCAGGTCGCTCCAGTCGGCCGGGCTGTTCGCCACGGCGGACTTGTTGATCTCGAACGTCATGATGCTGTAGTAGTCGCCGTACCAGTACCCGTCCGGGTCCTTGTACTTCGGATCGATCGTGTCCCAGACCGAGACCTTGTAGGGCTGGATCAGCTTGTCGGCCTTGGCCGGATCGCCGAAGAAGCTGGCGACGTCGACGACGTCCGGTGCCTGCGGGCCGGGGTTGTCCTTGTTGGCCTTGATTGCCTCGATCTCGTCGCCCGACCCGGCGTCCGGGTTGAGCTCGTT
>Ga0209488_10001321_pt1 | contig 21186 bp, 17 predicted proteins | sample Rivendell_Oct201_8_FD_188349 | JGI IMG/M metagenome (GOLD analysis project Ga0209488, IMG submission 188349) | Vadose zone soil microbial communities from the Eel River Critical Zone Observatory, Northern California, USA -... | ecosystem: Environmental > Terrestrial > Soil > Vadose zone >...
GCGCCGGATTGCGCTCGTGTGATGCTTCGTGACAATAATGGCGATGTGTTTGAAACCTCAGCGGTGTTCTAACCGCTCTGATAGATTTGGCTGCGGACCGAGTCCGAGCAAGTGGCTGCCCCTCCGGCGCCTTAGCCGGCGCACCCCGGCCCTCTCCCCGCACGCCGGCTAAGGCGCCGGAAGACGGGGAGAGGGGCCGATGTGGCCTGTTTGGTATGCACACTCGACTCTTTGCGTCTTGTGACACAGTAGAGGAACTCCAAACGATCGTGCCCGTCGAAACGTTGCACTTATAGTTGGAAGTGTCCCAAGGATGCCGATGCGACACATCGGATTTGGGCCCGCGAAGCGGAAGCAATCTCCGCCCGCTTAGAGCGGGTACCCCGCGGGCCCTCACCCTTCAAGGGAGTCACGCCAACGCGTTTCGCAATTACCTGATCACACTATCCGTGTGCGTGTCCGTGCGCCTGCTTTTCGATCTGCGCCTTGAGCCGCGGATAAACCTTGAGAGCATTGCCCTCGAACACCTTCTGCTTCTCAGCCGCTGAAAGATTCGGCGTCCCGTCGACATAGCGGCGCGTATCGTCGAAGTAATTTCCGGTGTTCGGATCGATGCCCTTGACGGCGCCGACCATTTCGGAAGCAAACAGGATGTTGTCGACCGGCACAACCTTGGTGAGGAGATCGATGCCGGGCTGGTGATAAACACAGGTGTCGAAGAAAATGTTCTGGCCCATGATCTCGCTAAGTTCCGGGCGCTTGTTGTCGAGCGCGATGCCGCGGAAACGGCCCCAGTGGTACGGCACGGCACCGCCGCCGTGCGGAATGATCAGCTTGAGCTTGGGGAAGTGCTTGAACACGTCGGATAAAATGAGCTGCATCACCGCCATTGTGTCGGCATTGAGATAATAGGAGCCGGTCGTGTGCTGGGCGGGATTGCAGCAGCCCGAGACGTGGATCATCGCCGGCACGTCGAGTTCGATCATCTTTTCGTAGAACGGATACCACCACTTGTCGGTGAGCGGCGGCGCGTTGAAATAGCCGCCCGACGGGTCCGGATTGAGATTGCAGCCGACGAATCCGAGTTCCTTGACGCAGCGTTCCAACTCCTTGATCGAGGAGGTCGGGGATTCCCCTTGCGTCTGCGGCAGCTGGCAGACGCCGATAAAATTCTTCGGGAACAAAGTACAAACGCGATGGATCAAATCGTTGCAAATCGCCGTCCATTCCCGGCTCACCGCGAAGTCGCCGACGTGGTGGCCCATGCCGGAGGCGCGGGGTGAGAAGATCGTGAGGTCCGTGCCGCGCTCCTTCTGGAACTTGAGCTGCGCGCCCGCGATGCTCTCGCGGATCTCGTCATCGGACATTTTGAGCCCGGCCCGCGGCGGCAGCGCCGTCTTGTTCTTGACCGCTTCCGTCTGGTCCTTGCGGAAACGATGCAGGTCTTTGGGCTCGGTGGTGTAGTGGCCGTGACAATCGATAATCATGGTACCTTCGCTTGGCTGGATGGTTCTGGGACAATGCTAGGGAGGGGGCTCCGGGGTTGTCAAACCCCGATAGTAATTTGTATGGAATGGCGCATTCAACAGAGGGAATAACATGGCTGAACTGCCGCGTCTGAACAATGTGATCAAGGCCCTGGAATCCGGCAAGGTGACCTTCACCGCCTTTTCCCAGGCCGACCCCGAAAACGCCATCGCGATGTCGACCGCCAAATATGACGGCATCGTCTACGAAATGGAGCACAATCCCTGGGACATCCGCGCCCTCAAGGATAGCCTGCAATACATGCTCAACCGCGGCCAGATCGCCAAATCCGGCTCGGTGGCGCCGGCCGTGACCCCGATGGTGCGCATCCCGCCCAACGGCAACGAAAAGGCCCAGTTCCACGCCAAGCAGGCCCTCGACCTCGGCGTCTACGGTATCGTCTGGCCCCATATCTCGTCGGTCGAAGAGGCCTATAACGCAGTCGCGGCCTGCCGCTACCCGCGCCTCAAGGACAAGCCGCTCTACGAGCCGCAGGGCATCCGCGGCGACGGGCCGGGCACCGCGGTGCGCTACTGGGGCATCAGCCAGCAGGAATATTACGACCGCGCCGACGTCTGGCCGCTCAATCCCAAGGGCGAGATTTTCGTGATCCTGATGATGGAGGATACCAAGGGCATCGAGAGCCTCGACACGATCCTCAAGAAGGTCCCGGGCATCGGCGCGATCCTGATCGGCGAAGGCGACCTGTCGCAGGAACTCGGGCTTCCGCGCCAATACGAGCACCCGGAAGTGCTCAAGTGGATGGCGCGCGTGGTCGACACCTGCAAGAAGAACAACGTGCCGGTCGGCCATCCGCACGTCGACAGCAACAATGTGGAACGCATATTGAGCGAAGGCTATCGATTCCTGATGGCCGCCCCGGTGCGCAGCTATGCGGCGCTCGACAAGGGCCTCAAGCTCGCAGGACGGGCGTAGGGCAAGTCGCTTGTAGGGACGGTGCATAGGCGCTGGGATAAGTACTCGACGGCGAAGCATTGCGCCTGCCGAACTGACATCAATTCCGAGATCCGCCAAGTTCACCGACCGACAAGACCATTTCACGGAGTTCACGTTGCAACGATATGCTGGCATCAGCTTCGCCACAATACTGCTCTGCCAGCATCTGAGCCCTGTCGAAGTCGTGCGCCGCGACGGCGGCACGGACCGCGCCGCGTCGCGCTATGGCACCTTCCACCTTGGAGGCCGGCAGCAATTTCGCCACCCGTTCTTCCAGCAATGATACGTCCCGGTGCGCGTCCATCGCGCCCGGCGCGCCGATGTCCTCATAGACCTCGGCCTTCCGGATCGCTTCCGTGACAAGCGGGTAAAGCGTTTCAATGTCCATGTTGCTTGAGTCGCAGCAAATCGAGTTCCATTTGATTCCGATGCCTTAGCCTGGCCCAACGCATGCGTTCAGCATCTATCGACCGCACTCGACGATTTGTCGATGCCTGCCTGGATATGACCTGGACCAAATCCCAGCCAAATTCGCCGGCAGGACCGGACGCGAGCCCCTTCCCTTCGGCCGATATGCTGCGGTAGCGTGAGGCTGCAAACCGAAAGCAGGATGCGCCGAACGCCCTGTGTCGGTCATCGTGCCGCCAGCGAGCATCGGGTCTCTCCATGGTCTTGCCGGTCGCGCCAAAGATTGACGTGTTGCACGGTCGCAACAGGGAAAACCCACAATGACAATGAAACGCCGGAGATTTCTGCATCTGGTCGCAAGCGCTGCGGCACTGCCTGCGCTGTCCCCAATCGCTCATGCACAATCCTATCCGGCGCGTCCCGTGCGCTGGCTCGTCGGCTTTGCGGCTGGCGGCCTCAATGACATTTTGGCGCGTCTTATGGGACAAGCGCTGTCGGAACGGCTCGGTCAACCCTTCATCATCGAGAACCGCCCGGGTGCCGGCGGCAATATTGCGACCGAGGCAGTCGTGAATGCGCCGGCCGACGGTTACACGTTGCTGCTGATCGGCTCGAGCAACACCATCAATCCAACGCTTTATGAGAAGCTGAATTTCGTTTTTCTTCGCGACATCGCCCCGGTCGCAAGCTTCATCCGCGCACCGCTCGTCATGGTGGTCAATCCGTCGTTTCCTGCCCGGACGGTCCCTGAATTCATCACCTATGCCAAGGCCAATCCCGGCGCAATCAACATGGCGTCAGGCGGCAATGGCGGCTCGCCCCACGTCACCGGCGAACTGTTCAAGATGATGGCCGGCGTCGATATGCAACACGTGCCCTACCGCGGCTCGGGGCCCGCCCAGGCCGATCTCCTGGGCGGACGCGTGCAGGTCATTTTCGACAACCTCGCCTCCGCGATCGAGCATATTCGTGCGGGGCGGCTGCGGGCGCTCGCCGTAACCACCGCGGTGCGCTCGGAGGCTCTCCCGGAGATTCCGACCATCGGCGATTTCGTCCCGGGCTATGAAGCAAGCGGGATGGTCGGCGTCGGCGCGCCCCGGAACACTCCCGCCGAGATCATCGACAAACTTAACCGCGAGATCAACGCAATCCTGGCAAGCCCCACGATGAATGCACGGCTTGCCGGTCTCGGGGCCACGCCGGTCGCAGGTTCCCCGGCGGAATTCGCGGCGCTGCTCGCCGAGGAGGTTGAGAAGTGGCGCACGGTCGTCAAATTCTCCGGCGCCAAACCGGACTGAACCAATCTATCTTGAATCGAATATTCTACGATCCACGTTCGACGAATCCCGCCGACGGTTCCAGCCGTGCCTGCAGAGCCCGCCGCACGGCTTCGGGATCATGCGCAATCACTTTCAGATAAGCTTGTGTCGGCCGATCGGGCACGCTCTTGCCTTGTTCCCAATCGCGTAGCGTACCGAGCGGAATGTGGTAGCGCGCGCCAAATTCCTCCTGCGTGAGCCCGAGCGCACGGCGCATCACCTTGACTTGAGGAACACGCTTCATGAGTAACAGTCGCTCAGGCGTCAGCAGCGGATTGTCTGGATCACTGAGCGCCGCCGCCAAGATTTCATCGTCGCGACGCTGCGGCAGCGGCGGCGGCTCGGGAAAAAGCTCCTCGCGGCCGTCCGGAAGGACGCGCACGAGTTTGCCGTCACTCTTCCTGCGCCGCGCGATAATAGTTTCTTCGTTCATAGTCGTGAAGTCGCCATTCATAAATGTACTGATAATCAGTATCGACGTCAACTGTCCAGGCAAACCTCTATCGGCTGTGCCGGACCAAATTGAGGGGAACGTGTGTAGGGCGCAATCGCTTTATCGCGCGGGCCCACACGGTATTGCGGGCATTGGGCGACGAGCGGCGCAATAAAGCGATTGCGCCCCACGCGCTGCGCTACATCTTGCCACAAACGAAATGGCGGGTTCGTAGTGAATGTGAATCTTTTCGATTTTCGGCGTCGTGCAGGACTCTCTGCAGCGGTTGTTGTACCAATGGCAGGCGATGTAAATTCATCGTATGACCCGTCGTCCGGTCCTTTCATCGCGCGTTCACCCCAGGGGGAAAACCTATGATGAAAATGAAACTTCCACGACGCACTTTCCTGCGCATGGCCGCGGGCGCAGTCGCGTTGCCCGCCATCACGCAAATCGCAAGAGCACAAGCGTGGCCGACGCGGCCCATCAAGATGATCGCGCCTTTCGCGGCTGGGGGTCCGAGCGACGTCGCGGCCCGGATCGTCAGCGATCATATGTCGCGCACGCTCGGGCAACAGGTTGTCGTGGAGAATGTCGCAGGCGCCGGCGGCACCACCGGTTCGCTGCGGGCTATGCGCGCCAGTCCGGATGGTTACACCATCCAGATCGGGCATCTGGGAACCCACGCAGTTTCGGTATCGCTTTATCCCAACCTCGCCTACAAGCCGGACACCGACTTCGAGCCGATCGGGCTGGTCGTGGAGCAGCCGATCCTGATCGTGGCTCGAAAAGATTTTCCGCCAAATGACATCAAGGAATTCATTGCTTATGTGAAACAGAATGCCGAGAAGTTGAACTTGGCGCATACCGGCGTCGGGTCCAATTCATTCGCCTATGCGCTGGTCCTCAATGCAACATTGGGCGTCAAACCAACACTGGTGCCCTTCGCCAGCAATGCGCCTGCCATGACGGCACTGCTCGGCGGCCAGGTCGACTATTTCATGGGCACGATTTTGGACATCGGCCAGGTTTATCCGTCCGGCTTGGTCAAAGTGTATGCCATCGGGGCCAGCGATCGTCACCCCACCTTGCCGAATGTCCCGACCACGCGCGAGGTTGGACTCCCGAACCTCGATGCGCCGCCGTGGTGGGCCCTGTTTGCGCCGAAGGGGACACCGCGTCCCATACTCGACAAATTCGCTGATGCCCTGGACAAGTCGCTGGATGACTCGAACACGCATAAACGTTTTCTCGAACTTGGCGGCGACATTCCAAACAAGGCCCGACGCGGCCCCGAGTCACTCACCGCGCAGGTCAAGGCAGACATTGCGCGCTGGACGCCCATCATCAAGGCTGCGAACATCAGGGCGGAGTAGCTCCTCAGTCCACTTTAATCCCCGTCTGCCGCACGGCCTTGGCCCATCTTGGCGCTTCCACGGCGATCAAGGCGGCGAATTCCTGCGGCGTTGTGATCTTGGGTTCAATGCCGAGCCTCTCGAGGGCCGCGCGGGTTTCCGGCGAGCGAAGCGCTTCATTGATGACGCCATTGAGCCGCGCGATCGCGGCAACCGGCGTCCCGGCCGGCGCCACGATGCCGAAGGACACGTCGTAGGGATCATCGAGGTAACCGAGTTCGAGCAGCGTCGGTACATCCGGCATATCGGCCCAGCGCTCGGCAGCCGTCACGCCAAGCGCCCTCACCTTGCCGCCCTGGATATGGGGAAGCAGAACCGACTTGCCGTTGATGGTCATGTGAATCTGGCCGGCGACCAGATCGGCGATCATCGGCGCGCCGCCCCGATAGGGAATGTGCTGGATATTCGCACCGGACTTGATCTTGAACATTTCGGCGGTGAAATGCGGGCCGATCCCAATGGCATTGCCATAGTTGAGTTCTCCGGGATGGGCCTTGGCATAGGCGACGAGTTCTTGAACGTTGTTGACCGCAAGAGCGGGGCCGGCCACCAGCACAAGCTTATCGACCACGGCGGTCGCAACGGGCGCAAAGGCTTTCAACGGATCATAGTCGAGCCGGTAAAGCACCGGATGGGTTCCGAAGGTACTGGCCGAACTCATCAACAGCGTGTGTCCGTCGGGCGTCGCATTCGCGACCTGCTTGGCGCCGATGCTGCCTCCCGCTCCGCCTTGGTTTTCGATGATGACCGACTGGCCAAGTCGGGTCTGCAGCTGTTGAGAAATCAGACGCGCCGTGGTGTCGGTCGCCCCGCCGGGGGGAAAGGGCACCACCAGCTTGATAGGCTTGGTGGGAAAGGCTTGGACTTGGACTTGGGCTTGGACTTGGACTTCCACATGTGCGGCAAGTATCGCAGCGACAAGGACGATCAATCTCCGTTCATTCATGAGGGCCTCCCGTCGGACGTCATCATACCATCTTGCATTCCTCGAATCTCCCGCTTCGCGTTCACGGTCTGGACTCTTACGGCTCGACTCCCCTTGGGGCTAAAGTCTGCTGATTCGCGGGCGGCACCAGGGGTGCGTTGACCTCTCGCCGAATCACGGGTCCTCAGCTAAGTCGTCGACGATGGGGCCGTCGGCATAGAGCGACAGGTGGGGCAAGATGCCGGAGAAAATCCTGGTCACCGGCGGAAGCATGGTGGCGCGTCCGCGAGGCCGCGGACCCTATGCGGCCGTCGCCGCGGTTGCGTACCTTGCAAATTCTGCGATCGCATTTGCGGATGATCTGCCGGGCGGAGGCCCCGTCATTCGGGACGCTTCTGCGAACCTCAGCGCGCATGAGATCGCCGCACTGGCGCTCGTATTCAGCGTCCTTTGCTTCGCCGTCGTGACCTCGATCCAGCTTGTACGCACGCGCCGGCAACTGGCTTATGCCAAAATCGCTGCCCGCGACATGATCGCAGCAGCCAAAGCTGAAAGCGACCACGCCAATGCGCTGTTGCGCGCGGAACCGCACATCCGCGTCGCCTGGTCGACCACCTCCGACAATCCCGAAATCATTGGAGATCCCACTCTTGTGACGAGCCCGGATGCGCCTGATCGGGCGCTTGAATTCGCAAGCTGGCTCGACCCGGAGCGCGCCCAGGCCATGGCAACCTCCGTCGCGGCGCTGCGCCACAACGGCGCGCCATTCTCTTTGTCGCTCCAGACCCTGTGGGGACGGCTGGTCGAGGCGGAAGGAATTGTCGTGGCCGGCCGCGCCATCCTGCGGCTAAAGGAAGTAACCGGCGTGAAGAGGGAACTGGCCGAACTCCAGGTTCGCTTCCAGAAAAACGCGGACGCCAACGAAGCTCTGCGCACGCTTGTTGAAGCGCTGCCTTACCCGATCTGGGTGCGCGATGAATCCGACAAGCTCGTATTTGCCAACGCGGCCTATGCGGGCGCCGTCGAAGCCAAGGACGGCACTCAGGCAGTCCAGCGTGGCACGGAACTTTTGGACCGCGCCGCCCGCGAGGAACTGGCGCGCGCGCATGAGAAAACCAAATCCTTCGAAGGACGGCTGCCGGCCATTGTGGCTGGGGCCCGCCGGAGTTTCGACGTCCACTCCTTCCCGTCGCGGCACGGCAGCGCCGGCGTCGGCATTGATACAACCGAAGCCGATGCCATGCGCGCCGAAATCAAACGAATGATGGAAGCGCATCGCCGCATTCTGGACGGGCTCGCAAGCGGCGTCGCCATCTTCGGCTCCGACGGCAAGCTTTCCTTCTACAACACCGCCTACCGGTCGCTATGGGATCTCGATGCGAGCTTCCTGGACCAGGGCCCGACGGACTCCGCGGTGCTCGACCGGTTGCGCGCGGCGCGCAAGCTGCCGGAGGAGCAGGATTTCCGTCAATGGAAGACGCAGTTACACCAGGCCTACCGGGCGCTCGAATCCAAGGAATTCACGTGGCATTTGCCGGATGGCCGGACGCTGCGCGTGGCAACGACGCCCAATCCCGAAGGCGGCGTGATCTACCTGTTCCACGACAACACACGACGGCTTGATCTCGAACGGCGGTACGAGGCCTTGATCAAAGTGCAGGGGGAAACGCTCGACAACCTCGCCGAGGCCGTCACCGTGTTCCGGAGCGACGGGTGCCTGCGGCTTTTCAATTCGGCGTTTGCACGCATGTGGAAGGTCGACCCGGCGGCGCTGACGACCCATCCACATATCGAGGCCGTGATCGGCTGGTGCCTGGGCGTTGCGGGTGAGAACTCGCTGTGGCGCACGCTGCGCACGGCCGTCACCGCCATCGACAACCGCGAGCCGGTGGCCGGTCAGATCGAGCGGCGTGACGGCAGCGTCGTCAACTGCGCAACGGTGCCGCTGCCCGATGGTGCCACCCTCATGACGTTCCAGGACGTCACCGACTCCGCCAATGTGGAACGGGCGCTACGCGAACGCAATGAAGCACTGGTCGAAGCCGACAAGATCAAGATCGATTTCGTGCATCATGTTTCCTACGAGTTGCGCTCCCCGCTGACCAATATCATCGGCTTCTCGCATTTCCTCGGCGATCCGGTGACCGGACCGCTGACCGACCGGCAGCGCGAATATCTGGGCTATATCCAGGTGTCGACCAATTCGCTGCTCGCGATCATCAATAACATCCTCGATCTTGCCACCATCGACGCCGGTGCCATGAAGCTCAATCTCAGCCCGGTCGACATCCGCAAGACGATGGATGACGCGGCAGAAGGCGTGCAAGACCGGCTGGTCCAGGGCGGCATCTCGCTCAACATCCGCGCGGCGCCGGATATCGGCAATTTCATGGCGGATGACCGCCGCGTCCGCCAAACCCTGTTCAACCTCCTGGCAAACGCTATAGGGTTTTCGCCGAGCGGAGAGACCGTTACGCTCGCGGCGCAACGGCTCAACGAGGCCGTGGTATTTTCCGTCACCGATCACGGGCCCGGCATCCCGCCCGACGTACAGGATAAGGTGTTCGATTGGTTCGAAACCCATTCACTCGGTTCACGCCACCGCGGCACCGGCCTTGGCCTGTCGCTGGTTCGCTCGTTTGTGGAATTGCACGGCGGAACGGTGACCCTGGATTCCGCCGTCGGCCGCGGCACGACCGTTACCTGCGTCTTCCCGCTCGGACAATCCGCCGAGCGTACCGCCGCATGATGTCACCGACCGGCCAGCGCTTTTTCGGAGATCCGGGAAGCCTTGAGGGTATCATAGGCTTGTCATCGCCATGGTGCTGACCTCGACCAGCGGTGCAAGTTTCTCGGTCGTTCTTCCGGACGAGCACGCGACCCGCCGCCTCATGCTCGACGTCGCCTGCGCACTCGATCCCGGTGATGTTGTGACTCTCTCAGGCGACCTCGGCGCCGGCAAGACGACCTTTGCGCGCGCCATGATCCGTTACCTTGCGGGCGACGAGACCGTCGAAGTACCGAGTCCGACCTTCACGCTGATGCAGAGCTACGACCTGCCGCGCTTTCCGTTGATTCATGCCGATTTCTACCGCCTGTCGGGGAGTTCCGAGCTGGCCGAGCTGGGCTTCGACGACCTGCCCGAGGGCGCGGTGGTGCTGCTCGAATGGCCAGACCGCGCAGCCGGGTTCCTGCCGCCCAACCGGCTCGACATCGCGCTCACGCTGGTGCCCAAACATAAAGGCGAAATCCGCCAGGCCCGCATTACCGGCTATGGCACCTTTGCTCCGCGCGCGGAGCGCCTGGCCGTCGTGCGTCAGTTCATTGCCGAAAGCGGCGTGGGCTTGGCGATGCGCCACCGGATGCAAGGCGATGCTTCGACACGCACCTACGACCGCCTCACGCGCGGCGACAACAGCTACATCCTCATGAATGCGCCGCGCCGGCCCGATGGCCCACCGGTGCGCGCCGGCGGGCCCTATAGCGCCATCGCACATATCGCCGAATCGGTGCTGCCGTTCGTCGCGATGGCCAAAGGGCTGCGCGAGCAGGGGCTTTCGGCACCCGACATTTTGCACGCCGATCTCGAACAAGGGCTGTTGCTGATCGAAGACTTAGGGGACGAACGCGTCGTTGAAGGCGATCCGCCCACCTTGAAGGACGATTGCTACACGGCTGCGGTGGATGCGCTGTTGCATCTTCACGAGCGGCCCCTGCCTGACCGGCTACCGGTCGCCCCGCATGTCGAATACCTGATCCCGGCCTATGACTTGGACGCTTTCCTGATCGAGGCCGAATTGCTGCTCGACTGGTACCTGCCACGCCTGGGCGTATCTGTGACAGCAGCCGATCGCACGGATTTTCAATCGCTCTGGCGCGAGGCGCTGCAGCCTGCCATCGATTCACCCCGAACCTGGGTGTTGCGCGACTACCATTCGCCGAATCTCCTTTGGCTGCCCAAGCGCAAAGACCTCCAACAGCTCGGCATCCTTGATTTCCAGGACGCCGTGATGGGGCCGGGGGCCTATGATCTCGCGTCCCTTCTGCAGGATGCCCGCATCGATGTGCCGGAGCCGGTCGAGGTGGCGCTGCTCGGACGCTATGTACGACGCAGGCGTGCCACCGATTCCGCATTCGACGCGCCCACTTTCATTCGAACCTATGTGGCGCTCGCAGCCCAGCGCGCCAGCAAGATTCTCGGAATCTTCGCACGCCTCGACATGCGCGACGGCAAACCGCAATATTTGCGACATATGCCGCGTGTATGGAATTATTTGCAGCGATCATTGGCACACCCGACACTCGGAATGTTGAGTGCCTGGTATCGCGAGCATGTTCCGGCTTTGAACACGCTTTAGAACTCACACGGGGGATCTGTGCCGGACGGCTTCTCGACGACTTCCCGTATCACCATTCCGCGCCGCGCCATGGTGTTGGCCGCTGGCCTCGGCACGCGCATGCGCGCGCACAACGGAGCAATCCCCAAGCCGCTGGTCACCGTCGGCGGCAGGGCCCTGATCGACTACGTTCTCGACCGGCTGGCAGCAGTCGGTGTCGAACAGGCGGTCGTCAATGTGCATCATATGGCGGATCAGATCGAGAGCCACCTGGCATCGCGGACACGCCCTGCGATCATCGTTTCGGATGAGCGCGAGCAGCTCCTCGACACAGGCGGAGGTGTCATCAAGGCGCTGCCGCATCTTGGCCCAGGGCCATTCTTTCACATCAATTCCGATACGATCTGGATCGACGGCGTCACTCCCAACCTCATGCGGCTCGCTGCAGCTTTCGACCCGGCACACATGGACGGACTGCTGCTCATGGCTTCGACCGTGTCGAGCATCGGCTATAGCGGCCGCGGCGATTTCAGCATGGCCCCTGATGGCAGGCTCGCCCGTCGTGGCGAGCGCGGCGTCGTACCGTTCGTCTACGCGGGCGCCGCAATCCTCACACCTGAATTTTTTGCCGGCATCCCCCCCGGCCCTTCATCCATGTCCCCGTTGTTCAATCGCGCCATTGAGGCCGAAAGGCTCTTTGGCCTGCGCCTTGAAGGGACCTGGATGCACGTCGGCACGCCCGAGGCCGTCAAAGCTGCCGAACATGCCCTTGCGGCCAGCACAATGTGAATTGGCCGCAATTCCATCCCGGCTCAGCAAACAAGCGGTGTATGATTCGGAATGCCTCGTGTCTTCACGATTCCAGCCTCGACCCCGTTCATCCCGACGCTGATCAAATCACTTCTTGATGGCGTGCTGGTCGACGGCTCTCCGGACCTCCACGATCCCCTCGCCCTGGCGCGGGTGACACTCTACCTGCCGACACGGCGCGCCTGCCGGCTGGCGCGCGACATGTTCCTCGATGTCACCGGTGCTGACGCCGCCATCCTGCCGCGCATCGTTCCAATCGGCGACGTCGACGAAGACGAGATCGCCTTTGCCCAAGCAGCGACTGGCGGACTTGCCGCCGACGCGCTCGCGCTGCCACCAACGCTCGACCTGTTGGAACGGCGTCTCCTGCTCACCAGCCTGGTCCAGCGATGGGCCGCATCCCCCGATCTGCGCCGGGAGGGCGGCACGCCCCTTGTCGCCACCAATCCGGCTGCGGCACTTGCGCTAGCCGACGATCTTGCGCGGCTGATCGATGACATGACGACGCGCCAGGTGCCCTGGGAACGCCTCGACACTTTGGTCCCGGATGAACTGGATCACTACTGGCAATACACGCTCAACTTCCTCAAGATCGCGCGCGAATGGTGGCCGGCTTACCTCGCAGAACGCGGCGCCATCGAGTCGGCTTCGCGGCGCGACCTTCTCATCGCGGCCGAAGCTCGCCGGCTCGCAGCGGCAACCGAGGGGCCCGTCATCGCCGCCGGTTCCACCGGCTCGATGCCGGCGACGGCCGCGTTGATTGCGACCATCACGAAGCTGCCGCATGGAGCCGTCGTCCTGCCCGGTCTCGACACCGATCTTGACCCGGAATCCTGGGAACTGATCACCGGACAGCGCGGCGAAATCCACAAAGCCTCCATCGGACCGTCAGGGGAGCAATCGCCTCCCGTTTCAGGGCATCCGCAGTTCGCCCTTGCGGTCCTGCTCCGGCGCATTGGAATTGCACGGAGCGACGTCCAGGTTTTGACATCAAGGCACGACGAGGTGCGTGGACGGTTCACGTCCGAAGCCTTCCGGCCCGCGGACCGGACCGAACTTTGGCATAGCCGCCTTGGCGAGGCCGGCTTTGCGGCCGAGGCCGATCGCGCGCTAGCACACATGGCTTTCATCGAGGCCGCCAATCCCGAAGAGGAAGCGCTGGCCATTGCGGTTTCTTTGCGCGAGGCCCTCGCGGATGATCGCAAGACCGCCGCGCTGGTCACGCCGGACCGGGCGCTTGCGCGCCGCGTCCTGGCCGCGCTTGAGCGCTGGAACATCGAGGTAGATTACTCCGGCGGCGACCTCCTCGCAGACACGCCGGCTGGCGTGTTCGCGCAGATGGCCGCCCAAGCCACACTCGACGGCTTGCCGCCCGTCAGTCTGCTTGGCCTGCTCAAACACCCGCTCATCCGGCTCGGCGCCGCTGAAGGCGCGCGCGCGCGTGACATTGCGACACTTGAACAAGCGGTCCTGCGTGGTCCGCGTCCGCGACCGGGCACCGACGGACTGTCCAACGCCCTGACGGTGTTTCGCGAAGAACTTGGTCTATTGCGACGAGGCGAGCGTTCCGATCTGCACCCCTCCGAACCCCGCGCCATGCTTGCCGAGGGTGCGCTGCAGGCCGCGCATATTTTGACCATCGAACTCGTGGCCGCCCTTGGGCCGTTCGAAGGACTGCGGGCGGGGCCGCATCCATTTTCCGATCTCGTGAACTATCACCGCAGGATCGTGGCTGCGCTGTCGGACGACGGCTCCGGCGCGCCGGCCGCCTTCGCGGGCTCCGACGGTACCACGCTTGCGACGGCGTTTGAGGAAATTGCGTCATGCGCACCGGCTGCCGGAATGCGTGTCATGCTGCGCGACTATCCGGACTTGTTTCGCACCGCAATCGCGGACCGCGCCGTGCGCCGGCCGGGGCTGCCAGGCGTACGCGTGCGTATCCTTGGGCCACTTGAGGCGCGCCTCACCATGGCGGACCGCATTGTCATGGGCGGTCTCAATGAAGGGACTTGGCCGCCGGAAGCGCGCAACGACGCCTGGCTGAGCCGCCCGATGCGCCATGCACTCGGGTTAGACCTGCCGGAGCGGCGCATCTCGCTTTCCGCGCATGATTTTGCCCAGATGCTGGGCGCGCCGGAAGTGATCGTCACGCGTGCCGCCAAGGCCGAAGGCGCCCCCACTGTCGCATCGCGCTTCGTGCAACGCCTTGCCGCTGTCGCCGGCGCGCGGTGGCAGGCCGCTTGCGGGCGCGGTGAACAATATATCGCCTGGGCACGTGTGCTCGATCGCCCCGCGGAATCGCCCAATGGGCTGCCGGAGAGGTTGCCCAAGCGGCTGACCAAGCCCATGCCGCGGCCGCCACGCGCCGCGCGACCGCTGTCGCTCTCGGTGACCGATATCGAACATTGGCTGCGCGATCCCTATACGATCTACGCCAAATATATCCTGGGGCTGCGCGAACTCGACCCCGTCGATTTGCCCCCGGGTGCTGCCGACCGCGGCACCGTGATTCATGGCGCGCTGAGCGAATTCACCAAGACCTACGCACAGGCGCTGCCTGAAAATTCGGAACAGGCACTGATCGACATCGGGCGGCGCCACTTCGCGACCCTGGCGGACTTTCCAGAAGCCTCGGCGTTCTGGTGGCCACGCTTCCGTCGCATCGCGACGTGGTTTGCCGCGTGGGAGACGGAACGACGCCAAAGAATTGCAAAACTCAGCGCGGAGATTCCCGGCACCTTGTCCATTCCTTTGGGTGACCGCGTCTTCACGCTGCGCGCGCGCGCGGATCGTATCGAGCAGACGACAGATGGCCGCTATGCGATCCTCGATTACAAAACCGGCCTGGTTCCGACCGAGAAAATGGTGCGCATCGGAATCTCACCGCAGCTCACGCTCGAAGGCGCAATATTGCGCAGCGGCGGCTTTCGCGACATTGCGGCGGGCGGGTCACTCGCGGAACTGACCTATGTGGCACTCAAGGGCGGGTCGCCTGCCGGCGACGCAAGACTCATCGACTTCAAGGAGGGCGATCCGGATTTTCATGCGGAGCAAGCGCTGAGCAAGCTCAAACAACTCGTGACACGATTTGAGGATGAGCAACAACCCTATTTGCCGCTCGTTCTCTCCATGTGGAAGAACCGATACGGCGCCTACGACCACCTCGCCCGCGTGAAGGAATGGTCCGTCGGTGGCGATGACGAGGGAGGTGGCGAATGAAGTCGGCCGCATCCCGTCGTCCGAGCCGAAATCGCCTACCGGCCCTTTTGTCGGCGAATACCAATCTGTCTTTGTTTGATCGCGGCACCGCGTTTGGCAAATCGTGCCGGATCGGCCTCGTGTTCCGACACCGCAATAGGCAACAGAAGATCGATTGGCACACCGAACGCTTTTGCAAACTTCTGATGCAACGCCACAGGCCCCTTTCGCTTTCCGGCCTCCAGGTCCGACAGATAACCTTGCGTGATGCCAACCGCCACGACCAATTCGGCCTGGGTCAAGCCGCGCCATTCACGCAGTACACGTATCGGATTTTCGCCAGACGCCAATCGATCGACAACAGCCTTGGGCAACAAGATCTCGCGACCGGCCGCAAGCTGTGCGCGCGCCTCGCTTACGAGGCGGCGCGCACCAACGTCTTCGTCAGCCGCCAGTCCGGCCAGCCGCTCGTATTCTTTCTTCGGCAGAATAGCGAGTTCCTCGCCGCCCATGGTTTTGATGAACTGGACCTTCATAACGTTCCACTCTCAACTGTAGATTTCCCGGCGATGCCCAACCGCAACGACAACAACCGTGTTGCCCTCACAATAGAAGATTATGCGCCAATCCCGCACGCGCAACCGCGAATCGTCCCCGCCCTTGAGCCGCTTGACGTCGCCTTGCCCGGTTTGCGCAAACGCCTCAAGCTTGGCGTTAAGTCGCTCGCGCACATCGCTGGAAAGTTCGAGCCATTGGCGCGTTGCTTTCGCCGTAAAAGCAATCTCCATCAAGATAATATAGCATATTACGATATTTACGTCAACGAAAATATCGCATTATGCGATTCGCAGGTGGCAACGTGAACGCGCCACGCATAATCCCCAGCGACGTCCTGGCCCATCAGATCAGGGCCTCAGACCCCGGCGTGTCAGCCTGGGTCGCCGCCAATGCGGGCTCCGGCAAGACCCACGTGCTGGCGCAACGCGTCATCCGCCTGCTGCTCGACGGGGCGCTGCCGGAAAAGATTCTCTGTATTACCTTCACCAAGGCGGCCGCCGCCAACATGGCCAAGCGTGTCTTCGACACGCTCGCAAAGTGGACAACACTTGATGATATGGCGCTTGATGGTGCAATCATCGCCACCTCCGGTCTCACACCCAACACCGACATTCGCGCGCAGGCCCGGCGTCTGTTCGCCCAAACGATCGAAACGCCGGGCGGGCTCAAGGTGCAGACCATCCATGCGTTCTGCACCCGCCTGCTGCACCAGTTTCCGTTCGAGGCCAATGTGGCGGCGCGCTTCGAAGTGCTCGATTCCGTGGCCGAAGCACGCTTGCTCGAGGAGGTCAGCGTCGGCGTTTTGCTCGACGCGGCGGCACATCCGGACAGCCTCCTCGGACGCTCATTTGTCATCGCACTTGATCATGTCGCCGACCAGACCTTCAAGCAAGTGATCGGCGAAGCGATCCGCAAGCGCGATCTGGTGCGGAAATGGGTTGATGAAACCGGCAGCATCGAGAACGCCATTGCGGGGCTTTGTGCAGGCCTGACCATTACGAGCGATGATTCGATCGAGCGGGTCGACACCGAAACCACCGAGGGCCCGTACCTGCCCTCCTCGCGCTGGACATCCGTCGTAGCCGTGCTCTCACGCGGTTCCAAGACCGAACAAGAGCAGGCAGAGCGGTTGGTCGCGGCGCGCGAATTGACGGGCGAAGGACGCGCCGAAATCTACAGCCGCATCTTCCTGACCGACAAAGGTGACCCACGTAAGGTGATCATCACCAAGACCCTTGCCAAGGAACATCCGGCTTTGGCGCAGGACCTTGAGGCAGAGCGCGATCGCATCGTCGCGCTCAAGGAGCGCCGCAAGGCTATTGCTTGCCGCGACCGTACCGCCGCCCTGGTCACGGTCGCTGCCGCCGTCATCGATCGCTACCAGACCGAAAAGGACCAGCGCGCCCTCCTCGACTATAACGATTTGATCGACCGAGCCCTGGACCTGCTCGAGCGGGTCGATTCGGCCTGGGTTCATTACAAACTCGATCGCGGGATCGACCACGTGTTGATCGATGAAGCGCAGGATACCAGCCCCAAGCAATGGCGTATCATCAAGGCGCTGACAGCTGAATTCTTTGTCGGCGCCGGCGCGCGTTTGCTCCGCCGCACGGTCTTTGCGGTGGGTGACGAGAAGCAGTCGATTTTTTCGTTTCAGGGCGCGGCACCGCGCGAATTCGACGCGATGCGACGCACTTTCACCAGCCTGTGCGCGGCGGCCGAACATGAACTGCGCTACGTGCCGTTCCGGCGTTCGTTCCGATCAGGACCCAACGTGTTGTCGGCGGTCGACAAGGTGTTTGAAAGGCCGGAAGCGTTCAACGGCCTCTCGACCGACAACGTCAAGACCGTCCATGAATGGCTCCCCGATGCGCGTCCCGGCATCGTCGAAATCTGGGATGTCACCAAGCCCGATGATAAGCCTGACATCGAAGCCTGGGATGCGCCATTCGACACCGTGAACGAGTCGAGCCCCCAGTCGCGACTGGCACAAAGAATTGCCCGCAATGTCGCGCAATGGCAGCGGGAAGGCGCCCGTCCAGGCGATGTGCTCATCCTGGTGCGCCAGCGTGGATCTTTATTCGAATCCATCATCCGTTCGCTCAAGGATGCCGGCATCGCGGTCGCCGGTGCCGACCGACTGGTACTGACCGAACACATCGCCGTCATGGACCTGATGGCGCTTGCGGACGCGCTGCTGCTGCCGGAGGACGATCTTGCGCTTGCCACGGTGCTCAAGAGTCCGCTGTTCGGCTTCAATGACCAGGATCTGTTCGATATCGCATGGCGGCGCAAAGGCTCGCTCCGGACCGCCTTGCGCAGCCAGGCGCGCGCGGATTTTGCCGCGGCGTCGGCGACCCTCGACCGCATGGCGGTGTGGGCACGGCGTGATTTGCCGTTTGCCTTCTTCGCGCGCGTGCTTGGCCGCGAACGCGGGCGCGAACGCATGCTGGCGCGCCTTGGCGCAGAGGCCACCGACGCGCTCGACGAATTTCTCAATCTCGCGCTCGACTATGAAACCCGCGAACCCCCCTCGCTGCAGGGATTCATTGCCAGGCTGCGCAGCGCCAATGCCGAGATCAAACGCGACATGGAGATTGCGCGCGACGAAGTTCGCGTGATGACGGTCCACGGCGCCAAGGGCCTGGAAGCCCCGATCGTGATCCTTGGCGATACGACCTCGGCACCCTCAGGGCCGACGCAGCGACATGCACGGCTGCTGGTGTTGCCTGGTGCAGGCGCCAAGCCGGACCAGATGGCGTGGGCAGCCGCCAGGGCATCGGACGTCGCACCTCTCGCCAAAGCGCGTGAACGCGCGCGCGCCGAGATCGAGAACGAACATCGCCGGCTCCTCTACGTCGCGATGACGCGCGCGATTGACCGCCTGGTGGTGTGCGGCTTCGACAGCAAGCGAACGCGGCCACTGGGCTGCTGGTATGACCTCGTCTTCACGGCGCTCGCGCCATTGAGCCTGTGCGAAACCAACGCAGACGGGCAGGTCTGGCGCTACGGGGCCTCGACGGCCGGAATTGGCGCTCCGCCGACGAAACCTCAGCGACCGGGGACACTTGAACCGCTTCCGGATTGGCTCATGTCGCAATCGCGCCCGGAGCTGCGGCGCCTCGTTCCGTTGACCCCCTCTGGCGCCTATGAGGAAACCACCGCCGTGCGAAGTTCCGGCGCGAACCTGGCGCGCAAGAAGGCACTGGCGCGAGGCGACGCAACCCACCGCTTGCTGCAATCGCTCCCCGACATTCCGCGTGAGGCACGCGACACGGCGGCACGGCAACATCTGGAGCGCACGAACGAGTTCGACGCAGACGAACGCGAATTCATATTGGAGCAGGTTTTTGCGATTCTCGACGACCCGCGCTTCTCGGTGCTATTTTCGCCCGGCAGCCGCGCCGAGGTGCCGATCGTCGGACGTCTCAGGTTGGGCGGAAGCATCAAAGCCGTATCCGGACAGGTCGACCGGCTGGTTGTGACGGCGGATCGCGTACTGATCGCCGACTATAAGACCAACCGGCCGGCGCCTGCGCGAATCGATGACGTACCGCGCGCCTATACGCTCCAGCTCGCCCTTTATCGCGCGGTCCTGGCCCGCCTGTACCCTGGTCACAGCATCCTGGCCGTCCTCATATGGACCGATGTACCTGATCTTATGGAGATATCTGGCCCGGCGATGGATCAAGCCCTCGATAGCCTCTCTGTACCGTGACGATGCCTTGACGCGCCGGGGGGGCGTCCATACGTTCCCGTTCCATATGCCCCTGTTCCCTGTGCGGCCTGTCGCCGCCCATTCAAGACAACGAGGTATCCCTCATGGCCGTTGGCAAAGTTTCGGACGCAGACTTCGAAAGCGAAGTGCTGAAGTCCGCCAGTCCCGTCGTGGTCGATTTCTGGGCGGAGTGGTGCGGGCCCTGCCGGATGATCGCACCGGCGCTCGAAGAGATCTCCGGCTCGCTCGGCGCCAAGGTGAAGATCGTCAAGCTCAATGTCGACGAGAACCCGCACACGGCCCAGAAATACGGGATCATGTCGATACCGACCCTGATGATCTTCAAGAATGGCGAAATGGCTGCGCGCCAGACGGGCGCTGCTCCCAAGCAGAAGCTCGAACAGTGGATCACCACGTCGACTTAAGGCTGTAAAGGCGCATCACGAAACGGCGGTTCGCGGGACTGCCGGTTTCATCACCTGCGCTCGCCGCGCGGCAACGAACGCGACAAGCTTGTCGCGGTCTTTTTTGTAAGCGGCTGCGATCTCGGGCGCATGTCCGAGCAACACCGATGGGGCGATGTTGGCAAGATGTTGCATAACGGCGTCTGCCTGGGCTTTCGACGCTTTCAACTTCATGTAGCGATCCGAGAAAAAGAATGTTACCGAATGGGCTCTATTGGTTGGAATGATTCCGTAGAGCCTCGATAATCTCAAAGCCAACTCGGATGCTGCCCGGGCGATGGCCGAACTCGACGTCGATGTCATCATCAGCGTGCATTTCATGCTCATTTTGCCGCTTGAACTCCTGTCCCGCCTGTCAACCCCCGTGCTTAACCTGCATCCCGCCTTGCTGCCCGCTTATCGGGGTCCAAGCCCGCTGGCCGCAATGGTCGTTGACGAATCGGCGGATCGATACGGCGGAGTAACGCTTCATGCAATCGTGCCGGCCGTAGACGCCGGCCCGATTTTTGCCGCGCAGCCCGTGCCCTTGCCCGCCAACCGAAGCCTCCGAATGTGGGAACTTGATTTGGCGCGGGCAGCAGCCGGTCTCGCCGTAGAAGTCATTCCGGCCATTCTCGCCGGCCACATCCAGGGGACTCCCCAGCGGGAAGAAGAGGCAAGCTATCGGCGCCCCACAAGCGAGGAAATCACACTCACTCCGCTAATGACGTCCACGCGCGTTTCCTGGTTGTGCTCCACATTGGGCAGGACCGGTCCATTGCATATGGCTGTTGATGGCCGCGAATACCCTGTGACCAAAATTGCCCGGCACCTGGGGCCGCCATCCAGCCATCCACCTAAGGTCGGGACCTGGACCATTGAAATCGATTTGGCGGACCAGCGGGTGCGCCTACGGCGAAAGCCAGTCTGGGAAGGACGCCGCCGGCGAATAGAGACTTGGCTGATGCGCACGATAGCGCCTCCCTGAGGACCGTGCGGGACGAACGTCACAGCCATCCGATGTGTTTGCGCGTGAGCGATCCGGGGTTCGGCCCGACGCTCAAGGCAACCACCGGCGTCCTTGCCACAAGCGAGCCGAGGGCCGCGAGCGCACGAGCGTTGTCCGCATCGACACCAC
>Ga0209488_10001323_pt1 | contig 21173 bp, 27 predicted proteins | sample Rivendell_Oct201_8_FD_188349 | JGI IMG/M metagenome (GOLD analysis project Ga0209488, IMG submission 188349) | Vadose zone soil microbial communities from the Eel River Critical Zone Observatory, Northern California, USA -... | ecosystem: Environmental > Terrestrial > Soil > Vadose zone >...
AAAAAATTGATATTTTGAAAAAAAAAAAAAAAACGGGTAAAGTCGCCTTGTGCTTGTGCACGAATCAAGACCCCCCCCCCACTTCCTTAAACGCAAGTGTGGCTGTAATTTCTCACTGACCCACTTAATCCAGACCCCCATGGACGAGCGTCTCGGTACCTTCTTCAACTACCGCAGTTATCGGGGAGTGAAATGATATTTGTTTGCCGGGGGCGTAAAAGGTGCTGTCAAATTAAGTTCAAGCGCCATGCTCCCAGGTCTCAATCCCGCTGTTTCCGAGCGCAAACCCTACAGTTGGAAAATTGCCGGAGAGGGGAGGAAGTGTGGGTGTGAAAGTGTAGACGAAGGTGGGTGCCAGTGCAAATGGGAAGGGCGTAAAGAGGGGAAAGGAATGAAAAGAAAAAAAATTTAATACATGATCGTGTGTGCCTCGCGGGATGGAGATAAAGCGGGTATTATGTATTTTGTGTGTTGTTGGTGTTGGGGATGAAATGAAGGTGGGGAAATGCGGTGGATGAGTTGGCAGTGATAGCGATTTTCAGAATGCAAGACCAAACGCTTGTAATTTATTTTTTTAAATTGTTATTTGGAGTCACCCGGAATTTGCGGAAACAGGGAATAAGCAAAGTTGATACGCTGATATGAACATGGCCACACCGAAAAAAAAAAAGCTTATCATCAAAAATTGGAGATCATAGGGGTAAGACGGGAAAGGAAAAGGGGAGGGGGAAGAAAATTTGTTGGGGGGTTCCTCGTCGTCGAGATCTGCAAAGTTGATGGATGCCCATCCATCCGTCTCCGTCTCGAAATGATTCACCTACGGTACGGGATCTTAGGCCTCAGGCTCATGCGTTCCAATCACGCGGCGCGTGAGTTTTTCCCATCAGACACTGGTGGTGGTGGTGGGTGACGCGATACGTGTTCCTCGCAGCCCTTCCCTTATCGCGCATGCTCTCATAAGGTACTGCCTGATTGTGATTGCGAGAAACAACAAGAGCGAGCGAGTCAAGTCAAACTTTGCGGGGCCGATGACGACCTCGGTTTATCCACGGAGTAACTAGCCCTCATCCAACGATTTCAATTACGTCCCAACCCTTTAATAGGATATTGCGACAAATGAGTGCGACGCGGCGCAGCGCAGATGACGCAACGATTGCTTTGAGCTCCACCCCTGTCTTCGTGTGTCTAATCCTGGCTAGGATGTGTTGTGTTGGCACGTTTGACGGATGGCGCTACTCAAGCAATGGAATCCTCAGGGGCACGTTCGTAAAAGACAACAGCGCTCCAGGGATGGGATAATGATAACGGATTGCAGTACCCCACTGGCAAGCCAGGGTGGACAAAGTTCAGTTACATTAATTATCATTTACGGCTAGACAGGTCACGAAACGTGAAAGAAGCGGGCGCGCGCAGCGCAGGAGCGCAGATAATCGGCGCAGGCAATCACGAAAAACGCAAATGCAGCACTCACTCAACGTTTCGATGTTTCTTTGGCGGGGGCTTCTCGGCGCGTGGGGCAGGGACAATGACCCTCGTGGGGGCGGAAGAGAAGGAGAAGCACCAAGTGACACACCGAAGTATCAGGCGACCCGACCTGGCGACCACAACCATGGAGGGCCCCTGTCCCTGTCCTTTCCTCTACCTCCCTCCAACCGAGAACCGAGAATCGAAGTGTCCAGAACCGAGGCCTCCAGTACCGTGATCGAGAGCGGACGCCCTTCACGCCATCACCGGGTTTGACGGCGCTTACGCGAACGGGGTCCCCAGGATCAGGCTATCGATCAGGATCAGGATTTCGAACGAACGGGAAGCGGGGCACCACAAGACCCCATCTTGTACTGGAGTGCTGTAGATGTAGATGTGTCACTGACACACGGGACCACTACGCTCGCTAAAATTGGGCCCAGGTCTGGCCCTCTTACGAACGGACCCTCGCTCCTGGTCTTCGAAAGAAGGGTGGGCTATTGAAACTTAGCATTTAACCTCTATACAGCTCTCTTGACGCGCAAGTTTTCCTCCATTCTTGAATTTTTAGGACACGATGATGATGCATGTGATGCTGCACGATATGACGAGCGCCCACTTATTGAGTCTCGTACAAGTTTGCTGCGTGCGTGCGATAGGCGTAACACAGTCAAATGTGTGTATCTGGGACTGCTTTAGGGTGAAAGAACGGGGTCCAGATGGCAAGTGTGACAAATAACGAAGGATGGAGTCGAGAGATGGCGCTGGCATGGCCCCCACGTCCCCACTGGCACGCCCCGCAAACCACGCAACAACTACAGCTTCAGCACCGCCCACAGATCGTCCCCGACATACGTGACCGACTCGACCGCGACGCCCTTATTAACCGCCTTCATCTCCTCCGTCCCGAGCTTCGTAATCCCGATCCCGACCGCGAACTCCTTCCCCTCCGCGCCGAACGCGACGGGCGTGCCAGCGGGCAGCGCCGCGTCCGCGGGCGGGAGCCACCCACCTGCGGACGTCAGGCCGGGACACATCATGTGTGCGCCGCCGAGGAGGAAGCGGATCGCGCCGCGGTCGATGCGCACGCGTGGGAGGACGAACGGATCTGCGAAAGGCCAGTTGGGGGGACACGCTCTGCCTATTCGATTAAATGATTTTTACTCGCATTTGTGGAGGAGCCGCAAAGTGGGGAAGTATGGCCCATCAAAGTGTTGGAAGAAGAGCGGTTCGCCGTGCAGAGTGTAGATAGACAGATGATCTCTGCTGCAGGGAATAAAGAGACGTGAAACGCGTTGGGTCTGAAATGAAAGTCACGGACCATTTTACGTGCACGATCGACTCTTTCTTCGACCATATTTCCTCTAGTGTCTCAGCGTCGACCTTCCATGAGGAAAGGATAGCCGATCGGATGCCTCGTTGAACAGAAGACTTGACAGGGGTTTGGCCTGTAACATCACTCGTCGGCTGAAATCTTTTGATGTTTGATATTTGGCGATCACGGAGGTGAGAAGGTCTCAACGTACTTTTTGAACATCCCGCGATACTGAAACAACAACAGGAAATCACCTGCGATGTCTGATGTTGCGTGTGGGATGAGGGACGATAGCAGCAGAGATAACGCGCGCTAATCATTTTGCCCACGCGAGATGTGCATCCGCGGCGTTTTCAACATTACAACTACTCTTTGAGACAAAAACAGAGTTGTTGTATGTCCTTCTAACCGAGTCGCTACATCCGAAGTTACACGTTTACCCTCATAGTCAAGGGCTTCCATCATTTAGTGTTACATCCAATATATGAGAGGCGCAAGCAAAAAGAGCAAATAGCAACGTGAAATGGCGAACAATGGACGAGGGTGGACGAGGGGAGGAGGGGGTTATGATGATGTTGATGCGATCGTTTCAGGGAAACGAGAACAGGAATATTAAAAAATCGTAAGATGTCATGAGATACGCGGAGCCCTCAAAGGTTCATATATCTTCATCTTTGTCCTCTAGTTGTGACGGCTTCAGCATTCCTGGAATCCTCAGAGCAGCTTCGCGTTCCTGTTGCTCCTTGCGCGCGGCCTCAGCTTCCTTTTCATCCACGAAGAGCTCTGCATTGTCGTCTGAGAATTCCTTTAACTGGATGAGGAAATCGCGCAGTGCCAGCTTGAACCGATTGACGTCTGAATGATATTCTGCCAAGTTGAGCACGAACACCATGATGTCAGAACTAAGCGCGGGGAAATGGTTAAAGTTGGCCTCGGAAATAGGAGACAGTTACCACAAACCTCGACGCGTGCGGGAACGCAGACTTCAATAGGTTAGCTGTGTAGTCACGGACAAACTTGGCATTTGTCATGTTGGGGTCATTGACAACCGCTGGGTCGAACAAAGGGGCATGTACTGCGTCTGTCGCGACGAGCTGAACCATGCGAGCAAGGAGCAAGCTCTGCAATTTAAATCCGCTCTTGTGATCCGCGTCGGTCAACACAAAGAACGTGTCCTGCAGGACGCTGAGATAGTACTGCTGGAAGAACTGGTTGGCTACTTGAGAATCCGCCGAGGCGAAGTTGTTGATGATCTCCAAGCACACTGTCACAAGGTAAACCGGACACGAAAATGTCAAGAGGACAGTCCACGTACGGTTCAAGCCAGTCTCGGCGATGTCTCGCATCGTATGTTTGATCGCCCACACGACGCTATCGATGAATAGCTTAAACTGCTGTGGGAGAAGGCCGAGTAATGCTGAAATCCGGTGAGAATCGCTGGCTCGTCAAGATATCAATTGTCATACCTGGGAAGCAGTTCAGGTTGATTGTTCGCAGAAGCTTGAAGAATCCAACCCGGTGCTCAGGGAACTCTGCAAAGTCTTGATTGATCATGTTCAAAGTAGGTTCAAAGACTGCCTCAAGAATCGGAGGAACTTGGGGCGTGAGCAAATTCTAAAATAAATCAGGTCATCGGGCTGTCCTGTTACGAGAGGAAGAGCGAAATGGCACTCACTCCCAGCCGCGAAGTGATTGTAGACATCACATTCAGTACCTCCGCGTCACGAGCTTCAGGCACATTGCGATGATAATCCCCGAGGATGGCGTCCAAAAGTGGGGGAATCATGCTATTGTTTACTGCCTCTAGGTCCTCAGCTTTGCGAATATAACTTTCAACTAGCTTGAGGATTTCCTTCTTGACTGTCCGCAGTTGGCGGACTTTCGGTGTCTTTGTGGCAATTTGTCCTATCATACACGACAAGTTAGAAAGAAGTTATAAAATGTGCACCCTTTGACTGACCATCTTTTGCGACCGACTCGCTGATAATACCGCTCACTGCGCGATACAGTCCCAGCATGTCCATGTAAATGAGACCAATCTGAGGCAGGAAAAAACTGCCAATAGAGGTACACGCTGCGACATTGGTCTTGAGGACGTTAGACAGGATGCGCAGGTTTTCGGGATTGCTGAGGACGTCCTTGTTGGCTGCGGCCTGTGCCATAAGCGACTCCCACTAATGTACGGCCAGTTAGAGTTAGAGACTTGCGTACGTGGGATGAATATAACTCACGGCGGCATTGGGAAGCTCCATCAACTTCGCGATGAGCTTTTCTTGCTGCGGCTTGTTTGGCTGGGCAGAGATCATGTATCCTACAGCTTCGTAGAACGTGTGTACTTGTTGTGGACTGAGGTCCACTGTGATCCTATGAAGTAGCCTGAGAATTTCATCCACAAAAGGATCCTGCTCCTGGCTCTGTTGCATCACGAAGTGACGCCGACACTTCTGCGCGATCTTAATAAACGTATCGCATGCCATATCTTGTACACCTTCGTGTGTCTCGTGCATAAACTCAAATAACTTATTGACGACCGTCTTGAGGAACTTCCAGTGGGCCTTCAGGAAACGCGGATATTGTCCGACAATATACATAATGTCGGATGCGACGACGGCCTTGTTGTCTTTGCCACGCTTAATTTCGCAGAGGCCGAGGAGATCCTTGATGACTGTCACCAAGAATCGTTTCTCGGTCTCCTCATCTAGGGTGCCCTGAGAATGACCATAAAAATCGACGAACAGATTTCACGTACTCATGGCTCCAGAAATGGACCCGATAGCCCAACATAGTGTATTCAAGTTTTGCCACGACCACTCTGAACCATCGACTTGCTTCGCGAGCTTCTCAGTGAGGATAGTTTCGGTATCGGTGACGTCCAAATGGGTCAGATAAACTAAGAGTTCGCGCATAGACTTGTAGAGCACAATGGTGTCGGACTCTTTCATGAATTCGCGAACGATCTCGCCTTCCTCATTCTCGACAATTAAGACCTATACGTATCGTGAGTCAAAGTGAACGATGCCGAGACCTAGGATAACCCGAACCTCCTCAGGCTTGACCATCTTCTCGATGACGACAAGTCGCAAATTCGATAGAACGTCGGAATATATATTTTTCCGCAACGATACACCGTTGAGCATGTTGTGCGCGCCATTGGTTCCACCCAGGCTGAGACCCATGAGAAGACCACTGTCGCCAATGGGTAAACTCTGAATTTCGTCGTAGAGTTCGGCAACGAGTTTCAGCCAGTACTCCAAGCAGATTTTGAATATCTCGCGCTCATCGACCTGTGATATTTTCACCATGTACAGGTGCGCGTTCAGTAACACGTCCTGGGTTCGCTCGTTCTCAACAGTCTTTAGATGACTCTGAAGGAAGTTGCCAAGGAATAGCGCGAGACAAAGAATGAATTCTTGTCCGGTGTCATTCGAGTGCGCGTACGCCTGGGCGATGTTTGTGTTGGGAGGTACCATCCGGTTAATGGCCGTCATGACCATCTCGAACAAGGAGACAAATTTCGGGTCGTATTCAGGACCAACATTGAGAGAAGCGACTTCTGCGAGACATTTCAGAGTGATATTGCGGAAGTCGGGGGCCTCGAGGAACTGAAGAGACTGGTCAGCGATGGTCGGATAAGTCATAGACAGGCGTTTACGCGTTGAATGAGGACATCCACGATTGTAGTCTCAAAGATGTAGCCCAGAGGGATCCAGTTCAGGAAGCGAAGTAAGGTTTCGAGAGTTGCTTTCACCAAAGAAGTCTTGGTGGCCTCCTCGAGAATCTCTGCGCAGAGCTTGAATATCTCTGAGAACTCGCCACACATCTGATTCTTCAAGTTCTTAATCTTCGTCTGGGTCAATTGGTCGGCCGAATAATCAAAGACTTCTTCTGATAGTAACCTGAGGATGACCATGTTGTTCTCGCAGAGGGAGAGGTTTGTTTTGCAAGATTCAACAAGCTCAGGGATGAATGACGGCCAGTTGTGCGGCCACTCTTGCTTCAGGATCTAGACACGGCGGTGAACGCGACGCGACGTCAGAGAATGAGCCAACAAACTTGGACCAACGCTAGGTTGAGCTTGTTGATGTACGTCTTCTCTCGCCGCAGAGATGCTTCTTCTGAAGCAATCTTGACGGTGATGCCAACGACAAAATTGCGAACACCTAGATAAGGTTGGATTTGAAATTTGAAGGAGGTATGCGGTGACCGTACGTACCCTGTCGCTGTGCTTCTGGGAGGGTTTTCCATCGAGTGTTGACCAATCTCTCGAGGATCTGCAAACCGATAAACTAGGATCAACGACAGTTAGTCGCGTGTCCTCGGTTCGCGTTAACGCCGATATACGGCGTACTTTTGTTTGTGGATACAATGATCGTTCCATTATATCCGGTACTCGTGTCCAGGCATCTTGATGATCTTGGAATTGCGTCAGGACTTGCTGAGCTAATTGTTGCTAAAGATAAAGGCAGACAAATATACACGATCAGACTTTAAGCTGGCGCAAGACGAGAATGCAACGACTGACTTCCTTGCCACCGGAACCAGAATAGAGCGTAGTGACGACGTTGTCCATGAGAGTGATGTCAAACTCTCTGGAGAAATCCAGCAGGGCCTGTGAAAGTCGCGAATCAAATTGAGTGCGAAAAGAAAATGAAAAACGGATTGAATGCAGTCACCTCCATGACTGGGGAAGGATCCCGGATATAATGGAATTACAAAAGGAATAAGAAGGACGAGAGGGACGAGAGAACGGGGCGAAGGAGTGCGAACGTGCTGCTGGCTGCCATTCGTTGGTATCCGCTAAGGGCAGAGGGCGCTGATTATGTAATACATTCGCATCACGGGTTAGTTAGATCCGCCGACGGCAGCTGCACTGCATAGGCTCCGCTCTGCTTATCAATAAAATACGCGTGACGTCAGACCCTGACGCCAATCACGTGCAGTAATCGCGACTGCCCGTTCAGCGAGTCACGGGTATCATCCCAACCTCCCTCTCACGAAAATGGCTCTGGCTCTTGGCTCCCTTCAAGAGGCCATGTATGTATCGTGGTTCCCAGATTATATCTACTTTAATTATCATGCTTCCAGTGAGAACATACGCAGCATCACGGATCTCGTCGACCCTGAAGACGACTGTGGGATGATCACTGCCGTGCACGACCAAATAGACAAGGGGACGGCCGGGCGAAGAAGGAAGCTTGAAGAAGCCCACGCAAGCTTGAAAGGTTTCACCTTCTCCAGACACGCTTTCCTGATCTTCATGATATATTCATGCATACAATCTCCTAGCTCTTGCAAGAGTCCTCGATGCCGCCCGTACATCGGCTACCCGTCCCGCCAACGTGCCTTCTGCCGAGCGCCACGCGGAAAACCTTCAGCACCTCTATGGCGCGCGGTTATCCCTCGCCAAGGCCCTGAACGACGCAGAGAGCTCCGTCACGAATATGCGAGCGGAGCTCACGCTACTCAAAGAGGAGTTGCGCCAGTTGGAAGAGAGCGACCCTGCTGCAGAGCATCAACTTGACGGGACACCGTGAGCGCCAGATTTTCATTTGTGCGCACTGTTGTCAAGTGTGGGCTGACGCGCTTTTTAATCTAGCCTGCGATTACGGATCTGTCGTGGCCTCGGTATCCAGCCGGTTCTCGATGACCGCGGGAACCTCGACCACATTCTAGTTGGTCGGTGCCTTCTTCAGAACTTTCAGTGCGATTGACTAGCTGATGTCTGAACAGAGAGCATATCCAATAATTTGCATGTGGTGAAATTCGGTCAAGGGACTCCGGGAGAGGACCTCATCGAGCGGATTTGGAAGCTCACTTTGTTGTGATCGTATTTGTATCTCTTATTATTGTGGTGCTGGAACTTAACTGTGTTTATATACCCTACTTTCATGTATCACGATTCTGAAGTCCAAGGATATTATGAGACGGTTCATAAATATGACGACCATGAGCCTGGCATTGATCACAATGCTTTGGTCTTAATCGATGAATAGATACATGCGTGTGCGTGCCCCTTCCTCAGCCATGTAATGCGCATTCCTTGTCTGGCACTGATGGTAGTCCTGGAGCTTCTAAGCTAGGAGACTGGTTTACCCATGTCAGCTTCAGTCCTATAGGGAGCAGAAGATTTATACACACCTCCGTGTCCGCTTTCAACGACCAGATATGTCGTTCGTCCTTGACACAAATTTCCCTAATCTTCGCCTCGATTGCATTCTTCTTGACTCTGTGGGTCTTCAGATCAAGATGCAGCGCCTCGACGAGGGCAATCAAGCTGGTCGTGCCCAGGCTAGCAACCTTTTCTTTCAGGAAAGGAAGGTGAGAGTCGGGGAACGGATTCTTAGGTGCCATTCGTGGTCGCTTTGCCTGTGATTGGTGGCCATTGACCAAATTTGACGACGCTGCTTCGGGTGCCGGTGTGTTTGAGTTGACCAGATGTGGCGGCAGCGCGGGTATGACGAATTGCTTTGTCCCGGACGTTGAAGCGGTCGATGGACCAGGTGCATTTCGAGCATCTACTGGGACCGAGACGAAGGTGAACGGATCAATGGGATATGGTGTATCTTGGACCTGCGATTTAGTACGCGAACAGAAAACATCATCGATGCGGGAACCAACCGTTGAAAAGTTGAATCCGATATTGATTGAAAGGCTCGTACTCGCAACCGCCGATCTCGGTCTCCCAACACGGGCCCTTGACAAACGGCACAAGGGGCACGACGACCTTCCGCTTCTTGGCCCTGCCTTCGGGACCCGTCTCCGTCTCCTTCTCTTTCTCCTTCCCTGCCTTGCGCTTGCTCTTGCTACCTTCCGGTATGGGTACAGGTGGAAACGGGAACGCGTCCAGCCCTTCGCGCTCCTCGACGGGCGTTGCGACTTCGTCCTCTTCGCCATCCACAAGCCAGCCGTCGAGGTCGTCAGACCCCTCCTCGTCCTCCCGCTCGTCGTCCGAATCTCCCAGCACGTCGTCCCCGCCCCCCTCTTCTTCTTCGCCCCACTCTGCGCCGCTGTCGTACGCATAGTCGATCGCGATGTCGTCTCGCGCGAACGGCCTGCGCGGTTTGATGAGTCGCGAACGTCTCGTGAATGTTCCGAAGTAGCCCGGGCGCTCGTCTGAGTGGAATATGAGCACCTTTGCGGGTATTCGTGATCGGTCTTGCAGCTCCGAGAGGAGAGAGCGCACGGCGGCAGTATCGTCGGACACTTCGGCTTCCGAAAGCCGGGTCATTAATGATCGAACGGTGTCTGAAGAGCGACAACTGGTCGGCAAAGATGGGCATCCCGATAATACTGCTCGCAAATGTTCTAGAGCCATCATTTTTGTGAATACCAAACGCCATGGTGAAGCGGGAAAATTTTACCTCTCGTGTTAACGCTTGGATCAGGTTCGGGCGTGAGCATCTTGACATCACCGTCTTCAACTTCGTCTGCATCGATGACAATCACATGCGCATCTTCGTATTGCCTTCTTCTCTTCGCATCCTGTAACCAGTTCGTGGGCGCCAGCTCTGCATCTGTCTTGAGCGTGAAGGGCCTGAATACTCTGTCAAAGTCTGGCAACGTATTCGATGTTGAGGGGGTAGGCCCCTTGGACGAGGATGCAGCAGTGGACGAGGGCTTCGGCTTGCCAAAGAAATTGGCCATCAATGACCGAGATTTCTCTTCGGACTCTCTGACTTTCCTCTCCTTCTCGGCTTTAGCTGCCTTGATTTCGATCCGTTCTTTCTGCTATAAGTAATAATCAGATATGATATATCGAAGATATGCTGGCTAACCTTTTCTGCCTTTTCGACAGCCTTCCCGGGGTCAACTGCCGTCTTTGGACGACCTGGCTTTCGTGGGGCTGTCTGCTTTTCGTCACCACCAGAATTCGTCGTCCTCTCAGACACATGATCATCTGAAGCATCCACTACGATGGGGATCGCTTCGTTTGACGACGAAGAGACCATATGCTTAAGCTTAGAAGGTGAAGTTGAATGACCTTTCACCCCAAGCAATGCGTTCCTCTCGGTAGCAGGGAGGGCGTCCAACATCGCTTGAAGGTCTTTCTTAGACTGAAACATGTGTGAATGGTTAATGTAGAACTAGATTTTCATCAACTCACTTGAATTCGATCTGCCAGCCTGGCATCGACCTTTTCCCGTGACGCCCTTGGCAGGAAGCCGAGATACTTCTGTTTCAGCTCCCACCGCCAAACGCAAAGTGCAGCGGGTGATTTTGTGAGGGGCGACACGATCCCGTAGTTGACGCGGGTCGCAAGTTGTTTTACGACATCTTCAATGGCGCTCAGTGGAAGAACAGAGGTCGAGCATTCGTCATCTTCCTCATTGTCAGGAGATAGCTCTTGTTGTATATATTTTGACAATGCCGTGATTGTTTTGTCACTGAAAACGATTTTACCCTAGGTTAGAATGGAATGCCGGTCGTGCGCACCTCTCTTGAGTGTACTTCGCAACGAGTGGCCAGTAGTTCTCGGGTATTTGGGTCAATGGAGGTTCTCGGTCCTGTGTCCTAGATTCAAGCCATTCCCTGAAACTAACCAGTTCTATGACACATTGCGTGGATGCGAGTCAGTTGCGATACCCTTGCAATTCTGGTGTGACGTACCTTGCATAGTCTCTGTCATCTTCTCGAATGATATGGGCTTTTGCTTGAATATTACCTTGCCATTTCTGATATCCACATCGATTGGCTTTGCCTGGCGTTCGGCTACAAAGCTGCTAGTCTCGTCGGCTCCTCGCGATCAAGACGGGGCAGGCTTACCAGTGAGTGGGGGTGGGTCACGACCTTTATCTGACTCTGGGTATGAATTGACGCGTCTACTACCGTGTGAATAGACCTCCGCACCTGTATGAAAGGGTAGTTCCGTCATCACGGGTGCAAACGCGTAATTTTGGTTATCGAGGCGAGGATGCAAGCTGGTGACCGCGTCTGGCCTTTATTTGTCAGATAAACATCCGTGGGAAATCGCGAAACGCGTCATTTACACCCGCTTACCGCGTCTACTGTCGCGTACGACATGGCAGCTAACTTCTTTCAAGCACGAGCACCAAGTAAGAAAAACCCAGAGAAGGAGAAGCAGCCTATCTCAAACAAGAGCTTACAACCATGGGTAGAGAAATAGTGAGCCCGGTTCCGTCCAACTGCTTCTCCTTGCCCGATACGACTGAGAGCACACCAGCCGACCTGAAACCATCGACGACATATCGTCTCAGGGCCACATCGTCTCGGTGTTACAAAAGACACTCTCATCTACCAACGTGTGATTGCTCAGATGCTTCCGTGGCTGTTTCTCATTTGGACAGTAGCTTCCGCACATGTTATTCTACGGTCCTCCCGGAACAGGGAAAACGTCCACCATCCTTGCCCTCGCGCGTCAACTGTTCGGGTACGCCTCTGCTACCTATGCATGTGCGTATGTGAAAGCTTGACTCTCTATTAGGCCCGATAACTTTCGAGCACGCGTCCTTGAGCTGAACGCCTCGGACGAGCGCGGAATATCCATAGTGCGCGAGAAGGTCAAGAATTTTGCCCGTCAGACCCCACGCGCGGAGATCGTCGCATCGGACGGGAAGAAGTACCCTTGTCCGCCTTACAAAATCATCATCTTGGACGAGGCAGACAGCATGACACAAGACGCGCAGGCAGCCCTGCGACGAATTATGGAAAACTACGCCCGCATAACGCGCTTCTGCTTAGTGTGCAACTACGTTACAAGGTATGCCCGTCGCTTGTTCGCGGCAGGTCTTGTGGTCCGACGCTGGCATGCAGGATCATTGAACCTCTCGCATCTCGGTGCTCAAAGTTTCGCTTCAAGCCTCTCGACAGTTCATCAACAAGAGAACGTCTCGAGCACATCGCAGCCGTTGAACAGGTTCCCGTGAATCCGGCTGTCATTTCTGCTCTTATTTCTACGTCCTCCGGCGACCTACGACGTGCCATCACGTACCTACAATCAGCAGCACGGCTCTCGAGCGCGACGGAGCCGCCGACCCCAATTCTCCCCGAAGATATCCAAGAGATAGCAGGCGTCGTTCCAGATAATGTTGTACGAAAGTTCGCACAGACCCTCGGAGTTGACGTACCCGTTAATGGACGTGGAGATGAGGACGTGGAGATGGGTGGTACTACACCCTCAAACACGACAGCTGTCCTCCGTGGCTTTGACCTCATCCGAAGTACGGTTCGGTCGCTTGTTCGAGAAGGCTATTCCGCATCACAGATATTGACCCAGGTTTGTTTTCCTTGAGCTTTACCTATTCCATCCCAGCCGACTTAGAGGTCTCATTCCATAGCTCCACGATCTCATCATTGAGAACCCGACTTTGATGGGGCGCCAAAAGTCTGCCTGTGCGCTCATTATGGCGGAGGCGGATAAGGCTTTGTGTGACGGCGCAGACGAGGAGCTTTGGATTCTTGAAGTGGCATTGCGGGTACATAAAGCTATCACCTCCTCATCCTAGAAAACGCAGCTCGAGGGATGCCATGTATCCCTTCCCATATATCACACAGCCCTCTGGAGATTGTCGGGAGAATTGATCAAGTGAAAACGTGTATCCCCACGCAGTAACGAAAGTAATGTCAGGCATGCCCGCAGCAGCATGATATTCGTCTCGAGACGCAGCTTAAGTGGCATGGTCACTGCTTTGGCGGGTCTGCCCAGATCGGTTTTGCGGACTCTGGGTCGAGCTGAAGGACATTCAGGGAACAAGATGTGTGTGATAAGAAACTGAGTGGAGTATGAAGCCTACCTGCGCATTTTGTTGTCGCCTCATACCCTCTTCAAGTGCTAGCCTCGCCCGTCGGTTCTCGTCGACCTTTCTCCGGAGATCAGGCGCCATAGCCTGGTAGGTAGCGTCACAGCAAGACAGCGATATGAAGGAGTCCAAGCTCACGCTGTATGTCTCCTCCGGAGTAGGAACCGTTGCTGTTTGAGCATTGATAAATAACATTACCAGTACTAGTGACTCATGGCAGCTCACCGCGCAACAAAGCATAGCCTAAACCCATAACTTGGTAAAGCCACACAAGGAACATGAGATTTCAAAGCAGTAGGACTAAATGATGCCCATACTTCCCGCACTGACGACCGTCAACTGTAACCAAGGCATCTTTCCGGACATCTTGTCGAAGGAACAGAGAGGAGAGAGACGATGACGTAATTTAGTTCATGTTGCGGGGCAAGTCATTATGTAATCAGTGATACCCCTTGTCATGCCTCGCATCAGCAAACGAAAGCGCGTCTCACGCGTACCGACTGATATCCGGGATGAAGAAGAAATTGAGACCAATTCCGCGCAGGACGGTGATGGAGAGCCAGAACTTCATACAGATGAGCCTGAATACCATGAGGAGAATGGTGACGCCGACCATCGGTTAGATGTCTCACCCGAGCTGTGGGACTCATTTAGGGAAGAATTCCACGAAGGTATGTAGCCATGGGGTCTCTTGGACAGTGTGAGGCTAATTAGACTTAACAGCAGTAGAACAGCTCCCATTGTACCTGCACCGCTCGTACGCGTTACTACGCGAGTTGGACGAACAAGTCACGGGTAAGCACACCATCGCGTCTTCTTCAGGATGCGTCGCGACGTTCGCGCTAGGACACTACAACCAGATGCAACCCACTCTGCAGAAATACATCCTCCTACGTCGTTCGTTGGCAGGCCTACAAGACCCGAATACCGTTAAGACGCAGAGCCCCCCTCCCGACTCGGAGCCAGATGTCAAGCCTGGCAGCGACACCGCTGGGGACGCCAGTGAGCATTGTCTCTTTCAAACGTCTGTTTCTTAGTGCCGAGACCACGCAGCTCCGGCCACTACCCGCGAGCTCCTGTTGCACCTAGGATGGTTAATAGAGGAGGTCGCGCGCGGATCTCAAGAGAAGGTCGGACTCGCACAAGCCGCCTACGACTCTGTATGTGACGTTTCCCCTTCTCGTTCTTCCTCCTCCCTCGGCCTGATACGACGCGGCCTTCTCAAAGGTCGACAGGCACATACGTCTCCTGGACCAATCCATTCGCGAACAGGAAATGTCCATCTCCTTCGGCCTCCGACAAGGCACGCACCCCTCCCTCCTCCCAGACCTCGCCGCGCCCTCGCGCTGGGCACGCGCGACGCGCGTCACGCACAGCCCGATACCGGGCCTCAGTGACGATGAGGACGCCATGGTCCCAGGGATTAGCGCTGGCAGCGAAGTCACCATCGGGATGGCGACGACGGGAAATGACGCGCCCCGAACGCCCTCCTCGTCTAAGAAGGCTAAGAGGGGCAAGAAGCGCAAGTCGGACAAGGGGCTCTCCGAGGCGGAGGCTGTCCCCGCGGTGGCCGCGGGCGCCACCCCATCATCCTCGCGCAGCCTGAAGCTTAAGGTGCCGCCGCTGAACGCAGTGAGCCAGGGCGATGCAGCGGCTGATCCTAACGAGCCCAAGTACTGCTACTGCAATCGAGTATCGTTTGGAAATGTGAGGCTGTTACTTTTCTTCGGACTTGGGTGGCTATTCTAACGTTAACTCGCTTCAGATGGTAGCTTGCGACTATCCTCAGTGCAGGCGTGAATGGGTATGTGTGCCTTTGGCGACGTGGTCATTTGCAATACTCATGATCTCGCCGTTCGCAGTTTCATCTCGATTGCGTGGGTCTGACAGAGCTGCCGCAATCTCGGACGTGGTACTGCCGGGACTGCGAACCTCTTGTACCGAAGAGCGAGCTTCCAGGCCCAAGGAGGAGAGGGCGATAGATATGCGTGATATGCACAATTATATGCACCGGCAACCTGACTACGTGCTCTTCTGTAACACCTGCTTCCATATATCCATTGCTTTGACTATCATAAAAGGATCGGAGATACTACAACAACTGGCATAGATCGGCCCTAGTTGATGGTAGAGAGGGAAAGTTTCCCGGTTGCGGCGTGTGACGCGAGCTATCGGGGACTCGTTTTTCAACTTTGTCGACCACGCTCTCCACCTCTGCCTCTGGCGGTGTAAAATCCACTGTTTGTTGGTGCGTAGATGCCAACTATTGCGATAGATTCCGATCCTGGCCATTTTATCTTCAGGAAGAGCGCGCGACCTGGTAACAGTTTGTGGCCCATCTCTCCAGGGGTGATCAGTGCGGTTTCCATCAAACTCTGCAAAATAACAAAGAGGACGAGTCTTCCCGTACAGCGGCTCCTGGCCCCGAGCAAGCCTTCCGAGTCACATACCGGCCCAGGGGGCTGAGTGTTTTCAGACGACACCAAGGACCGTAACTGGTTTATCTTATTGAAGTGGCGCGGCGGGCAGCTGGCAGCTGGGAAAAATGACATCAAGAAAAATCCTGTCATAGAAAGCTCAGGCTCCACAGACGGCTCAGTCAACCTTGAAGGCCCAGTGCAACGCTCGAAACCTCAGTTCCAGCCACCACATGGGCAGCCCCACTTGCGGCTCTGAGCCTCTGTCTTCAGTTATGATAACTCAGCACTGGCAGGCTTCCTTGAGGGGACATCACTTATCAATTGCCGACGCCAGAAATACCACGGGTCGCGGGTGTGCAGCGCTTCGGGCTGGGACACGCCCTATTCCCCGGCCCTTGCTCGACGTTGGCGTATTCCGAGAAAACAGGCGACGAGAAAACCGAGTTTTAGACCTTCAGGTTGTGGAAGTGGATTTTGTTTGGCAGCGGCCAGGCTGTTCGCTGGACTTGTTGTGGCGAAAACTGCTCGTGCGGCTGGGACGCGTCCATAAAGGTCAAAAAGGGACAATATGTCGGAACCAGACACGGACCAGGATGAGAGCTATTGATCCTGACGTATTCTCCGGAAGGATTGGGCGTACGGCGCTGGACGACTGAGCACTAGGCAGGGCTGGAACCGAAGTTGTGGTCCCTTGACTGGACGGGTGCCTAGTCATGAGTGCGGGGTCTTTACCTTCCCGTTGAACGTTTACGCTGGACCTTAACCTATGAACCGCAAGATCAATAGTATTACCCTTTGTGCAGATAATCTATATGTGATCTATTGACTATTCACAATCACGATCATGTCAAGACTAGCGCGGACAGCCACACGCGACATGGGCAAAGGACACAACCGGACCTTTTGTTTCTTATCGGCAAGGGATTGCGGTGGATCCATCGCCCTTTGACGGATCGGCTAAAGTCGGTACAATGGCCCAATTCGATGAACAAGAGACACAGAATACGCCTTTTCTCCCTGCTAAAATCAAAGAGGGGGTTGGAGCGTCGTGATCTCTATGTACGTGATTGTTCCCGCTGAAAACGGTGAAAGTGGACGCAAAATGGTAAGCGAGCCACCCTGAGGAAGTGCCAGGCCTTCGTTTATAAGGGTCGTTTTCCACAAGCTCGACCTCCTCATCCACCTTCCACGACTACCAGTAACATCCTAGTAGCCTCCCCACATCGATGGATTCCTACCACAATGCCCCACCGCTGGTGGAGGACTTCGCAACGATATGGTCCGAATCATCCGGCGATGCGCAACCTGCGCTCAATTTCGGGCTGGGCGGCCCCACCCCAGTGAGTGTGGTTTCGTCCAGCGATATGACAGCTCACTCACGTGTCGCTCTTACAGGATATCGGCTGGGGCTCTGCCGCCACACTTCAAAATCCGTCCCACGGCGGTGTCACCCCAGCTAGTGTCGAAATCGCCAGTGCTGTGACATTCAAGGCGCCATTCAATCACTCTGACAGTCATGCGGTCAACTTCAATGACCTAAATCTCGTGAGAACACAACACCTGATCATAGACAGAGGACGTTGACTTACCTTGTTGCGTTACAGGACTTTCTAAATCCTTGGTTCATCCCCACAATCCGTATGTCCGAGTCGCGTCCTTCCCTCTGCTTTGGACGCGCCCTCACGTAACCCAAAGCTCTTAAGGATGTAGACCCTATTGTATTGCCAACGAGCGATGCACCTTGGCCCCCTCTCTCCTTGTCGCCAATCGAACCTGTGGCTACAGCACACGATGTGAGTGCGAGTTATGCGGTTGCAAGAGTTCTGCTCATCTTGACACGTTAGCAGTTTATTTACGGACCTTTCCCTGCCACCGCCACTCCTCCGGCTGAGTTTGGCTGGACTTTCGATTCAGGCCAATTTTCTAGTGCGCCACTCGGTTACATGCCCGCGGACAGGAGTGCGGTGTGGGAGACTGCACCTGCGTATGGAGCGAGTTTCTTCGATTTTGTTGTCCCTGAAGTGGGACCATTGTATGTGCTCTCCTCCGATCCAGGTCCTACTTTCGGGAAAAACATGCTAACACCAGTTGCTTGCAGGTTCCCAGCAGGGTACGGGGCCGCGGGACATTACATGCCCCCTCCTGGTGCTGCGGTGGCACCTGTCCCCGAGATCATGACAACGCCGCAAATAGTCCTAGGCAAGCGTCGTCGTGGGGTCGATGATGCCCTCAAGGATGGGGGCCAGGAGACCATCGACGACCATCGACCATGCCCGCGGAAGAAGGGCAAGGCTAAGATGGCCGTTACCGCCGGGGTCTTGGAGGCAGACAAGCCTGCCGCTAGGACCCAATCAAGAAAAAATCAGAAATCCAAAGCACTAGGACGCGGAGCGGAGAGGCTCGCAACCTCGATTGTGCAGGGAGTTTCTGATCGATCCCGTCATGGGCCAAGTGTCCAGCAGGGATTGACGGGAGCCATTGCGCAAGAACAAATGCCTCGGGTTGAGGGGAGCGCAGAGGGAGTGACAGTATACCACGTCGACAGCATGGCACCGAAGGACGACAATGTGGTTGACAACATGAAGGACAGCAAGTCAGAAGAGGCGGAGAGCGGCGCCCTCTTCTACATCCCTAAGACCCTCGACACGAGGCACAAGGCCCTCCTCGACGCAACGTCGGATGACTGGGCACGCGGAACTGTCCGCGTGCTCAAGTGCCGGCTCTGCCCAGGTGCGGGCTTCAGCAACTGGGAGATTTTTAGGCGGCACTGTAACACCATGGAGGCGCACCCAGACAAAATATCCTTTTGCGAGCACTGCGGCGACTTTTTTGCACGCAGCGACTCATTAATCCGGCACTACGACCGCCGGCCGCAGGAGTGCCGCAATGCCAGCCCAGCCATGGCTGGGATAAAGCGTCGGGAGACGGAAAGGGTGCACGCGGACTGCGAAGAGAAGCTGAAGTGCAGCTTGAAGACAAATGAGGATATCGGGAAGCCATTTGCGCAAATCATCAAAGAAATGTACCCCGAATCCTCGAAGAGAGGCAGCAGGCAGCAGAACCGCCTCAAGGAGCCCAGGTGGAGGCGCTGAAGAGCAGTCGGTTTTACGTGCATAACTTTTTTTTTCTTGTTTTTCTTTCTTTCTCTTCTCCAGTCGCCGGCCCTACCGCGAAGATTCTTCTCGGAGGGTGGCGCTAAGGGCGTTTTTTGTACTTGCTTTGCTCTTGCTGTAGTGTTTGTCGCGTCGTGTGTTGGCTCACTGCCCATATATACTGGTTATATCGCTTGAAAGCGGCCTGAACCTTTGTCGCGAATACGCACCATATCTCCCCATTCGTCGAGCATGCCTTGTTTAATGGTTACCCCGACCTGCGATCGTAGGCCATGGAGGTTAACTAGCGAAAAAAAAGGGGGCGAAGGGATGGATATAGGGACAATCGATCAATCTGATAGCGCAGTTGGAAGAAGTGGGACCGGTTCTTAACCACGCCACGCGTCAGGGTCGCGACGCGTTCGGGTAGGTAAGGCAGGAGAAAGCCACCCGAGACGCCCAATCGATCAGACACGTCCACATTAACGTCGGCGTCACTGGGTCAATATAAGGCGTCCCTTGGTGCTGCGTGCGGAATGGGCAGCTTGACTACATCAGAGTGCCCCTCAGCTGAACTGCCTGGCTACTGCCTTGATGCCGATACTGTACGGCCACTGCACGATTATTTCTTGCCTCATTGCTATGGCCTTCACTTTCCTGCCCCGATGTCACCAACATACACAACCATGTGCTTATTGACAATCTTTAACAAATACCCTCCAGCACCGAGGAAAAAACAGCAGGTTTCCGTCCTTAAATCTTGCGCGCATCCTGCGTCCCGTGCTGCGCGTCCCTTTCTCTTCCTTTTCTTCTCTCTTGGTCTACTCGTATTTCCACTCATTTGAGCAGCCCTACCCACAGCACGCACGCTCATGGTGAGGAACTCCTCGTCAAGGGGAATGGGGCTGACGGAAGACAACAGCTCAAACGGAGGAGACTTGCATTCCCAATTTCTTGCCTATTGTCTCCATGTATGCGACTGCTACCCGCCTCAGCCATTTGGTCAAATTCCGAAACCTGTCCACTCACCTGTCCGATTGCGAAGGGCCCAGTACGCAGCAAGCAATTCACTGAGCTCCGCCTCACTGCGTTTGAGATGCTCGGCCATCTGGGTCAGAGGAGATATGATAAAGCCCAACGTCAATGCGCTGCGCAAGTGGCGTCGAAGGAACGGGGCCAAATGATGACTGACTTTACGCTCTAGCTCATCCGCCTCCGCACGGAGTTCCTCGTTATTTTTATCTGTGTCCCTCCTTTCAATAGCCATATTTTTGTACTCTTTCTCGAGCCGCGAGATTGCTTGTTGGCTTGCCATGCGCTTGTCTTCTATATGTTGCTGCGCACGTTCGACTTTCTCTCGCGCATTAGCTAGCTGCTCCAACAGGTGCTAGACAGAATAATAATCAATGCGATGAGTATGAGATGGATCGGGCGATCCTGACCTCGGCCTTGAGTGAGCTTCCCTTCCGCTCGTTCATTTGCTCCTCAAGGCTATCGCGACTGTCGGTAAGCCTCTTCTCCGTAACCTGCAGGGCGTGCATTTCCTTTTCCAGGGTCTGCAACTGCTCGACGCTTGCGCGGAAATCCTGACAAGAGGGTTTGAAACACATGTAGATCTCCAGCAAACTTTTCGGCACCTTTTCTATATTCAATAAGGCCGAAACCTTAGGCTGCAGTTCGTCGATGGTAGCTCGCCGCGACATGTACGCCCTCTTATCCTCCTTCGCGGTGTTGCCCATCGCAGTTATGGTCCGCCGTATTCGATCCGGTGACTGTACCACCCGTGCGCGAACACGGGCGACGCCGTCTGTCGCAAGTGCTGCATCGGAACATATGCCCTCCTAGGTTGATTGGTTGATCGAGTCATTGTATATAGCAGAGGAGCTGTGGACGTCAGACCTTTTTCTGAACCAAAGCAGACTTCTCGGCTTTCAGAGATTCTATGTCCTTCAGTAATGTTGTCTGTGTTTCCCTATATGAGATGAGTTTGGAGGTGATAGACACGTTTTCTTGTCGTATGCCATCCAGTCTAGGCTCGTCTTGCGCTCGTTTCGCTCTACAAGACCACTTTTAGTCAAGCTCGACGAAGAAGTGAGCAAGGGACCCACTTGAGCTGTGCCAACTG
>Ga0209488_10001324_pt1 | contig 21173 bp, 30 predicted proteins | sample Rivendell_Oct201_8_FD_188349 | JGI IMG/M metagenome (GOLD analysis project Ga0209488, IMG submission 188349) | Vadose zone soil microbial communities from the Eel River Critical Zone Observatory, Northern California, USA -... | ecosystem: Environmental > Terrestrial > Soil > Vadose zone >...
GGTACTTTCAACTTGTGTGATCTTGTGTGCTTGTTGAACAGCTGAAAAGTGATGAAAAGTGTCCAAAAGTGACAAGTTTTTTGTAGTTTTGCTGATGATCTCACACTCTGCTCTTGGGGTTGTGCAATGCAGGAGCAGGGATGTGCACACACATGGGGGCTTGCACTGGTGACATGCAGGTCAGCTTTGCTGACTAAGAGGCATGTGTACTTCTTACATTTTTGCCCATGCATAGCATGGGTTACTGCTAGTTACCTACAAGTGGTGGCCTGCACCCTGGTGTTGTGAGCTCTACTGGTGGGAGGGGTTTGGGTGGGTGCTGTTGCGCTTGCCAACCCTTTTAGGGGGTGCTATGGCTGCACTAACTAGTCTACCTGGGTGCTTTTGTTTGGGTTTTGGTATGTGCGAGATAGGGGGCAATATGACTTCACCCTACTCTAGCTGCCACGTCACTTTGGCGAAGATTAGCCGCGGTGGTGGTGGTTACTGGAAAAGGAAGTCCTCCTGTGCCAGCCATCTTTGAGTGTCCACACCCATGCGCCTGTCCCCCCGAGAGCATGAAAAACTCGCCCTCCACCAGGTATCACACAACGTCCGCCTCAACATCTCACATCTGACCACTGCCATTGACAGCTCGGCTTTCTCGCTCAATGCCGTCTGGCGAGGGGTCTCCGTCTGAATCAAGCCGAAGCTACTGCTCTCATCGCTTCTCAGCTTCAGGAACGCATACGCGATGGATTACATTCCGTCTCAGATCTCATGGATTTTGGCAGGAAACTCCTCGGGAGGCGTCATGTTCTGCCTTCTGTCCCAGCTCTTCTGCAAGAAATTCAAGTAGAAGGCACATTCCACGATGGGTACCTTGCGTTTCGTCGCTTTTCTCTTTGCAATGTCCTGATCTTCCGATAAGCGTCTTTCTGGTCACTGTCCACAACCCTATTGTTACAGAAGATGGCGACATTGCCGCGGCGCTCTTCGGATCTTTCCTCCCTATCCCATCCGACGACCTGTTCCCATTGCAAGATCGATCGCTCTATGAACGCGAGAAGCTTCCTGGTGCCATCGTTGCGTGTAACGGAAGAGTTGTCATCAACAAAGGCCGCGAACGTGTCCGTCTACGTGTTACCAATACCGGTGATCGGCCTGTGCAGGTGAGTACCTCGGTAACACGCGAACACGATGCTGAGAATTTACAGATTGGCTCACACTACCACTTCATCGAGACGAATGCTGCCCTCTCGTTTGATCGACTTCGTGCATATGGAAAGCGCCTTGACATCCCAGCGGGCACCGCAGTGCGCTTCGAGCCAGGTGACGTCAAAACTGTTACTCTCTGCACGATTGGAGGCGCGAAAATTATTTCTGGTGGCAACTTACTCGCACCTGGTCCTCTCAGTTATGACTCACAGGAGGCAATCCTCTCAAAGCTACTGGACCGCGGCTTCTTATCCACACCGGAGCCAGGTGCGTTAGAAGTGCGAGAGGATACTTCGGTTAGTCGCGAGGCGTACATAGCGATGTTTGGGCCGACAACCGGAGACCGCGTACGACTTGGAGATACTGAACTCTGGATAGAAGTGGAGCGCGATGAGGTTTGTCATGATATTGATGTATTACGCGCCTTACTGTAATACTGTGCAGGCAGTGTACGGCGACGAAGTCAAGTTCGGCGGAGGTTAGCCCTGCCTCTTCAGAACCTTGAGTCTGTCTTACCTGTCAACAGGCAAATCTATCCGTGAAGGAATGGGACAAGCAACCAATCGCCCCGCGTCTGATGCTCTTGACCTTGTTATCACAAATGCTGTCATAGTCGACTGGTCCGGCATCTACAAGGTATAGACGACCACCTTTGATTCAGCTTTTTTATTAACTCCTCGTTTAGGCAGATATCGGTGTCAAGAATGGGTCTATCGTAGGCCTCGGAAAAGCTGGAAATCCTGATGTCATGGATGGTGTTCATCCGTCTCTGGTCATTGGCTCAAGTACCGAAGTAATCGCAGGAGAGAAGCTCATTGTGACCGCTGGTGCTATTGATGCACACGTACATTACATCTCACCGACACAAGTTATTGAGGCTCTCGCTGCGGGTACAACAACAATGATAGGCGGAGGAACTGGTCCTAGTGCCGGCACGAATGCAACAACGTGCACACCAAGTCCATTCTACATGCAACATATGTTGGCAGCTACAGACACCCTACCGATGAACTTCGGCTTCACGGGGAAAGGAAATGACTCGGGTCCATCCTCCCTTGAGGACATCGTGAAGGCTGGCGCCGCAGGATTGAAGTTACATGAAGATTGGGGTTCCACCCCAGCGGCCATCATCAACTGCCTGAATGTTGGAGATGATTATGACGTCCAGGTTTGTGGTGATGATTGGAACGGAGTCGTTGTGAACTCAATGACTCGCCAGGTCAACATACACACAGACACATTGAATGAATCAGGCTTCGTGGAGAGTAAGTTCATCAGACGGTCAATTTCTCGTTTCTCATTTTGTCGCAGCAACCATCGCGGCGTTCGGCAACCGTACCATTCATACCTACCACACTGAAGGAGCAGGTGAAAAGACTGTGACTTTTTGTCTTCTCCCGATGCTGATTCTTGTAAAGGTGGTGGGCATGCCCCAGACATCATCACGGTCTGCGGCCTTGAAAACGTTCTGCCTTCGTCCACAAATCCGACGCGACCCTACACGAACAATACGCTTGATGAACACTTGGACGTATGTTGAAGTGTTGCGTTAATGCTCACCCGCTTGACAACAGTAATAGATGCTTATGGTGTGCCACCACCTGGATAGGTCGATCCCAGAGGACCTGGCCTTCGCAGAGTCGCGTATACGTGCGGAGACAGTCGCAGCTGAGGATGTGCTGCATGATACTGGTGCAATTTCGATGATCAGTTCGGATTCCCAGGCCATGGGCCGAGTTGGTGAGGTAGTAAGCCGGACATGGCGTACGGCGAGCAAGATGCGTAGTTTCCGTGGCCCCCTCACTGCCCTAGGGGATGCTAAGGGCCACGATAACGCACGCGTCAAACGATACATCGCGAAGTACACGATCAACCCGTAAGCATTTATTACTTTCGTTAGTGCACATTGCTAAGATGTACATTCGTAGTGCAATCACTCACGGAATTTCGCACTTGGTTGGCCAGATTGCTGTGGGAACCTTAGCCGATCTCGTACTTTGGAAGCCAGAGAACTTTGGTGTCAAACCGGAGATGGTGCTCAAATCTGGCGTCATTGCTTGGGCACAGGTATCGTTCTCTAGTGATGCAGTGCTCACCACGCTCACCCGTTTCCGTAGATGGGCGATGCAAATGCATCTATCCCTACCGTTCAACCGTTCTTCGGCAGGCCCATGTGGGGTGCGCATCCGGGTTCCGCCGCCCGCAATTCTGTCAGTTTCGTTTCAAGGGCGTCTATTGACTCCGGGATTATTGCAAGTTATGGACTAAGTAAGCGTGTTGAGGCCGTACATGGCTGCCGACGCGTTCGAAAGCGGGACATGAAATGGAATGATGCCACACCCCACGTGACCGTTGACCCAGAAAGCTACGATGTTCGCGCAGACGGCGAACTTGCAGACGTTCCCCCCGCAGAAACCCTACCGCTGACAAGGGCTTACAATATTTTTTGAAGAGGCTTTGAAACAAATTTTGTCTGTAACGAATTGTGTAGGAATAGGAATGACGTGCAGCAAAATGGAAGTTTGTAATCTGAACTACGAGGTCACCCATCTTGCCAATTATGCCTCCGTTCCAACATAACCACGCAGAGCGTAAGCCCGCCAGGTAGGATTTCATCTATTCAAATTCTAGCACCTCTCCGCAAGTATTCTTTTATATCTGCCAGGCCATTTATCGCTCTGAATCGTGAACAGACAGCTACAAACTTCGAAGTGAGGCCGCTGTGGCGCATTGCTAACCTTATGCCAGCCACACTTGCTTGGGAAGTGTAGTCCCAAAGAGGACCGCAAACAGCGAGATTCCCAGGAGTACGAGATACACCATTGCACCACCAAGGTATCCCTCTGCCAACGACAAGGAGAAGAGAGACGTAGAGGCAGCTGGTCCAATTGCGCGCATGATAGAGACGAGTAGCTGGGCAAGCCCATTTGTCGCACCCAATGATGCGCGATTGGGAGACGAGGCGGAGATGTAGATAAAGATACACCCTGTAAGACTGGTCAAGCTAAGGTTGTTCTATTAATAGTAGTGAGCGCTACATACCGTAGCATGAGGCGAGACCAAGAGACCACACGACCTGGAGAGCCACAGCAGAATACGCAACCGGGCCAATTCCATAAACGCGCGCCAGCACATTCATCACAGGAAAGAGCGCAAATATGGGAATTGCACAACACAGTCCACCAACGAATAACTTCTTTGTACCCCACAGAGCGTGGGCACGCGTGAAGCAAGTGACCTGAAATAGACCATTGAGTATGCCGGAGAACGCAAGGATCTTGCCGATCGACGGTGGGTCGAGTCCAAGACCACCGTTACAAACGGGTGTGCTGAGGAATAGAGGCTGAATCGCGCGATAACAGATATCGACTAGCGAAAGCATCGCATAGTTGATCACAGACAGTAGCACCCGCCTCGTCATCAACTTGCGTAGCGGATATGGCTTCTGGGTGTCATCTATTTCAGAAGCACCAACGAACGACGAGGCTCGTGCCTTTCCCGTCAAAAGAGTGCGAAGAGTTGTAGGAGCTGGAACTGTCTGCGCAAACTGTGAGTGACAATCGAACACAAAGTTTGGTTCGACACTCACCTCCTGTAAAAACACAAAGGTTATGACCCATGTCAACGCTGAAAAGGTCGCGGCAACGGCACAGGGAAGGAAGTACGGATACTTCTTTAGGAACTCGGAATTTCCGAAGGTGTCTGGAAAGCGCTCCGCTGGGCGCGATAGTGAACCTCCAATCGTAGAGCTGCAAGCCGTGGTCGGTATTGCTGACCCATCAAAAGAACGTCCCACATACCCTAGCGCGCCTCCAGAGGACCATGCAACGGGCATATACGCTATGACCTGTGGAAGGTTTGTGGGGTCGGTGACCTCCGCAACGATGCTTTTGATGATGCCAATGTTGCCGTTGAGGGCGCCATTGAGACTTCGGCTGGGATCCATTTTTAGAGGTGACTAACATCAGGTTATGCGCCCTTGCCTTATCGTCGCACCCCAATAAGTAGTTGACAACCCGAAGGCGTACATCGACAGCGATAGGCCAAACACGCCAGTAAGGATAACCGGCTTTCGGCCGACGACATCGGAGAGCCTACTCCAGTGCAGCACGGTAACTGCCTGTGTGACGAAGAATATGGATTGCTGGATGATATGACGTAAGGTGAGCGGACAAAATCGACTCTAAGACACACCATTACGCCAACATAATATCCGACACGAGACTCATCGCCGTGGGTTATCCCGACATTACGAACGAACTAGGAGGGTGGGTGAGAAGAAATTAAAGGAGCCTACAAGAGATGATATACCTCCGGTGCGAAAGGGTATATGACCTGGGATGTGAGTGGTTCTGCGAGCTGAAGAACAAGCAAAATCCAGATTTGAGCCCACGGTACAGGGGTGGGCCGTTTATTCTGGCCCTGTTCAGATGGGAGGAGAGGAGTCTCCTCATCGGGGGGGACGCCGTCATCACAGGTCGTGTCGGACATACTAGTAATTAGATCGATTGGAACGTTGAAGAGGAATTGAGGCGGGTTCAGGAGTTTCTGGGAGGTAACGCACTTATGTATAAAGCCGGTTCATCTTGCCGAAGAATGGATTTCCCCCTCGAATACGGGAAACCAGGGAGACTCGGACAAATGTGAGGTGTAATCATATTTCCTGTCGGCCTTGCAAGCCGAATAACCGAGCGTGGCACTAGCGTGGCTGTCGCCGGCTGATTATCCAATCAATTGACTCCAAATTCGATTCGAGGGCAGCCAAGCGAGATCGTGTTTTACCATAATTCCTTTAAGACCGCAAGACCGCTGAGGAGCACGTCGGCCTATTCGGCCGTGTTCACTAGTTGTCAGGGTGACTAACGCCGCCGTTGTTACCAGTCATGTGGGTGCGGTGTACATGTGTGGTTGAATACAAAAACATCCAGTACAGTACAAGTGGCACTTAGTAAGCAAACATGGTTTATGCCGGGATTGTTCATTGGTCATCTGATGCACCTATTGCGATCTCCTGTAGTTGGCGAGCTGGCGCAATGGTAGCGTGCTAGTTTCCGGCGCTAGCGGTTCTGGGTTCGAGTCCCAGGCTCGTCGCTTTTTGCATCCCACATATGACTTCGGCTTTTTTGTAGCCCAGGGATCCACTTCGATGGCCCCTTTGTGGAACTTTTGAATAGGGCTGATATTTCATTGTTTCGTACCGCGTGCGCGACCTTGCAAGTGTTGGATTGCTTACCTAAGTGACCGAGTCGCGTGCGCGCCAGAGATGACCCCGCGGTGAACACAGACAATACTCATCGTGAAGCATGGCTTTCTTCGGAGCAAGTTCCACGACCGCAAACGTTTCTTCTGCCCCGGAGAAAGATATTGAAGTTCTGGACCCTCCTCCTGACTCGATCTCGTCTCTTTCTTTCTGCCCCGTTGCCGACTTCCTTGCAGTGGGGAGCTGGGACAACAATGTTGGCCGCCCTAAATTGTTCGTTACGTTTGTCCTGATTTTGGCCCATTTAGGTGCGGATATATGAGGTTAGCCAGAATGGCCAGACGCAAGGAAAGGCATTGTATGGACACCAGGCGCCGGTTCTCTCTGTCTGTTGGAATAAAGTAAGCCCAGTCCCCTCACAGTCGCGTCAGGTTTTATTCGAATCACACCTCATAGGAGGGAAACAAAGTTATATCTGGAGGTGGTGACAATGCTGCGCGTCTCTTCGACGTTCAAACTGGGCAAGCACAACAGGTCGCCCAACACGACGCGCCCGTCAAGGTTGTCAAATGGCTCGAGACACCCCAAGGAAGTATTCTTGTCACAGGCTCGTGGGATAAAACCGTCAAGGTAGCCCTCGTTTGGCTTTTTTGCTGACCTCTGACGTTCAACACCTCGCGCGTTATTCAGTATTGGGATTTGCGCACACCAAACCCGGTCACGACCGTCCAGCTTCTCGAGCGCTGCTACACATTCGATGTCTCGTACCCGCTTATGGTAGTCGGCACCGCAGAGCGTCATGTCCAGATTTTCAATCTCACAAACCCCACAACTCCGTACAAGGTGTGACCGTTGAACGTTTGCTGGTATGTCAAAAGGCTGAGACCACACCTTAGACAATGCTGTCGCCACTGAAATGGCAAACACGCGTCATATCATGTTTCCCTAACGCCACCGGCTTCGCTATGGGCAGCGTAGAAGGTCGCGTAGCCATCCAGTACGTTCTTCCGCTTGCCTTCGTATATCGCCTGTTCCTGCTTCCCCCCTGACCAATACTAATGCTTGCTTGATGCCACTTCAGATATGTCGATGAGAAAGATTCAGGGTCAGTGCACCGACTCTCGTTGAGTGATCTCTTAACTAACGAATCATGTGCAGAAACAACTTCTCCTTCAAGTGCCATCGGCGCGACCAAGCACCAGCTACAAAAGACCAGTCCCTCGTATTTGCTGTAAATGACATCAATTTTCACCCAGTACATGGGACCTTCTCCACTTGCGGTAAGACCTGCGCCTCAGGTTTTCCCCACACTCTTTCTAACACCATAACGCCGTAGGAGCGGACGGGACAATCAACTTCTGGGACAAAGACTCACGTACACGGTTGAAGAGTACTTAAGTTTACTTACTACTTGACTTCCATGCTTATTGACGACTGTTTGGAGCAGCATTCGATCCGTGTCCTGGCCCTGTCCCTTCGTCCGCATTCAGTCGCAATGGTTCGATCTTTGCGTATGCTATATCGTATGATTGGTCGAAGGGCCATTCAGGCAGTACGCCCGGACACCCAAACAAAATCATGTTACACCCAGTCAAGGAGGATGAGGTAAAGAAGCGGGCGCAAAAGCGGTGATGAATAGATTTTGCTTTGCTTAGCCCTCTTCATACCGTGCTTTGTATTCCGTTAGTTTCTATGTTCCGCATATCTTACTCATTTCTACATCGATGGAGATTATCTCTCCGAGCTTTATCACGTCACGACCAACCAACTGAAACGAGAAGGCTCGAAGCGCGTTGCTTCCAGTGTCGGCCGGTTGACGGGTCTACGCTCATCGGATCCTGCCAGCCATGATGACAAACACTCATCCTGTAATTGTCGCATTAGTGGGGCGGTAAATATGAATACTATAACATAAAATAGTAGTTATAAGGTCAGTCGATTACGGTCACCGCGTTATTTATTCCTCCTTTCCGAGTGACTCTTTCTTTTTAGCTTCTTTGGCAGCAAGGACCTCGAGCAGGGGATCGAGTTCCGAGGCCGGTTGGCGGTAAGAACCACCCCATCTGTCTGCCCAAGTGAAGTACTGGCCGTAATTGACGTTGAAATAGAGGTGATGCAGAGTGTGATGCGCGGGTCCATTGATGACTCGCTCGAGAGCATGTCCAGTGACCATGTCCGAATCATGAATCTGTCGCATCGAGTCAAAATTAAGAGGTTGCGGTAGCTGCAGCAAAACGTACAAGAATACTCCAGAAGTTCACAAACACAAAGAGGCCTAGATAGAGCCAGCGGTGCAGCGGAAAGATGAAGATAAACAAATGATAGGGCACAGATTGCAGGTAGCCGTCGAGGGGATGGAAGGCGTGAGAAGCGAAGGGAGTTGGAACTGTGAAGAGGGGTTTAGGGAAGGGTTAGAGGGTGTAAGAAAAGGACATACTGAGCCATTTGTGGTGGGGCTTGTGAACGTACTTGTAAATCGAGGGATGGTGTAACGTGCGATGTACCCAGTAAATGCCGTAGTCAGTGAAAACCAGGAAGCTGTAATATCGGCATCAGAGAGGGCTCGTAAGGAGATCATGGGGCGAGTCTCACAAAGGTACTGAAAATAATAGATAGGCAAGACCATAATCATCCACGTTGTCGTATAACTTGGAGTAACCTCGAACCTCGGCTTGAAACCAAGGAAGGGTGAGAAGGGTCATGCCGGGGAAAGCACGAAAACTGCATTGGATTTCAAGCTTGACTTGGTTTTTGAGAAATCGCGGATGATTCATCATATCATGGTTGAAGATGTACTGATAGGAGAGACCAGCAAACAAGAGGTAGAGGACAAAGATACCAATTAAGGTTACAACGGAAAGAGAAACGAGCTGGCGAGGGATGTAGTCACGAGGCCATGCGGACAGAGGGATGAGGGTGGACGGATCGAGTGTGGTTGGAAGTGGAGGATGTGGCAAGTGAGAGACGAGGAGGTGATGCCATGACTGACGATGACGGGACGCAATCGGAGCGAAACTCGATTGGGAAATATTAAGTGAGGGGCTTGTGAAGACGGATGCTGGGACTATGAAAGCCCACACCTTGTCGAGGACATATTCATCTGCGATGCTTAGGACGAGGTCCATTACTGATCCACGCCAAACTGACCCCTCGGAACCGTGTTTATTTATTTTCCCCCCAATAGAAAAAAAAGTCAGGCCATTCCGTGAAATGATCCCTGCTGATTAATGCGATGCAGTCCGGATTAAATCCTCGAATTCGAATAATTATGATCATTCTGCCCTCTTCCTCATGCCTTTTGTTCGATCCCTGGCAACAGTTGACGGCCATTTACCATGCTGGAGCCCAACTCACAGTGGCAGTATTACAGTACCAACCCTGACAAGCCAAGTCACCAAATCGTTCCTTTCTAGGCAGGCCTCAGCGCTTTCCCCGGTTGGTCCACAACTTGGCGTTACGGTATCCGCGGTGCTTCGCACAATGGTGTCAAATCACAGTGTCTTGACACCCCTATTGTTCTGTTAAGGCGCTCTATGGCATCGTCGCCAAGAATTGACAACAAAAGCAAGAGACATGCGATCTTTGGACACACTCTGCCCATGCGGCTGCGACAAGTTTTCTACCCTTCGCTTGTCGTCGACCCTTATAAAAGGTCCTTGCCCTACTTCTCAATGTTTCCACCACCGCAAAATCCCCACTCCTTTTTTCCTTTTTACAGGCTGGCCCTTTCTCAATTGTCCCTTATAACATACCCTTGTCGCGGACAGACCTGATGCTCCTCACTCCTTCTTTCATTTTGCTTCTGGGAAGCCTCTTCTCAATTACTCTGGATGCCTGCGCTCTTCCTCTGACACGCGAACAAACCGGAGTCGTGACGTTGCCCCTCAAGCGGGCCCCCATGCGACGCGACCTCGATCCTCAGATGGTCAGTACGGTATAACACATCCACATCCCGAGTTGGACTCATCGTCATTCAATCGCGCAGCTCCTCCGAATGCACAATGTCCGCTCCCATCAACGACTTGCCCGCATGACAGGTCGCGAGGTGCCTTCTGCTGAAGTGCTCCTCGATCAGCTCACTACCCGCGAGGCAACGATCGCTCGTCGCGGCCTGGCCCGTGTCGGCTATCCTGGTGCTCAAGTCGGGAACAACAATAGTCCAAACGTGGTCCCCACGTGCGCGTTTTGCCCTTCATTCTCACTCATTGTCCTCACGTGTTCTATGCCCAGCGAAAAGACTTCCGGAGTGGGCACAACTCAGTTGGCTGCTGAGGTGGCCGGGGAAGGTTTCAGCCCGGTGGGCGTAGCGGCTCTACTCAACAATACCCTTACCCCTGCCAACACCCCTTCAACGCCAAACTCACTTGGGCTTGACATCGTGACAAATGATGTGGGCTATGTCGCGACTGTCCAGATGGGCACCCCTCCTCGTGATTTCAACGTCCTGATGGATTCCGGCTCAGCTGATCTCTGGGTCGGCGCGGAGAAATGTGTTTCTGAAGTCGGGTCTGACTGCGTAAGACTCTCAATTCCTCAGCTTCTTTACACCAGACTCACTTCTCGTCTTGGTGTAGGGGAATCACAAGTTTCTTGGGACTGAGTCTTCGTCCTCAATATTGCGCACCGGCAAACCTTTCAACGTCACTTATGGCTCCGGAGCTGTATCAGGGGATATCATCACTGACAACCTAGTTGTCGCCGGAATGCAGCTTCCTGGTCACACTTTTGGTGTGGCTACTGTGGAATCCCAGGAATTCACGTCCTCCAATACGCTTTTCGATGGCATCATGGGTCTAGCCCAGGGTACCCTTTCAGAACAACAAACCCTGACTCCCGTGGAAGCGCTTGCGCAGGCGGGCTTGATCAAAGAGGCCATAGTCTCGTATAAGCTTTCGCGCCTCGCTGATCAGAAGAACGACGGCGAGGTCACTCTGGGGGGACTGGACACCAGCAAATTTGACCAGAACACTCTAGTTACAATTAGTAACCTCAACAGGGCGGGCTTCTGGGAGGCGGGGATGGACGCCGTATCCGTCAATGGAAAGGACCTTGGTCGTACGAACCGCACCGCGATCCTGGATACTGGCACCACGCTCCTCCTCGTGCCCCAAGTAGATGCCGACGCCATTCATCAGGCTATCCCAGGAGCTCGACCGTCCCCTCAAGCTCAAGGGATCTACACGGTACCGTGCACGACCCAAGCCAATCTTTCACTCACATTCGGCGGGCGCTCCTTTGCCATTGATCCTCGTGACATCACTTTTACGCCTCTTGACCCGAACAATCCCACAGGGGATTGCGTTTCGGGGATCAGTGCGGGTCAGATAGGCTCTGGGGATCAATGGTTAGTGGGGGATGTCTTCCTCAAGAATGTGTACTTTTCCACGAACGTTGGGGCCAATACAGTCCAGCTCGCGAAACTAGTATAGACTCATAAACGTATGAACACTTAATATTCCTAATGTTCTCTATATACACTCTTCACTCATCTAGCATTTGAGCATCTCTGATTAGCTACACAATCTGTATTATTGCATGTCTGTATACTACGAATGTAAACGAACGCGGTTGATTGAAACCTTTCTTTGCAAACGGAAATGCAATGTGTTGAGTTCCGTACCGTCAAATACGATCCCCGAGTCGCAGTGCCCACTTTACACCTTAAGCTACGAAGTTGGGTCACCTCTCAGCCGCCAGTCCTCATTAGCTTCATCTCCCAATTCGCCTGGCTTCGATATGTCTACGAACGACAGTGAGCTGCCCTCAAGCAACATGAAAGTGATAGTTGGTCTATTCTTCCCTCTCGTTATACGATATTTTCGTAGAGCAATTCCCCCAAGTCCGCCATTTGTCTTTGGGTCGCTGCGAAAATGGTCTGCCACATGCGCCTTCAGCGCTTCAGCTAGAGTGGTGGGCCACTCGTGGGTATCGCATCGGAGTGTCAAGGAGCTCGCCTCTGCATCAATCGACCTTCCCCCCAATTGCAAGTTGACACGCAAGGACCCATTCTTGGAGTTGTGGCATTGCGTTCGACACATAGGATATGCAATTAAATGTGAAACGCGAATCACGTTCGGGAACACAACTGCTATGATAATTGCGGGTGCACCAATGGGGAAGGGATTCGTATGAGCCAACGCAGGTGGGGAGCGGGCTATTTCCTGGCGTATGAAGTCCCTCTACGAGGCGCAAGGAAACGGTGAGGACGAGCTGCGCAGAAAAAAATGGAAGCATACCTCTCGTCACGTCGTCACCCACTTGACCATTATTTGAATCTACAGTCTCATCGTACCACCTCACTACCTTTACCAAGACAGAAGGCAGGAAAGTAATGTATAAGCCATATTCGGTTGGAAGCAGTAGACGCTGGAATACGACGGGACGATACAGCAATCGCGTTCAGATGACGCGTCGTTCACACCTCGTTTCATCGTGAACACTCTGGCAGTCGAGGCCGCAAAACGGCATGGCGCATTTTTTGCATTTGTAGTTTCCCCAGTAACCGCAGACGGTGCACAGAGGTCGTGTAGGCTCCTTGGGTGGAGCGGCAGCGGCGGTAAGGTAGGTGGGTACCGAGGAAGGAAGATTGGCGAGTCCCTGAGGTGAGTGCATGAATAGGCACTCAGATAAACGCACATTGGCCACTCACTGATTCCTCAATAAGTGTGGCGAAGTTCTTCCTGTACAGAATGGCTGTACGGATATTCATATTGGCCTTCTTCCTCTTCGTGCCAGGCCCAGAGAGCTGTCGTTTGTCTGAGACAGTCTGGCGGGCTCGGCCTTTAGCAGACTTGCCCGCTTGATCGTCTTCGTCCATCCCAAGATACGAGCTGGATGGCTCTGCATAGTTAGAGCGCTATTCGTAAATCGGCTCCAATGAGATAATAGATCGGAAGCGAGCCGACAGGGAACGAAGCTACCTCCAGCTCATCGAGGTGTCGCTTGGCCCGCTTTGCGATGGTTTCTGCGTCGAGCGGCTGGCTCTCTTGAGCCTTTCTAACAGCTAGGAGAGAGAATGAGGAGGTAATAAGGCACACAAGGGGATGAGGCGCACGTTGTCTTCGAGGCATACTGAGATCGCTGTAACCGTATAGTCAATCGTTCTATAGTAGCGTAACAGCCGAGACGGTCGGCCGAATCATTTCGTCGCCATCAGGTCCCACGACTATTTCAATGAAAGACTCCAAACCCCCAACTCTCTGTCTCTTTTACCCCCAACGATGTCCCATTTAGCTCAAATCCACGGTCTCATCAGAGACTACGAATTGCCAACGCCAGAGCCGGACTCGCCTTTCCGTCCACGCAGGCCCTACCGCTTCGGCACCCTTTGTGCAACAGTAGATAATCCAGACCAAAAAGATCAATACGGCTCCAGTTCAGTCCCAATATACCAGACTGCTACCTTCAAGGGTGTCGATGGCCAATACGACTACACAAGGAGTGGAAACCCTACCCGGAGTCATCTTGGTGAGTATCTGATCTATCATGTACTTTCGGTCATCCAATGGCTATGTTCTACACAGAACACCACATCGCCAAGATATCCTCAGCCAGTCATGCCTTCGCGGTCTCCTCTGGTATGGCCGCACTCGATGTTATCCTCCGTCTTCTCAAGCCAGGTGATGAGGTCATCGCCGGCGATGACCTCTACGGTGGTACCAATCGCCTCCTCACCTATCTCAAAACTCATGGCGGAGTCGTCGTGCACCACGTTGATACTACCAATCCTATAAACCTTCATAAACACATCAAAGCAGGGAAAACGGCTATGGTTCTTTTAGAGAGCCCCACCAACCCGCTCCTCAAGGTCGCTGATCTCGCCACCATCGCCGCGCAAGTAAAGGAACGTGCGCCAGATGCACTCGTCGTAGTTGACAACACCATGATGAGTCCTTACCTGCAAAGGCCATTGGAGTATGGCGCGGATATAGTCTATGATAGCGCGACAAAGTACCTCAGCGGGCACCACGATTTAATGGCCGGCGTCATTACTTGCAACGACGACGATTTGGCCAAGGTGTGTCTTTATGCCATTGGTCTGTCTGATCAATTTATAGACAAGGTACACATAGAAAATAGCTTTTGTTATCAACGCCATTGGTAATGCTCTCACCCCATTCGACTGCTTCCTGCTTTTGCGTGGCGTCAAGACACTGGCTATCCGCATGGACCGCCAACAGACCTCCGCAATGGTTGTTGCCACAATGCTAGACCGCCTCGGTTTCAAGGTCCACTACCCTGGCTTAACGAACCACCCTGGACGAGGTATCCACGAACGTAACGCAGATGGTTACGGCGCGGTGCTCTCTTTCATCACGGGAGACAAAGCGCTCTCCGAACGTATTGTTGGCGCAACGCGTCTCTGGGGTATCTCGGTCTCCTTCGGATGTGTCAACTCTCTCATAAGTATGCCCTGCGTTATGTCGTAAGTGATATACCCTCCCACTTCACATTGAGTCTCAGAGGTCTACCCAAACAGCCATGCATCCATTGACCCTGCCGTGCGCGCAGAACGTGGCCTGCCTGAAGATCTCATTCGCTTGTGCGTTGGTATCGAAGACCCAGTGGATCTCATCGATGACCTTGAGCACGCCCTCCTCGAAGCTGGAGCTATCACCGTTTCTGCTGGCGCTGATCAACATCAGTTTGTGCGCGCCACTGTCCCCAGTGGAGGGGTCACTATTAGCCGTGCAGTCGAGAAACTGGCTTACAACGAGCACCCAGCAAGGAAAAGAGAGGATCGTGAGTGGTTCGTCAGTGCTCCAGGAAAGGTTATCCTGTTCGGAGAGCACGCCGTAGTTCATGGCGTTGTGAGTTAGATTGCATTTGCTTCCAGATAAGATATTGATGGTGCCTCAGACCGCGATTGCAGCTTCCGTTGGATTACGTTGCTACGGTCTCTCCTCTCCCCGCCACGATGGTAAAGTTGCCTTGCGCTTCATTGACTTGGACAACTTCTCGCACGAATGGGTCCTTGATGACCTTCCATGGGATGCCGTTACGGCTATTGGTGTAGGCGACTCTCACCCTGATGCACTCGATCAACGACTAGTTGATGCAATTCAACAACATGGACTCCCGTCCAAAATAGATCAGAACGCGCAAGCAAAGGCTGCTGCCGTAGCGTTCTTGTACTTGTATATGGTAATGACACATGGAGGCGAAAGGTAGTTAGCCCATGCTCCCTATAGGCCAAACAATTCTGATTGACATTGCTTCAGGCCATCATTCAGTTTTGCCGTAAGATCAACTTTACCCGTTGGTGCGGGTCTCGGTAGCTCGGCCTCTTACTCCACTTGCGTTGCAACGGCTCTTCTCCTCCTCCATCAACGCATCTCGTTACCCCCACTCCCCGAGCCATCTCGCAACCCCGATGAGCAAGCACAGGACCCCGGCCACGTACACGTGTCTCATGAAGGACGTCGCGCTCTACCACGCCAGGTTGCTGAGGAGGTCAACCGTTGGGCCTTTGTCGCAGAGAAGATCTTGCATGGAAATCCGAGCGGGGTAGATAATTCAGTCGCTGTATTTGGCGGAGCGCTCGCGTATACCAGACCAGGTTTCAGACGGAAGAGCGGTATGGAAGGAATTCAAGGGTGAGTCGGAATGAGTTTATATCCAGAGGAAAGTGCTGAGGTGGCCGGTTAACGATGTAGCTTCAAGTCGCTCCGATTCTTATTGACAGATTCTCGCGTTCCTCGGGACACCAAAAAGCTTGTAGCAGGAGTCGCCGCAAAGAAGCTAGCAGTCAGTTGCCTTGTCTTGCATTCTCCGCTCAGTCTTAAAGGGATTTGATTTTACTTTTAACACAGGAGCCCGCAGTCGTCGAACACATTCTCGATTCAATCCAAAGTATCAGTGACGAGGCCCGCCGTGCTCTTGGCGACCCGGAACTACCGCGGAACGAGCTCCTTTCTGCTCTTGCTGCACTCATAACAGAGAATCACGCTCACCTTGTTGCCCTTGGCGTCTCTCATCCCGTACTCGAAGCTATCCGAGTGCAGACCGCCGCAGAACCATATTGCTTGAGCACCAAGCTGACAGGCGCGGGGGGCGGCGGTTGTGCCGTAACCCTTATCCCAGATGGTCGGTTCCTGTCTCATTTACCCCCTCGATTATTCTCTGACAGTAGGTGATAGATGTGAAGGAGAGCGTATTGCGCGCCCTTGTGGGGGGACTTAGCAGCTCAGGATTTCACTCATACCTCACTTCGGTCGGCGGAAGTGGACTGGGCGTACTTTCCCCATACGACCCAGCGAACTATGCGACCACGTCCTCAAAGCTGGAAAACTCAGATCGCCAGCCATCGCTTCGTGAGGTATTTGAGGCCCAAGGGGTTGAGGAACTCACAGCATGGGCAGAACAGCGTGGGCGGTGGATGTACGTTTAGGTCACCATGATATCGCGGTTAGAATCGTTTGTTCTCCTATCAGAACCGGCTACTGGTCGGTTGGTTTGCTTCAGAACCTTGAAGTGAGGCATTCTCGTGCACTGCCTTACAATGAGAATTACACTGTCCGAGCCTAGATTGTTTCTATTGCGGGTTCCCAGAATGTTCAGAGACGGAGCCGCGAGATTCCGTGCAAGTCGCGGCCGAGCAATAGCTATGCTAATTTACAGTGCGATCACCGGCCATAATTACTATGAGGGGGCAGTGCTGTGTTAGGAACGCTAGGAACGTACGGACAGCGCAGATCAGAATCTCGCATTACTCGACAGCTCGCCTCACCACGTCATGCTTGCCTCGAAATTCAGGGACCGATAGATGTGATGACAGGACCAACACCACACATTACCGACGTCTGTCGGAGGGTGCCACCATATACAGAAACATGTCTGCTTAATACACTGAGTACAGCTGCATCGCCAATTCTCCATCGACATATTACCAGGGGCGCACATGGCACACTGATCGGTACCTTCACAAACGCCCGGGTACTCCGGTACTATACAGTATTGTTGGTTCGTATCATGCATGACTCCTGAGCACTGGGTGGAACGGAGCTTAAGTTACGCGCGCATCCCCGCCCATGAGAACGGTTGATATGTTGGTACTGTGACGCCAACTGGGTGACTAGGAATCAAAGTTCGCTGGCGGCCAGGGCACGGACAGGAGTCATAGCCGCCTCTACTTCAACTCGAAATCCCATGCTATAAGTTCTGCCGGTATCATGAAACGTGTGCCTTGCGGTGCCCGTACAGATACGGCGTCATCATTATCAAGACCGACAGTTGCTGTCGGATCAGGCGGCCCGGGGTCGGGAGTCAAGTGGTGGGCTTAATGCGGTGCTGCTGTAAACAGAACCCTGATCTGAAGCTAAAGCTACTAACTTAAGTTACACGGGTACGAGTGCAACCGGCAAGGGTGAGCATCAATTTTGGTTTTCTCACACTGCCAAAAAGGAATACAGTGCAGTCATGGGTGGGAATCCAAATTATTATACGGGTACATTACTACATTACTGATATTGTGACGTTAGGAAAATATTGCGTATGTAGGCGAAAACCAAGGATTTGACGTTTGTAATAAGATACCAAAAACGAGCTACGGAGGCGAATGAATGATGAATGGGGTGCCCATAGATTGAAAACTAAATCAGTCGGAGTCGGAGTCACTGTTGTCCCTTCGCGGGGTCAGTACGACTAGACGCGTGCGTCTGACTTCGTCATGCATAGGGCCGAAATACCGATTCGTTTCGAAGCTCCATTCAAGGTTCCCAATGGGCCAGTTCTCCATCGCACGTACGTACAGCCGAACATCAGCATCGATCTGGGGACCGAACGATGGCAACCGCTCGCGGTCTGCGAGATAGTGCTCCATGAGCTCGGCGTAGTGCGAACCAATGAGGTTACTGGCAGCCTGCAGGTCACAGCCCTGGGCTTTCATCAGGACGGTGACGACGTTGTTCCCCGTGTGTCCTTTTGCCTGTTCCATGTTGTATGAGTAGACGTCCTGAAACACCTCGATTAGATGACGAGATTGGGTGATGGAGGTAAAAGACACACGTTTGCCCAACAGACCATGTCAGCGGCAGCCCAGTAGAGACGCTCGAATATTTGGTTTTCGAAGACCTCATCGGGAAGGTCGATCCCAAGGCTGTATTCAAAGAGTCCAAAGCAAAGTCGGATGGCGCTGTTTTCGCGCCGAAGATGCTTGAACGACTCCATGTCTAAAACTTCGCCACGCTCCCGGTATTCAGCCTCTCGCGCCACACACTCGATATAGTCCTCGCAGTGCTTTAGAAAGCGGCGGAAAGAACAAGGTCCTGAGGTGCGTGTGAGCCGTTCACGAAACCTGGGAGGTGTCGATCAGGAGTGAACAACAGCGACTAGAAGGCTAGAGACGTACTCTCCGGTCATCTTCGCTAGTGGAGAACCATCCGTCCACCCTGGGTATCTCATCGCATTGAGGTAAACTTCTCCGGTCTTGCGTGCGTCTGCGCCATTCTGATCATCACTGACCTCGTCAACAACGAAGAGCAAGTTGACAAAGTCGCAAATTGTGCGAAATTCTTCATATCCAGCATGGGGGTAGGTGTGGGATACGAGAAGTTCGTTATAGCCTTGGATGAAAAAGGCACGCTTCCTGTCGGTGAAGATGTTGTAGCTGTTGACCCATGCTCGAGACTCTGCCGCAGCCCTTCTGTAGTGGGGATTGGTGGTCCCCTTGAAGGGCTTAGAGAGGGAAAGGAGATCGGGGAGGTAAAAATATGTGGCTGTTGGGTGCATGACTTGGTGAACGAGGTATGAGGTGTCCTGGTAGCCTGAGCAGCCCGAGGAGGTCCTCTTTATAACACCCCATGCACCGCATTAGTTGCTTGCGGAAAGGAGGGCACATATGGACGAGTAGACCATCCGGAGGACAAGTACAGTCCCGGGGACCATTGCGGTGTCCGATCTTGTTTCTAGAGATTGGACCAAAAACGCGGTCGAAAAGAGGTCAGCCAGACTCCGAGTACCGGTATTAGTGCGGGATAACTGGCGCGCGCCGCTCCCTACAGTACGGGAATGCAACGTCCAATCCGCAGTTAAAACCTGTCCGACGAGTAATCCAACAAACTAGTGTCACCGTTGTACAGTAGTGGCGGCGCTGCCAGTAACATGGCCACGGTATGCCAGATTGGGCAATCCAGGTAGACAGATCAGCTGTAATATCAATTAGTGCTTCACAAGGAGACATGGATCGCATTGCGATAGCTCGTGGTAACCACGCAGTACGTCGTGGTAGGTGATTGAGAAGATCTCCGACAGACAGGAACGTACTCCGCTGGTGCCGGGGGATCGGCTGCTGACAACGCATCAGACGAGCGAGTCAACGGGTGACTCATAACTCCGATGCTAACTTGATTCGGGTTTGCCTGAGATCCGGTGCTTTGATTCTGTGTGTCGTATTGACTTAACAACCCTGACATACACCAAGACCATGTGAGAACCATACATATGATATGTTTCCGTTATTCAATTGTACCGCCGGCGCGTTCAAATGGGTTTTGTCTTCGAGTTTGTTCAAGTATTATCATTTCGATCCAGTCTGTCCCATCGTTCGGTCCGTGATCTGCTTTCCTTAGGTCGGCGATGAGCGACATGATGCTTGACTCTCTCACGTGCACAGCTTCCTTGTCGACAAATTCATGACTAGCTGACGCCCCTGGGTCACCATTTTCACGGGGCTGTGTAGGATATGGGTCATCTCCGAAAGGATCTAGAATTCTCGCACTTAGAACGGCTGGGCAGCAACGTTAAAGATGCAGATATGGGCGTCGATACCGCTCACGCATCGCTTCCGCAATTAGTAACATTCCGTGACCCTCTTTGATCAAGGTCGCGTCGCTCGCAGCACGCAACGACTGATGAATCATGGCCTGGTCGAAAGTGCGGCGTCATGCAGATCCGTGACTCGCATCCCGGGAGCCTGGGTTGAACGCGCGTAACAACTGTAACAGCCACTGCATCCCGAGCGGCGTATCATGGCGTACCCATCACTTTGTCAGGTTGGCAACTTTGCTTGTAGACACCATCTACAGGGACACCTCAACAGTACTTTCCAAAGTTAGGGACACAAACGTTGTCCAGTTGGGTCCCACATATGAACAGGGGGGAGCAAGTCGCTGAGATGTCTGGCTCACCCAAGTGAGGTAGATATGAATACATGTCGTTCGTGATCTTCTGCCAGTCTAGAACTTGTAGTACTAACCATACTCGTATCAATTCAACGATGGCACAATGACACTTGTGCCATAAGCAGTTAAATGTGATCAATACTACGTACGCTTGGAGTTCATAGTTTGTCCGCGGAACAATCATCCTGAAGAGCCGAAAGAGGCAGGTGGAGCACGATGCGAGCGATTAGCGATTAAAATGTTGGATACGCGCTGACGGTATCAGAAAGGGGGCCCCAGAACCGAGACGTGAGGCTGGGGAGAATACGTGAGGGTGGCAAGAATAACGGCAGCAAGATGACTTGATATCCTTCGAGGATACCATCCGCAGAGAGTAGCAGTGGTCGTTATCAAACAGGCACTATAGTTATGGCACGGTTACACGCTTACCGTTATTGCGCGCGGGATTGAAAGAACCATAAACAACGAGATACCAAAAAGAGGCGTGTTACTACCTTGGCGCCTCCGAGCACCTTCACACCTTCACAACTGTATGTCCCTCGTAGACCAGCGGCAGTCTATGGCACTCAGAGGCTTGAGAGAGAAGCAGCGCTTCTCGACCCGGGAGTATATCGCAAAAATTTGGTGGACAGCTGTCTGATAATTTTACAATACTG
>Ga0209488_10001325_pt1 | contig 21164 bp, 20 predicted proteins | sample Rivendell_Oct201_8_FD_188349 | JGI IMG/M metagenome (GOLD analysis project Ga0209488, IMG submission 188349) | Vadose zone soil microbial communities from the Eel River Critical Zone Observatory, Northern California, USA -... | ecosystem: Environmental > Terrestrial > Soil > Vadose zone >...
GTCGTAGCCGGTATGGACAGTGCGGGTGAGCGCCTCGCCCTTGTTGACGGCCTCGGCGATGCGGGCGTTGTAGCCGTCGATGTTGCGCACGCCGAGCTTCGACATCTTCTTGTAGCGCTCCTCCATCTCGCGTACCGCCCACTTGAGCGCGACCACCGCCTTCTTGGGATCGGTCACCACGGGCGTGAGCAGATGGGGAATGTTGTCGTAGACCGAAAGCTCCAGCATCTTCGGGTCGACCATGATCAGCCGGCACTGCTCCGGCTTGAGCGTGTAGAGCAGGCTCAAAATCATGGTGTTGATCGCGACCGACTTGCCGGAGCCGGTGGTGCCGGCGATCAGGAGATGCGGCATGCGGGCCAGGTCGACGATGACCGGTTCGCCCCCGATGGTCTTGCCCAAACAGAGCGGCAGCTTGGCAGTCGAGTTGTCGGAGGCATCGGCGGCGAGCAGCTCGCGCAGCATCACCTTCTCGCGATGCGGATTGGGCAGCTCGATGCCGATGACATTGCGGCCCGGGACGACGGCGACACGGGCGGAGAGCGCGCTCATCGAGCGGGCGATGTCGTCCGAAAGCGCGATCACGCGCGAGGACTTGATGCCGGGCGCGGGCTCAAGCTCGTAGAGTGTCACCACCGGTCCAGGCCGCGCGTTGATGATCTCGCCGCGCACGCCGAAATCGCCGAGCACGCCTTCGAGCGCCGCCGAATTGTTCTGCAAGGTCTCGGCGCTGACCTGTGGGCGGCCGTTCGAGCGGGCTGCCGTGAGGAGATCAAGCGACGGGAGCACATAGCCGCCGCCCCCACGGCGCGATGGCTTGGCTTTCTTCTTCGGCGGCTCCGGCTCTGCCTCCTCGTCCAGCTCCTCGTTGCCCGATCCGTCGCTGCCGAAGCTCGGCTCGGCGCGCCCGGTGAGCGCGCGCCGGCTGCCGTCGTCGTCCCCACGGCTGAACAGGCGTGCCAGCCGCGCCTTCAGGCTGAGGAAGCCGTGCACCAGGAAGCCGAGCGAGATCGCGGCGCGGCTTTCCTTCTCTTCGCTTTCAGCGGTGGCCTTCGGCGCGTCCGCTTCGTCCTCCTGGGGCTCTTCGTCCGTGGCGTCGAGATCGTCGGCGGTGCCGTGCAGACCAAACCCGCATGTGATCGCAAGCGCGGCGAACCCGAGCACCGCCGTCGTTGCGCCGATAACTACATAAGCGAAGCTGCCGAGCGAGCCGCCCATCAGCCAGGCCGCGCCGCGCAGCCCGGCGTCACCCACCACGCCGCCGAGACCGACCGGCAACGGCCAGGATGTGGGCCGCGGCAGACATGCGGCGAATGCGGCCACGAGTGCGATGGCGAGAACCCAGACTACGAGCCTGATGCGCTCGCGCGAGAGCGGGCGATGGCTCGTCAGCCGCCAGCCCCAGAGCGCGATCGGGAGGATCAGCGCGAGCGCGGCGAGGCCGAAGATCTGCATCGACAGGTCGGCGACAGTCGAGCCCACGACACCAAGAATGTTGCGCACCGGTGCCGTGGTGGCGTGGCTGAGCGAAGGATCGCGCACCGACCAGGTGGCGAGCGCGATCGCGAGCACAAACGCGAGCAGGATCAGTGCGAGACCGCCGAGCTCGTGCAGGCGCCTGCGCAATGCGTCGCGCGCCTCCTCGGTGAGGAAGGTCAAGCTCTCAAGGGTACGGTCAATGGCCGACATGCAATTCCTCAGCCCAATACACCAACCAGTCGATGCAGCGCTTCCGCGGTCGTCGTCTGGTCCTGCACCAGCGCGACCCGGATGTAGCCGGCGCCGGGATTGCTGCCATCGGCCTGGTCGCGCGCGAGATAGCGGCCCGGCACCACGCGAAGCCCTGCTTCGCGCCAAAGCCGGAGCGTGACAGCCTCGTCGCCGCCATGCTGCGAGACGTCGAGCCACAGCAAAAAGCCGCCGGCCGGCCGGCGATAGCCATAACGGCCGCCGAGGATCTGGTCGGCCAGATCGAACTTCAACTTGTAGAGCCTCTGGTTCTCTTCGACATGGGCCTCGTCCGCATAGGCGGCGATCGCCACCCGCTGCGCCGGCAACGGCACCTGTGGGGAGGAGACATTGCGCAGCTCAAGGAAGGCGCTGAGGAAGTTGCGGTCGCCGGCCACGAAGCCCACCCGCAGACCCGGCAAGTTCGAGCGCTTCGACAACGACTGAAAGACGACAACGTTCCGAAAATCCGGGCCGGCCTGTTCGAGCGCGCTCGCCGGCGGTCGCTGGGTATAGATTTCCGAATAGCACTCGTCGCTGAACAGGAGGAAGCCGTGGCGGCGAGCGAGCCCGACGAGCCTTGCGAGATAGTCTGGGTCGGCCACTGAACCCTGCGGGTTTGCAGGCGAGGCGAGATAGAACGCGACCGTGCGCGCCAAAAGCCCTTCGGACAGGGCATCGAGGTCGGGGAGGAAGCCGGTCTTGGCGGTCGCCGGCAGATAGACCGGCTCGCAGTTGGCGGCGATCGCGCCAGCCTCATAGGCGCCGTAGAACGGGTTGGGCATCAGGATCGCGGGCCGGCCCACTCGGCCATTGACCCAGTGCTGGGCTGCGAGCGCAGCAAGGAAGAGCCCCTCGCGCGAGCCATTGAGGACGAGCACCTCGCTCGCGGGATCGACCGGCCGCGGCAGCTTGAAGCGGCGACCCAGCCAAAGGGCTGCGGCGGCGCAGAACTCGTCGAGCCCCTTGTTCATGGGATAGCGGCCGAACTCGGCCAGATGGGCGTCGAGCACGGGGCCAACGAACGAGGGCACCGCATGCTGCGGCTCGCCGACCGCGAGGCTGATCGCGGGCATGCCAGGGGGGAGGTCGCTCAAGAGCTCGCGCAGCCGCACGAACGGCGAGCGGCTGGAGGCCGGGCGGGCAGGCGAGGGCGGCGACACGCGGTCTATGACTGTCATGTACATTGCTACAAGCGGCGCACGCCGCACCAGACAAACTCCTACCATATGTACGGCCGGGTTAACGGATGCTTAACCAATGGGGCCTGGGCGGCCGGCGGCCAAGCACAAGAATGTGATATCGTTAATGAATATGGTTAAGGCTCTGGAACTGGCTGCGAGCAGCTTGAGCGCATCGCGCGGTTCAATGAGCTTCGGGCGGCCGCCGAGGTCGGCGTTCGCGAGCTTGATGCTGGCCTGGGCGAGGAGCTCGATATCGATGCGCTGATAGGCGAGCTCAACCGGGAAAATGGCGGCCGGGAATTGTTGTAATCCAAACGCCGGCAGTGACCTTGGCATTACTCTCCTCTCCAAGATCGACGAGCGGCGTGACGGATATGCACGATCCACGCTTCGCCAGCCTCGACGTTCCAATAGACGAGATAGGGATAGCGGGCCGCAGGAAGGACCCTGATGTCCAGAATTCCGCTGCGCCGCCCGCTATCGGGCAATGTGCCGATCAGTTCGATAGTCTTGCGGATTGCACGCTTTACATTGCGTGCGCCTTGCGGGCTTTTCTCATCAAGGTAATTCAGGATTGCGACCAGATCGTCTCGAGCCCGCTTCGTAAAGCGAACTCTCATAGGCCATGGCGCTTCCAGAGCGCTTCGATTTCCTCGTCCGGCACGAACTCGCCGCGCCGTGCCTGTTCCAGGCCTTCCAGGATGGCGGCTCGGGTCGCATCATCGATCGCGAATTCCGGTGCCTCGGTGTCCGCCATCGAGAGGATTGCGAGCGCAATGGCGTCCTGGTCGTCCTCCGAAAGAGTCCGCACCTTCGCGATCGCGCGTTCGAGCAGCTTGGTCATGACCGCAATATAGCAGGACTCGGTCTCCACCAAAAGTGAGGGGCCCTGACTTGCGCCAGGGCCCCTCGACGGCAAGGGCGGTGCCGGGTCTCCGCCCTAACCGCGTCCCTTACATCGTGTAGGCGCGCTCACCGTGATCGGTGATGTCGAGGCCTTCGCGCTCCTTCTCGAGCGGCGCGCGGATCCCGACCAGCACGTCGACCACCTTGTAGAGGATGAGCGAGCCGACGCCGGACCACACCAGCGTGGTCGCCACGGCCTTGCACTGCGCGATCACCTGCGTGACCAGGTCGTAGTCCGCGACCTTCGGCGGGATCACGGAGTAGTCGATGATGCCGGCGCCGCCGAGCAGCGGGTTCACCAGAATGCCGGTGCCGATGGCGCCGACGATGCCGCCGATGCAGTGCACGCCGAACACGTCGAGCGCGTCGTCATAGCCGAGCGCGTTCTTGATCGCGGTGCAGAAGAACAGGCACACCACGCCGACCACCAGACCGAGCACGATAGCGCCCATGGGGCCGGAGAAGCCGGCCGCCGGTGTCACCGCGACAAGGCCGGCAACGCAGCCCGACAGCGCGCCGAGGAGCGACGGCTTGCCCTTGACCATCCACTCGGCGAACATCCACGACAGCGCCGCTGCCGCGGTGGCGACGAACGAGTTGATCATCGCGAGTGCTGCACCGCCGTTGGCTTCCAGGTTGGAGCCGGCGTTGAAGCCGAACCAGCCGACCCACAGCAGCGCGGCGCCGATCATGGTCATGGTCAGCGAGTGGGGAGGCATCAGCTCCTTGCCGTAGCCGATGCGCTTGCCAACCAGCAGCGCGCCCATCAGGCCGGCGATACCGGCGTTGATGTGCACCACGGTGCCGCCCGCGAAGTCGATCGCGCCCCACTGGAACACGAGACCGGCATCCGCCAGCACTGCGTCGAGCTTCTCCTGCGCGGCCTTTTTGGCGGCCTCGTCGGTCGCAGCCGCGAGTATCTTGGCGGCGTCCTGGATCGCATCCGGGCCGGCCCAGTACCAGACCATGTGGGCGATCGGGAAGTAGATGAGGGTCACCCAGAGCGGGATGAACAGAGCGACCGCGGAGAACTTCATGCGCTCCGCGAAGGCGCCCACAATCAGCGCCGGCGTGATGGCCGCGAACGTCATCTGGAAGCAGATGTAGATGAGCTCGTGGATGGTGACGCCGACCGAGAAGGTGGCCGCCTGCGAGTCGGTGGTGACGCCCTTGAGGAAGAGCTTGTCGAGGCCGCCGATGATGGATGAGCCGCCGGTGAAGGTGAGGCTGTAGCCGTAGATCGCCCAGATCACGACCACGACGCACACCGTGTAGAACACGTGCATCAGCACCGAGAGCATGTTCTTGGAGCGCACCAGGCCGCCGTAGAACAGAGCCAGGCCCGGGATCGTCATCATCAGCACCAGCACCGAGGACGTCAGCATCCAGGCGTTGTCGCCTTTGTTGAAGGTCATCGGCGCCGCTGGCGCCGCTTCCTCGGCGGAGACGCCGTGGGCCGTCAGGAACGCGACGCTGCCGAGTACAGCGGCCGCAAGTCCCGCGCGAAGAGGTGTGGTCAACTTCATAGTGTCAGCTCCTTGTGAGGTGCGCGGGATCAGAGGGCGGCGGCGTCGGTTTCGCCGGTGCGGATGCGCACGGCGCTGTCGAGGCCGAGGATGAAGATCTTGCCGTCGCCGATCTGGCCGGTCTTGGCCGCCGACGTGATGGCGTCGACGGTCTTGTCGACCTGGTCGGAAGGGACTGCCACTTCGATCTTGATCTTGGGCAGGAAGCTCACGGCGTATTCGGCGCCGCGGTAGATCTCAGTGTGGCCCTTCTGGCGCCCATAGCCTTTGACCTCCGTGACGGTCATCCCGTGCACGCCGATCGCAGTCAGAGCGTCGCGGACCTCATCGAGCTTGAATGGCTTGATAATGGCCATGACGATTTTCATGAGTTTCAATCCCCGCTTGGGCCCGGTCCTGCTGGTGGCAGGTTCAGGCGGTTACGGTCACCGACGCGGGGGCAACTGGCTCCCGCGGGGCACCGCACAACCCCGCGAATCAAGCCGCGTGCCAGTTCTACCGAGGCACCGCAAGTACTTGAAATTACAGCGCTACTGCCTCGATCCGCGATGCCCTGCCGCGGCTCGGTTTTGCGTCCGCACAAACTCACGCCATGGCTGCCTAATATTAAGGCAGGACCAAAATCCTCTCTGTTGGGCAGGCGGAGCGCCGAATTCAGGCTCAAAAAAGCGCTGGGAATGCGTTTTCGTCCCGCCCAGGGCGATCTCGATTGCTGTTTCGAGCGGACGTTAATGAGAGAGATTGCAGTCGCTGGGGACCGGGCGTGGCGCGGCGACTGGCTGGTCTAAGTCTAGGCCGCGAAAAATGAAGTGGGGGACCCTGGCTTGCGCCAGGGTCCCCCGACGGCAAGGGCGGTGCCGGGTCTCCACCCTAACCGTGTCTGCTTGAGCATGATCCCGAAAAGCGGAAGCCGGTTTTCGGAATTGATCATGCTCAAAGTCTAAAGCGTGCCTTTACTGAACCGTCTCGCCGTGGAGCGCGATGTCGAGGCCCTCGCGTTCGACCTCGGGGTTCACGCGCAGGCCGATCACCAGGTTGATGACCCAAAGGATGATCAGCGACACCACCGCGTCGTAGACAAACACGATGGCGACGCCGATGCATTGATTGATGAACTGCACCGGATTGCCTTCGAGCACGCCGGCGGTGCCGCCGTATTGCTCGATCGCGAACACGCCGGTGAGCAGTGCCCCGACGATGCCGCCGACCGCATGCACCCCGAAAGCGTCGAGCGCGTCATCGTAGCCGAGCATGTGCTTGAGGCCGGTGCAGCCCCAGTAGCAGACGATGCCGGCGGCCGCACCGATGGCGATGGAGCCGAGCGGGCCAACGAAGCCCGACGCAGGCGTGATCGCGACCAGGCCGGCCACCGCGCCGGTGGCGATGCCGATGACCGTCGGCTTGCCGCGCATCATCCACTCGACGATCATCCAGGTGAAGCCGGCCGCCGAGGTCGCCATGTGCGTCACCAGCATGGCCATGCCGGCCTGCAATCCGGCCGTGACGGCGGAGCCGGCATTGAAGCCGAACCAGCCGACCCACAACAGCGAAGCGCCGATGAAGGTGAGCACCATGTTGTGGGGCGGGCCGGAGTCCTGGCGTTTGCCGAGCATGATGCAGCACATCAGTCCGGCGACGCCCGAGTTGATATGCACGACGGTGCCGCCGGCGAAGTCGAGCACCTTGAACATCCCGTCCGCGTTGGCGGAGTTGAGGAAGCCGTCTGGTCCCCACACCCAGTGCGCGACCGGCGAATAGACGAAGATCGCCCACAAGCCGATGAACCACAGCATCGCCGAGAACTTCATGCGCTCCGCGAAGGCGCCGGCGATCAGCGCCGGAGTGATGATCGCAAAGGTCAGCTGGAAGCAGATGTAGACGGTCTCGGGGATCGTCGCCGCCAGCGGGCTGGGGTTGCCCATGCCCTTGGCGATGTCGCTCAAGATGCCTTGCAGGAAGGCGCGGTCGAGGCTGCCGATGTAGGGCGATCCTGCCGTGAACGCCAGGCTGTAGGTGCAGACCAGCCAAAGCAGGCTGATGAGGCAGGTGATGGCGAAGCTGGTCATGATGGTGTCGCCGACGTTCTTCTTGCGGACCATGCCGCCGTAGAAGAGCCCGAGACCCGGGATCGTCATCATCAGCACCAGCGCCATGGAGGTGAGCATCCAGGCGGTGTCGCCCGAATTGGGCGAGCAGTTGATCAGCATCTTGGCGTCGCACGACGGGGTCGGCGGCTCCGGCTCCGGCGGTGTAGGTGTCGGCGGTGGCGTTTGCGCCGATGATGGATCGATGAAGCTCAGGATCAAGCCAAGCGCAGCAATGACGGCGAGAGCGATGAGCGCCACGCGCGCGAATCTCTTGAATGTCATGGAGTTACTCCTTTCCAAAAGCGGTGAGGGCGCGGGCGTTAGAGAGCAGCGGCGTCGGTCTCGCCGGTGCGGATGCGCACGGCGCCGTCGATGCCGTAGACGAAGATCTTTCCATCGCCGATCTGGCCGGTCTTGGCGGCCGCCACGATCGCTTCGACGACTTTGTCGACCTGATCGGCCGGGACTGCCGCCTCGATCTTGACCTTGGGCAGGAAGCTCACGGCGTATTCGGCGCCGCGATAGATTTCGGTGTGGCCCTTCTGGCGCCCGTATCCCTTGACCTCGGTGACGGTCATCCCGAGCACCCCGACCGAGGTCAAGGCGTCGCGCACCTCGTCAAGCTTGAAAGGCTTGATGATAGCCATGACGATCTTCATGGGTTGATCCCCCAGCTAAAGCCCGTTCCTGGGGTGGCAGGCTCGGGCCACTAAGATTTGCCGCGCGACAGTCCACCCCCGCCAGCAACGCCATGAATACCAATCAAGCCGTGTGCCAGATTCCAAACGGGTCACGCGTTGTGACTTCAAGTGATGGCGACTTCCAAACTTCGCAGGGTCCAAATGCACGTGATCCAATGCACGTGATCCAATGCACTTGATCCAATGCACTTGCGCTGAACCGCACATGGTGTGCACCGCGATTGCGATTGCGCGATAAGGGGCGCTCCCGGGGCGCCCCGAGTGCAAACAACCGTGCTGGTTCAGTCGATCCGCCAGCCCGAGAAGATCACGCTCGGCACGACGGGTTCACCGGTCGGCTTTTTGACGACCAGTCCAATGCCCGGATCGGAGCCCGAGAACACCACCTCGATCCGGTCTCCTCGTTTCACTTCCGCCACACCCTGGCAGACCAGGACGGCCGTGAAGCTCGGGTCGAAGATCATCTGCTCGGTGTTGGAGTTGTCGATGTCCTTGCCATTGAGGCGCATCCACATCCGGACCAAGCCTTTGCCCTTGCCGCCGACTTGCGCGGCCGCCATGACGAAGAAGGCTCCGGTTTCATTGAACCTGACGACGCCCTTCTCTTGTTTGATGTTCTTCGACGCATCGGTCGAATTCATCGTGACCACCTTGGGCTTGGTGTCCGATGCGAGTTGCTCTTCCGTGCTTGAGGCCTGAAGATAGGACGTCGCCGACGCGCTACCGACGCAAGCCAGCAGCATGGCCGACACGAACACTGCACTAGCAATGACTTTCATTTCCGCCTCCGACTGTAGGACTACACACAGAGTTCTGGACGGCGTTGGATTGGCCCCCGCCTGATGCGGAGCAAAAATTAGACTTTGGCGGTCTCCCCCCTCGCACGCTTAGGAACTCCATCACGCAAAGGTGCAATGCGCGTGCCATATTGCCGCACTGCGCCAGGCTCATGGCGGCCTCATCAGGAGATTTGCGGCCTGGATGAGAGAGGGGCGCCACGCGGGCGTCATCCGGCGCTGATGCCGGGTTGGAATGCTTTTCTAATTCAAAGCGTTGGCGTGATTCGCGGCCGGGGTAAGGCCTTGTCTCTCAGTCTGCCCACGCCGGCAATCGTCGAGTCCGCGTGCGTTCCAATTGACGGATGAGCATTCGTATCCGCGAGCGCTCCTGCATTCTTTTCAGTCTTCTGCCTGCGAATCGTGCAGGCAGCTCGGCTGCCGCAGCCTGGTCTTTAGGCGCAGGCAGCGCGACCGCAACGGTATTTCTACTGCAGTGCTTCGCCGTGCTGGGTCACGTCGAGACCTTCGATCTCGCTCTGCTTGGAGACCCGCAGCGGCACCATGAACTCAATCACCTTGAGCAGGATGACGGTGGCAACCCCGGACCAGGCCGCAACCGCCGCAACGCCGTAGACCTGGTAAAGGAGTTGCCCCGGATTGCCCTCGATGAGACCGGCGGTCTCGCCGATCGCCGCTACCGCAAACACCCCGCACAGCAGCGTACCGGTGACGCCGCCGACGCCGTGCACACCGAACACGTCGAGCGAGTCATCGTAACCGAGCTTTTGCTTGAGCTTGGTGCAGGCCCAGAAGCAGATCGCGCCCGCGAGCAGGCCGATCACAATGCCGTGCCACGGCAGCACGAAGCCGGAGGCCGGGGTGATGGTGCCGAGGCCAGCGACTGCGCCCGAGATCATGCCAAGCACTGAGGGCTTGCCGCGCGTCCACCACTCCAGGGCCATCCAGGTCAGCGCTCCCGTCGATGCTGCGAGATGAGTGGCCACAATGGCGAAGACAGCGCGCGAATTGGCGCCGAGCGCCGAGCCGCCGTTAAAGCCGAACCAGCCGACCCACAGCAGGCCCGTGCCAATCACCGCGAGCGAGAGATCGTAGGGTGCGAAATTGTCACTGCCATAGCCTTGGCGGTTGCCGACGATATACGCGGCGACAAGGCCGGCGACGCCGGCGTTGAGATGCACCACGGTGCCACCGGCGAAATCGAGAATACCCGGCTTCATGGCGGTCGCGTCCGGCGTGAGCCAGCCGCCGCCCCAGACCCAGTGCGCGATCGGCACATAGACAACGAGCAGCCAGAGCGCCGCGAACCACACGAACGCCGAGAACCGCATGCGGTCCGCCACCGATCCGGCCACCAGCGCGACCGTGATGATCGCAAACGTCATCTGGTAGACCATGAACAGCATTTCGGGAATCTTGGTCGACGGTGCGACCGAACCCATGCCGATGCCCTGCAGCATGAACTTGTCGAGATTGCCGATCAGGGCGCCGTCGCCGTTGAAGGCGAGCGAGTAACCGATGGCGACCCAGAGGATCGAGCACAGCGCTGTGCACAAGAGGCTCTGCGCCATGGTGGCGAGCACGTTCTTCTTGCGTACCATGCCGCAATAGAACAGCGCGAGGCCCGGGATCGTCATCATCAGCACCAGGCCGGTCGCCGCGATCATCCAGGCGGTATCGCCGGCATCGATCGTCGGCGGAGCCGCCTCGGCGAGCGCCGGCGTTGCACCAAGCGCCAGCACAGCGATCATGCCGGTGATTGCACTTTTGGTGGTCATGGTCGTCCCCCCGTCGAGCGACGCCTTTTCGCCGAGGCGTCGGTTTTTGCCCTCTGCGCCTGTCGATAGTGGTGGTGGACGCCTACAGCGCGTCGCTGTCGGTCTCGCCCGTGCGGATGCGCACGGCGCTGTCGATGTTGGTGACGAAGATCTTGCCGTCGCCGATCTGTCCGGTCTTGGCCGCGTTGGCGATCACCTCGACCACCTTGTCGGCCTGGTTGTCGTCGACCGCGACGTCGAGCCTGATCTTGGGCAGGAAATTCACCGCGTACTCGGCGCCGCGGTAGATTTCCGTGTGGCCCTTCTGGCGGCCATAGCCTTTGACCTCGGCGACGGTCATGCCCTGGATGCCGGTGGACGTGAGCGCGTCGCGAACGTCCTCGAGCTTGAACGGCTTGATGATAGCGATGATCATTTTCATGGATCGTCCCGCGGTATGCGGCCCCCGATCGAGCCGCGGGTCAAAAAACCACCGACGCAACCCGGCAGGGCCATGCGAGCGGCAGACGGCTTACGATATCGGCAGTTCGTCCAAAAATTAAGCGGATTCGTTTGATTAAAAATAATCTGATCGCCTAAGCCGCGGGCATATTAGGGCAATATATCTGACCTAATCGTGCTCGGCGCGCCGTTCCCGCACCAGCCCCTCCTGCGCCACTGACGCAACCAACGTCCCGTCGCGGGTGAAGATCAGCCCGCGCGAGAAGCCACGCGCGCCCGTCATGCTGGGACTGTCCTGCGCATAGAGAAGCCAGTCATCGGCCCGGAACGGCCGGTGCAGCCAGAGCGCGTGGTCGAGGCTTGCCGCCATGATGCCCTTCTCGAATGCGGTGCGGCCGTGCGGGATCAGCGCGGCGTCGAGCAGTGTCAGGTCGGAGGCGTAGGCCAGCACGCATTGATGAATGGCGGGCTCATCGGGCAACGGGCCGGTCGCGCGGATCCAGACATGGAAGCGGCCGTCGGGATGTTTCTTGCCCAAGTAGCGGTCGTACTCGACCGGGCGCAGCTCGATCGGCCGCTCGCGCTCGTAGTAGCGCCGCACCGGCTCGGGCATCAGCGGCAGCACCCGCTCTTTGATCGCGGCTTCGCCGGGCAACTCCTCGGGCTTGGGTACGTCGGGCATTTTGACCTGGTGCGACAGGCCGCCTTCATCGCGATGGAACGAGACCGAGGTGATGAAGATTGCCTGCCCGTGCTGGAGCGCCGTCACGCGCCGGGTGGTGAAGCTCTTGCCGTCGCGCACACGCTCGACCTCGTAGATGATCGGTACCTTGGGATCGCCGGCAAGCAGGAAGTAGGCATGCATGGAGTGCGGCGGCCGGCCTGCCACGTCAACGGTGCGGCAGGCCGCGACCAGCGCTTGGCCAATGACCTGGCCGCCGAAGACCCGCTGCCAGCCGACCTGCGGGCTGCGGCCACGAAAAATGTTCACCTCGATGGGTTCGAGGTCCAGGATGGCGAGCAGGTCTGCGATTGCGGCGGCCATGTCAGTCCCCACTGGTTGGCCAATACTGCCGTGTGGATGCCCTGCTTTGGCGGCCCCTGACAATAGCTATATGGTCGATCAACCCGGATCCTGTTGAGGGGAGAATGGCCGAGAGCGCAAATCGTTGCGACGTGCTGATCGGCGGCGGGAGCTTTGCGGGTCTCGCGCTCGCGATCGCGCTCAAGCAGGCGCTCGGTCCGACCTATCGGGTGACGGTGGCGGACCCCGCGTTCGGGCAAGCTGCCGACGATGCGCGTGCCTCCGCGATCGTGGCGGCGGCCCGCCGGCTGTTCGAGACCATCCGTATCTGGGACATCGTGGCGGGTGAGGCGCAGCCAATCGTCGACATGCACATCACCGACAGCCGGCTTGGTGACGCGGTGCGCCCGGTGTTCCTCACTTTCGACGGCGACGTCGAACAAAGCCGCCAAGTTCACGCAGGCGGCGTAGACTTGCCTGCGCCCGAGCCTTTCGCCCACATGGTGGAGAACAAGCCACTGCTTGCCGCGCTAGTCGAGCGCGCCAAGCTTGACGGTGTCGAACTCGTGGCGCAGGGCGTGACGGGTCAGACGCCGGCCGGCTCCCACATTCTGGTCACGCTTGCGGACGAGCGCACGATCGCGGCCCGGCTCCTGGTCGCCGCCGATGGCGCCAACTCCAGCATCCGGCAGCGCGCCGGCATCGCCACCCATGGCTGGGACTATGGCCAGTCCGGCATCGTCACCACCGTCGCGCATGAGCGCGATCACGGCGGGCGCGCCGAGGAGCATTTCCTGCCTGGCGGGCCGTTCGCGATCCTGCCGCTCAAGGGCAAGCGCTCATCGATCGTCTGGACCGACGCGACCGCCGAGGCTGATCGTATCGTGGCGCTGCCCGACGCCGACTTCCACGCCGAGCTCGAGCGGCGCTTCGGGTTGCATCTCGGCGAGATCACGGCGGTCGGCGCGCGGCTCGCGTTTCCGCTCGGCTTTGCGGTTGCGCGCACCTTCGTGGCCGAGCGCATCGCGCTGGTCGGCGATGCGGCGCATGTGATCCACCCGATTGCCGGGCAGGGCCTCAATATGGGCCTCAAGGATGTGGCGGCGCTCGCGGAGGTGATCGTCGACGCCGCGCGGCTCGGGATCGATCCGGCGACCGTGCTCGAGCGTTACCAGCGCTGGCGTCGCTTCGACACGATGGCGATGGGCGTTGCGACCGACGGCCTCAACCGGCTGTTCTCCAACCGCTCCGAGGTGCTGCGGGCGGTGCGTGATCTCGGTCTCGGCGTGGTCGATCGCCTGCCGGTGCTCAAGCGCATGTTCATCCGCGAGGCCGCAGGTCTTGCGGGTGAGGTGCCGAAGCTGCTCAAGGGCGAGGCGTTGTAGCTTTTCCTTGTCTCAGGAGCCGCAGCTCGTGCGGCGCAATCGGCGCGTCATACAAGCAACAAGCCAGCGCATCGGTGAGCGACTTTCGCGCCGCTTCCCTGCCAAACAAATCCTAATCGCCCGGCAATTGTTCGATTTGGCGGTTCGTCCCAGGCGGCTCCTCGCGGGCAGCGCGTGCGACGAACACCTTTGCCGGTGTTCGTTGCCTGCGCCGCCGCTCCCGTTCTATGGAAGTGCTCAGCGCGCGCCAGAGTCTGAAGTTTGGAATTTCCATCAACAGGCGCCCCATCCGGGCGCGTTCTTTACGAGATTTCGTCAGCAAATAGAGCTGGAAATCGGGACACTTCCTTAGCTCGCGTTCAATCTGCTCGCGTTTTGCCTGGGCGCGATCGAGAGGCGTCTCTTCAGAAACGTTCATTGTGGCGGGTCAGCTTGACGGGCGGGTTGGCATGCGGTGGGGCGAGTTGGTTGTACAACGCGATCCCAGGCAAAATGTTCCCGGCATTGCCGTGTGGGCTGTGCGATGCAATCAAAGGGCGATGGTTGCCCATTTGTTGAGCATTCGATTTGATCACGTTGCGAGTGCTCGACGCAACCATGGGCCGCGCTGCGCTGCGCCCGGCACGGCAGCGCTCTACACGAACGGCACCGGCAGGATGTGCTGCTTGAAAGCGGGGCGCTGCTCGAGGCCGTCATACCAGCGCGTGAGATGGTCGAGCCCGCTCCAGTCCGGCACCAGGCGCCGATACCGATAGGCGATCAGGCCGACCGGGATGTCGCCCATCGAGAACGTGTTGCCGGCAACGAATGCGGTCTCGCCGAGCTGGGCATCAAGAATCGTCATCGCCGCGGTCGTCTTCTTGCGCGACTCGTCGATGTGGGCGTTGTCGCGCTTCTCGGGTGGCGTACGGATGAGGCCCCAGAACAGGCCGTGGATCGCGGGCGCGCATACCGAGAGCTGCCAGTCCATCCAGCTGCTCGCGCGGGCGCGGTTCTTGGGATCGGAGGGCTCGAGGGTGCCGGCGCCATGCTTGGCGGCGAGATAGCGCACGACCGTATTCGATTCCCAGAGGATGAAGCCGTCCTCTTCCTCGAGCGTCGGCACCAGGCCGTTGGGATTCTTCGCCAGATATTCGGGCTCGTTGTTCTTGCCGAAGGAGCCGCCGACATCGATGCGCTCATGCGCAATGCCGAGCTCGCCGATCGCCCACAACACCTTCTGAACATTGATGGAGGTGTTTCGCCCCCAGATCCTCAGCATCGCACTCCCCTTCTGCCTTTGCGGCGCGACTTTTGTCGCTCTTGAGCGGGCGCGTCAATCCAGCTTGCGCGCTTCCTCGGGCAGCATGATCGGGATGCCATCGCGGATCGGATAGGCGAGCTTGGCGGAGCGCGAGATCAGCTCCTGGTGTTCGGCGTCATATTCAAGCGGCCCCTTGGTCAGCGGGCACACCAGGATCTCGAGCAGCTTGGGATCGACGCTGCCGGCGGGACGCTCGGGAGTGGTCATGGCGGGCTCTGTCACGCAAGGTCTCTATCGGCGGCGCACGGTCTGCTGCCGGCGCGTGGGCGGGGCGCCGAGCGGGCGGTTGGTGTCGCGATGACGGAAATTGATGCGGCCGCGATCGAGATCATAGGGCGACATCTCGACCACGACCTTGTCGCCGACGCCGGTGCGGATGCGGAACTTGCGCATCTTGCCGGACATGTAGGCGAGCACTTCGTGCTCGTTGTCGAGCTTGACCCGATAATTCCCGTCCGGCAGCACCTCGGTCACGACGCCTTCAAATTCGAGCAGTTCTTCCTTCGCCATGAATGTCCCTCCAGTCTTCCAGTCTGTTGTCAGGGTTGCCGCGGCGTCCGCGAACCGGAATGCGGGCGCGGGCGCTGCTTATGCTGCAGGAATGCAACCGATGCGATGCTGCCGTCGCTGCTGCCGTTGCCGTGCGGTAGCTGGTCGCGACGGCCTTTCGATGACCGTGCCGGACGGCCATTGTGCTGTCCCTGCGGATGCGCATCGCGGCCGCGATGCGGATTGGCCTTGCGACCTTGATGGCCGTTCCGCCGCTGCTGGTTCTGACCGCCGCCCCGTCGTTCATGTTGCTCATGAGAACGGGCCGGACGTGGTGCGTCCGCCTCACGCGCGGGCCCTGTATCGCGCCTTGAGCTGCGCCGGTCGGTCGCCGGGATCGACATGCGGATCAGCTTTTCGATGTCGCGCAGGAACGGCCGCTCCTCGGCGTCGCAGAACGAGATCGCGATGCCATCGGCGCCCGCACGGGCAGTACGGCCGATGCGATGCACATAGCTTTCGGGAATGTTGGGCAGGTCGTAATTGACCACGTGGCTGATGCCCTCGACATCGATGCCGCGTGCCGCGATGTCGGTTGCCACCAGTGTGCGCACCGAGCCGGTGCGGAAGGCGGCGAGCACGCGCTCGCGCTGGCCCTGCGATTTGTTGCCGTGAATGGCTTGAGCGTCGAGGCCGGATTTGGCCAGCGCCCGCACCACCTTGTCGGCGCCGTGCTTGGTGCGGGTAAAGACGAGCACGCGGTCGATCGGCTCTGCGCGCAGCACCTCGGCGAGCAGCTCGGCCTTGGCGCCGCGATCGACGTGAATGAGGCGTTGCTCGACCCGCTCCACCGTGCTGGCGGAGGGCGTCACCGCTACGCGCACCGGTTCGCGCAGCATTGCGTTGGCGAGCTCCGCGATCTCCTTCGGCATCGTGGCCGAGAAGAACAGGGTTTGGCGCGCCGCCGGAAGCTTCCCGACGATGCGCCGGATGTCGTGAATGAAGCCCATGTCCAGCATTCGATCGGCTTCATCGAGCACGAAGTACTCGACCTGGTCGAGCGCGACCGCGCGGTTCTGCATCAGGTCCATGAGGCGGCCCGGAGTGGCGACGAGAATCTCGACGCCGGGGGTGAGCGCGCGCATCTGCGGCTTGATGTTCACGCCCCCGATGGCGAGCGCCACGCTCGGCCGCAGGTAGCGGCCATAGGCCTTGAAGCTGTCGACGATCTGGGCGGAGAGCTCGCGGGTCGGACTCAGCACCAGGACCCGGCAGGTGCGGGGATGGGGCCGTCGGCGGGTTTCGGAAAGCCGATGCAGGATCGGCAGCGCAAAGGCGGCGGTCTTGCCGGTGCCGGTCTGCGCAATGCCGAGCACGTCGCGGGCGGCGAGGACCTGGGGAATGGTCTGGGATTGGATCGGGGTGGGAGCGGCGTAGCCTTCGTCAGCGAGCGCGCGGGTGATGGGCTCAGCAAGCCCGAGAGCAAGAAATGCGTTCAATGGATCGTTCTTTCGTATGCGAACCGGGGCCCCGATGTCGGCCAAGCCGGCATGGGCGCAGGGCGGTCGCGAGCCAGCGGAAGCCGGCCTGCGGTGACGCCGCCGCGAATCGCGGGGACTGGAGACACCCCGCGTGGTCTGGGCTGTCGGTGATTTCGGTTGCTGGATGCGACGGGTCGAAAACCAGGACGTGGAATTCGTGCACGCGACCCGCAAACGGCCGGCGAAACTCAGTAAAGCCGCGGCCATTGACCTCAACGATGACTTGCATAGTGCTTAAATGCGGTTTTTTCAAGGTTTTATTGAATCAGGGTGAAAATCGCCTGACTACTGCAGCGGCGTCTCGCCGCCGGTGTTCTTCTTGGCGAGCTCGATCTCCGTCATCGCGATCAGCATGTCGGCGCGGGTCTTGAGGTCAGGCGCCTCGAGCAGGGCCTGTTTCTCGGCCGTCCCGTAGGGCGACATCATCGCGAGGGCGTTGACCAGCGCCTCGTTGGGGGCGTTCTCGATGCCGTCCCAGTCAGCCTTGAGGTTGTTGGCGTCGAGGAATTGCCGGAGCGCCTCGAGGAGGTGCGGCCGGTCGACCGCGTCCTCGCCCTTGCGAGGCGTGAAATCGCCGACGAAGTCGCTATAGCTCACGCGGCATTGCCGATAGGGCGCGGGGACCATCAGCAGCTCCTCGGTCACGCGAAAGCGTGCGATGCCGGTGAGCTGGATCAGATAGCGTCCATCGCCCGATTCCGCGAACTGGGTGATGCGTCCGACGCAGCCTACCCGAAAAAGATTTGGCCGCGCCTCGGAGCCCCCGTGCGCGGTGTCGGGCTGGATCATGCCGATCAGGCGATGCGTCAGCCGCAGCGCATCATCCACCATCACCAGATAGCGCGGCTCGAAGATGTTGAGCGGCATCTGCCCGCGCGGCAGCAACAGCGCGCCGGCAAGCGGAAATACCGGGATGATCTCGGGAAGGTCGCTGGGCTGATGATAGCTCTGGTTCATCGGCATCGTCGCACTCCACTGCGCATCCGCAGACCACGCGATCGATGGAAACGTTCTATGCGAACAAGATCGATGATAATCGCTTGCGGCCGCTGACGGTCGCTTCGTCGGTCGGGCCCCAGGCATCGAAGAACTGAACGAGCTGCTTGCGCGCGCCGTCGTCGTTCCATTTGCGGTCACGCCGCACGATCTCGATCAGGTGGTCGACCGCCTCCTGGCGGCGGTTCTTGCTGTTGAGCGCGACCGCGAGATCGAAGCGCGCCTGATGGTCGAGCGCGTTGGCGGCGATTTTCCGCTCAAGCTCGTCGATCGGGCCGACCGATTTCGCCTGCTCGGACAGATCGAGCTCGGCGCGCGCGGCCACGACCGCCGGGTCGTTGCCTTTGGCCTCCGGCACCATTGCGAGCGTCTGCTTGGCCTGCTCGATCGCGCCGGTCTTGACGTAGGCGCGCGCCAGCCCGCCCAGCGCCGCCACATTGCCGGCGTCCTCCGCCAGCACATGGGCATAGAGGTCAGCGGCGCTCGCGGCGTCGCCCTGGGCGAGCGCCGCATCGGCGGCCGCCAGCATGTCCTTCTCCTCGCCGCCGATCTTGCCCTTGGTGACGCGCTCCAGGAACGCGACCACCTGGCTTTCCGGCAGGTTCCCCATGAAGCCGTCGACTGGCTGGCCGTTGACGAAGGCGAACACGGTCGGAAGCGACTGGATGCCGAGCTGCCCCGGGATCGCCGGGTGCTTGTCGGTGTTCAATTTGACCAGCTTGACCTTGCCCTTGGCGGCCTTGACCACCTTTTCCAAGATGGGGGTCAGCTGCTTGCAGGGATTGCACCAGTCGGCCCAGAAATCCACCAGCACCGGCTGGCGCTTCGATTCCTCGATCACGTCCTTCACGAACGTCTGCGTGGTGGCGTCCTTGATCAGGCCGCCGGTGGCCGCGGCTGCTGTCGGAGCCTGCTGCAACATGGAGGTGTCCTGCAACATGGAGGTATCCTGCGTTATGTCCCTGAAGGCCCGCGGTTCCCTCCGCGAGCGCCGAATTTCTAATGTCTGCAACCAAATAGTGCCAGCGTGCAGGGTTTGCAATGCAGCCCCGTCATGGCGCGGCGCAAGCCGGTGGCTCCGCCACCGCCTCGATCCGCGGCCGATGGCCGGTCGCCTCCAGGAACCTGACAAGATCGTTGCGGGCGATCGATGTGGTCATGGTGTTGCGCAGCGGATGGCAGTTGATGACCGGATGCGTCATCAGCGCTTGGTCGAGCACCATGGTGACACGCTGGGCCGCGTCGTTCATGGCCGCGAACGGGGTGACGGCACCGGGCTCGATGCCGAGCACCTCGCGCATCTGATCGGCCGGGCCGAACGAGAAGCGCCCGGAGGCACCGAGCCGCCGGTGCAGCGACTTGAGCTCGATTGCGGCGTCCTCGAGCGCCGTGACCAGGTAGAGCGCGCCCTTCTTGTCCTTCAGGAACAGGTTCTTGGTGTGGCCGCCCGGGATCACGCCGCGCAGGGCCTGTGATTCCTCGACCGTGAACAGGGGTGCATGGGTCACGGTCGGGTGGGCGATGCCCAGCCGGTCCAGAAAGGCGAACAGGTCGTCGGGGGTGGCGGCCATGGGGGAGTGGGTTGAGGAAGGTGTTTCGGCAGGGGCGAATGACGAATAGCAAGCGAATAGCGAATAGGGGCAAGCAGGAACAGCCTAGTGCGCCTTTCTTCGTCATTCGCTACTCGCGCTTTCTGCTGTGGTTGCAAAGCATCCCGCCTTTTGGCATAGCTTCGTGTCTGGCGGCCGCTTGGCCGGCAGCCCAACGGATGCGGGTGTAGCTCAGGGGTAGAGCACGACCTTGCCAAGGTCGGGGTCGAGGGTTCGAATCCCTTCGCCCGCTCCAATCAAGCCTACAACACCAAGCGTCAGGCGAGTGGTCGGGTCGGGCCGCGCGGTCAGGCTGGGCGTCTTGGTGCGACGCCCAGCGTCGCCAAGCCGTCGAATTTCGGCCGCGATCTGAACCAAAGAGCGTCTCGATTGGGGCCTCAACCCCGATTTCACTCCTTTCAGTGTGGAATTCCAGGCCGGTGCCGAACCCGTTCGCGCGGCCAGTCGGCTAGAATGGAAATCGCGCTTAAGTTGTCTGTAAGCATGGCCATTGGCGGTCGCTCGCTGATTCGCGTCACGGCCACGGGCTACAGTCTCGTCTGTCTCAACGCCGAACCTTATAGTTGCATTTCAATAAACGCACGACTTCATCAGACTTGCTGTTGATAACTCTTTAATTGCTTATAATAGTTAGTATATTTCATATTTTGCGGGGTCGATCCGCCATTCTTGTGCGGCATCTTGATACCCACAGACGGTATCAGAATGAACGATAAAAATTAATTGACTGGGCTATTTCTGCGACAGGTAAAATCAATCGCAACTGCGGTAGTCGGTGGCGGCCGACTCACTCCCTCATACACGTAAAAGTATCGCTACTACTGGGGCGCGCATCAGGCGTGGTCTCCCTTTAGTTAACGGAGGGAATTCATGCGCAGGGCAAATGGGGCAATTCTGGGAATTCTTTTGGCTACGGTCACGGTCCCCGCGTTCGCGGCGGACATGCCCATTAAGGCAGCACCGCCCCCGCCGCCGCCGCCGGACTGGTCGGGAGTCTACACGGGTGTGGCAGCGGGTGGCGCCTGGGGACGTCAGAACCTCAATGCGCCGGTCCGCCCGATCAACAATTTGTTCGGCACCAGCGCCGACCGGATTTTAAACGGCACGCCGACTCTGATTCAGCCCGACTTCGACATGGGCGGCAATTGCGTAATTGGCAACTGCAACCGGCTCAGAACGAGCGGCTTCATCGGCGGCGGCTTCGCGGGCGTGCAGAAGCAATGGGGTAGCTGGGTGGTCGGCATCGAAGGTAGCTGGGACTGGACCAGCATGAAGAAGTCGCTGAGCGCGACGACGTCGGACGTCGAAAATGTAATCCGGTTCGTGCCGACGGCCACGGTTCCGGTGCCGACGACCGTCAGCGCTACCGTCACGCGCTCGGTCAATGTCAGCAGCAAGATCGACCAGATCGCCGACATCCGTGGCAAGTTCGGCTTTGCCAATGGCTTCATGGGGCCTAACTGGCTGTTCTACTTCACCAGTGGCGCTGCGGTTGGCCACTTCGAAAGGACGCTGAACCTGACGCAGACGGTCAGTCTGGCGGGCGATGGCACCCGCACCAATACCTTTGCCTCCTCAACGGGCGACACGCGGCTGGGCTGGGTGGTTGGTGCTGGCTTCGACTGGAAGATGACGCCGAACGTGCTCCTCGGTGTGCTGTATCGTCAC
>Ga0209488_10001326_pt1 | contig 21156 bp, 16 predicted proteins | sample Rivendell_Oct201_8_FD_188349 | JGI IMG/M metagenome (GOLD analysis project Ga0209488, IMG submission 188349) | Vadose zone soil microbial communities from the Eel River Critical Zone Observatory, Northern California, USA -... | ecosystem: Environmental > Terrestrial > Soil > Vadose zone >...
CAGCGACGAAGTGATCGCCGCCGCCGGCAGCGCGGCGATGAAGCCGGCGCGCACGATGGACAACACCGACCTCGACGTCTACTGGCGGCGCAAGGTGGCGCCGGTGTTCGTCGCGCGCGCGCTGCAGGCGTGCCGGTAGTCGCCGCCGGTGGGCCCTTCGTCACACGCCGATCTGCACCAGCGCCGCGTCGGAGGTCAGCACCGCCGAGAAATTGCAGCCGGCAAAGCCACATTGCTGCACGATCGTCAGCCACTGGGCATTGAAGTTCATGCCGAGCAGACCAGGGTTGTTCGGCACGTTGATGGTGACGAAGTTCTCGTACTGCGGCCGGCCATTCGGATCCGGCATCGTCGGCATCACCACGTCGCCGGTGATGTAGCCCTGGCAGCCAGCCGGTTGCTGCGGCAGGAACCCGGCCGGGATCACCGTCGACAACTGACCGAGGCCGAGCACCAGGTTGGGCCAGGCGATCTGCTGCCCCGACGAGAAGGTGAAGTTGGGGCCGGTGTACATGACCTGGAACGACTGGCCGATGTGCGGCAGTCCCTGGTTGCCGATCGCCAGCGTGAGGTTGTTGAACGTGCAGCCGGTGCCGAACGGTTGGAACAACGCCTGCTGGGCGGTGGCGAGAGTGGCGAGCAGAGTGGACGCGATCAGTGTGCGCATGTGCTACCTCCGTGGTGGGGGCGGGGCACTGTACTGCCGCGGCCGGCGCCGGCGAGGGGCCCCGGGAAAGGGTCCCCACCCCCGGTTTCCCTGGCCGGTGGCTACGATGCCTGCCCCTGTCCCAACCGAGGTTGCCATGGCACTTGCCCGAATTCTCACCACGTCGGCTCTCGTTGCCCTCTGCAGTGGCTCGATCACCGCCCAGGTCCGTCCCGGAATCTTCGGGCATCTGGTCATGGGCGTGAACGGCACTGCTGGCGAGTTCTGCTTCGTGTTCGACTGCACGCCGCGTCCGTTCACGGCCCATGCCGGCGAAACCCTGACGCTCCAGGTCAACGCGCCGTTCCAGACATTGTTCGCCATCGGCGCCTCGTTCGGGGCGAACAGCTGCGTCTCGTTCCCACAGGTCGGCAACATGCTGGTGCTCGACCAACCGGTCGTCGTCCTGATGGCCGGCATGGTCAGCCACCAGAGTCCGATCCTGGCCTGCTGGGGCGGCTTCGAGCAGGTGAGTCTGCCGCTGCCGGCCGGGTTGCCGAGTGGCCTGTCGTTCGCCACGCAGGCGGCGGCCGAGGTGCCGACGCTGAATGGCACGGCCCCGGTGTTCTCGGTGGCGGTGCAGACGACGATCCTCTGAACCCGCGGTGGCACGGGCGTCGCCGCCGGCGTGTGGCCATGCACGGCGAACGGCTGTGCATGCCTCATGGACCGGGCGGCCGCCGCACGCGACGCGGTGCCGGCGAGCTGCCGGCCTCGGATACAAAATGACTGCTGCCCTCGAAGCCAGCAGACATGCGCCTTCCAGGGTTCCAGCACGGCTTCGGATGGCCTGCAGTTCCGGTCCTTGCCGAGTTGCTGCAGTTGCCGCGAAATGCGTGGCTCCGCGAAGTCCCGCCGTGCCGGGTCCACCGGCAGGGGTATCGTCAGCGCCGGGTCGTCCGACGGCTCCACACCCCATGGTCAGCACTCCGATGCATCCGCGCCGCCACGTCGCTGCCTTCGTGCTGCTCGCCGGCAGATTGGTTGCGCAGGACGCCGCGGCGCTGCTGCCGGCCGACATCGCCACCGCTGCGGCACCGCCACCGCGCGAGCTGCAGATCGGGCCGCTGCTCGATCTCGGCAGCTGGGACATGGCGTATGCGGTCGGCGATGCCGATCTGCTGGTCGTGCGTCGCGGCGCGCAGTTGTTGCGCTGGCCGACGATCGCCGGCGCCAGACCGGCACCGTGGTTCAGCGCGGCCGAGCTGCAGCAGGCGCGCATCGTCGGGCACGTGACGATCGGCAACGCCTTGTGGCTGGTCGTCGAAGCACGCGACCGCGCGCCGTTCGTGCTCGAACCCACGCTCGGCAAGCGGCTCGACCTGCAGGTGCCGGGGCTCGATCCCGACAGCGCCCCGCGCATCCAGTCGCTGGTGGCGCTGCCGCGGTCGGGGGTGGCGCTGCTGATGCTCGAGAGCGGTGACGCCGCCAACTGGCCGCGCGCCGAGAACCGGCCGATCTGGTTCCGGGTCGACTTCAACAAGCAGAAGGTCGCGGCGCTGCCGACCGGATGGGACCTCGGCAGCTTCTCCGCCGACCAGAAGGTCGCCGTGTTCGACGATCACGCGCCGGGGACTGCAGATCGGCCGAAGACGCGCGCGCTCGACCTCGCGACCGGCGAGGAACTGCAGCAGGTGGCAGACAACGACTCTGCTCCGCGTGCCGAGTTCCACTGGCCCGATCGCAGTGCGGTCGTGCCGCTGACGGCGGCCCAGGACGACGGCCGGCGGCACGTGACCGGCGTGTGCGCCGCCGGTACCGTGGTGCCGCTGCAGGTCGAGATCCTGTCGCCGTTTCATGCCACCGCCAAGGCGATCGACGGCTGGGTCGCCCTGCATGCGCAGGGCCGTGGCGAGCCGCGCGTCGACGACGGCGCGCTCTGGTTCGGGGCGCTGCGCGCGGCGGCACGCCCGACGCTGCTGGCGCGGCAGGTCACCGGCTACGAAGTGCTCGGCAACGGCCGTTGCGCGTTCGTCGTCGGCGAGCCGGGGAACAAGCCGATGCTGAGCACGGCGCAGGCGTTCGTCTACGACACCGGTCTCGGCAAGGTCTGGAACCTGCTCGATGGCGTGGCCCGACTGCCGCCGCTGCCGGCCAAGCTGCGCGACACGGCCGGCGTGAACGACAACACCCTGATCGAGCTGCTCGCGAGCAGCGGCCAGGAAGGTCACAACCGACTCGCCCTGGCCTGGTTCCGGCACGAACGCGGCGACATGCGCAGCCGCACGCCGGAGATGAAGGAACTGCTGCCACGACGGAGCTGGCAGCGGCTGGTGCTGGTCAACAAGAGCGGCGAGCGCGGCGTGGCCGAAGCGCCGGTCCTGCCGCGGGTCACCACCGGCCTGCAGCAGGAACTGCAGGCCTGCTGGTTGTTCGCCAGCGGCCGGCTGATCCTGCGCCAGGGCGGCGACATGGCTGGAGCAGCAGGCATCCAGCTGTCGGCGGTCGATTTGCGGTTGCCGCAGTAGGCACGGTCGGACCGCGGGCGGGCCTGCCGGTGCCTGTCGTGGCTCAACGTCGGCCGTGGGCGCAGCCGATCAGGGCAGCATGGCTACCGCGCTGGGCCGGACGCTGGCATGGCTGAGGGTCCCGGCCAACCAGGTCGGCTTCGCCCTGCGTTCGCGCCGCCGCCGGCGCCGGGAAGTGGTGCTGCGATCCGAGGCCAAGGACGAGCTGTTCGCGCATCTCGAGGGCGACGAGCGGCTCGCCGCGGTCCGGCTCGAAGCGGTGCTGGCCAGCCGCTACGACCTGCAGCCGCTGGCTGCGCAGTCGACGCGGGCGGTCTATGCCGACAATCTGGCGCTGCTCGCGAACATGGAACGGCTGTGCGCCGGCGTGACGCCGGCGGCCGATGCGAGCGGCGTCATGCGGGCGGTCGATGTCGGCAGCGCCGACTTCCGCTACGCCACGGCGCTGCAGCGCTTCTTCGTACACCACGCGGCCACGGCCGCGCGGACCGTCGATCTGCTCGGCGTCGAGATCGACGGCTACGGCGTCTACCGCGATCGCCATGTGCGCGCCGACCATGGCCGCGCGCACGCAAGGCTCGCCGGCCCGGGTGTGCGCTACCAGGTCGGCGACTTCACCAGGCTCGAACTGACGCCGCAGCACGCCATCACGCTGCTGTTCCCGTTCCTGTCGTTCTATCCGCTGCTGCGCTGGGGCTCGCCGGTCACGCACTATCGACCGGCGCGGCTGCTCGGCCGCGCGGCGCAGGCGCTTGTGCCGGGCGGTTGGCTGCTGGTCGTGAACCAGACCGCAGCGGAGTTCGCGCGGCTCGCGGCGCTGCTGCGCCGGTTGCCGTTGCAGCTGGTGCAGCAGACGTCGTTCCGCTCGCCACTGGTGCCGTACGCCGAGCGCACCGCGGATCGTCGCGGTTCGCTGTGGCGACGGCTGCCGTCGTAGACGGCGACCGCGACGGCTGCCTCTGCCGCGCACTGCTCGAGTCCGGACCAGGGCAGCCAGCATCGATCCGTGCCAACCGACGATGGCAGGATCACTGACAATCCCGAGAGAGTCTCGCGCCGCGGGTGTCAGATACCCGACATGACCGCGCCGCTCCTCGACGTCGAGCAGCTGCTCACGCAAGAACCCTTCGTGCGTGCGCTCGCGCGCACGCTGGTCGGCGACGAGGCCGACGAGGTCGTGCAGCAGACGTGGTTGCGCGCGCTCGGCCACCGCGGCCATGCGGTGCGCGAACCGCGCCACTGGCTCGCGCGCATCGCGCGCAACTTCGCCCACAACCTGGTACGCAACACGCGGCGCCGCCGGCTGCACGAGCAGCAGGCGGCGAAGGACGAGCTGGAACCGTCCTCGGCCGAACTGATGGAACGCGAAGAGCGGCGCCGGTCGCTGGTACTGGCGGTGGACCAGCTGCCGCCGCCGATGCGCACGGTCGTGTTGCTGCGCTACTTCGAGAACCTGCCGCCGCGCGAGATCGCGCACCGGCTCGGCGTGACGGTGGCCGCGGTGTCGAACCGGCTGCTGCGCGCGCTCGCGCTGTTGCGGCAACGGCTCGACGCCGAACACGGCGGCGACCGGCGCGCGTGGCTCGCACCGTTGATTCCGTTCGCCGCGGCGCGGCCGGATCCGTTGAGCGCGCTGGGTGCAACGACGGCTGGAGTAATGCTGATGACGACCAAGGCGAAGGCTCTGTGTGCGGTCGGGATGCTGTTGCTCGGGGGCGTCGCGTGGTGGGCGATGGTGCGGCCGTCCTCGTCGCCGACGGGGAGCCCGACCGCATCGCCGCCGCTCGCAGCGTTGAACGCGGACCTTGCGGACGGCAGACCACCTTCGCAACGGAGCGACTTGGAGCGGCGCGATCTCGTTGCGCCGATCCCGTCGCCGGGCGAGACGACATTGCTCGTGCATGCCGTGTACGGCGACGACCATTCGCCGGCAGCTGATCTGCTGCTGATCGTCGGCCGCGAAGGCGAGGATTCGCGGATCGGGCCACGCCGACTGCTGACCGATGCGCAAGGCAACGCACGGTTCGAGGGACTGGCGGCAGGGCGGGTGGTGGTTCGGAGCAACCATCTCGTGGGGGCGAGATATGCCGAGGTACGCAGCTGCGAGGTGACCGAGATCGAGTTCGTGCTGAGTGGTGTCGACATCACCGGCGTCGTCGTCGATCAAGACGGAGCACCGGTTCCGGGAGCTGAGGTGTACTTGGCGGCGGCCATGGGCTCGGCGACTGACGCCGAGCGGGCGTCGACCACAGGTGCCGATGGCCGGTTCACATTGCGCTGCTGTACCAATGCTCCTCGCCTCGTCGGTGCCCGCGCACTGGGTCGTGCACCCTCGAAGATGCTGTCTCTGTACGGGTTCCAGGAGCCGAACAAGAAGTTCGATGTCCGGATCGAGTTGCCAGGGCCTGGCGGTGCCGTCGAGGGCATCGTCATCGGACCGGACAAGTCGCCACTCGCCGACGCCGTCGTTCGCATCGGCAAGGGCAGGCCCTGCATGATCTTTGCGGGACCCAACGGTGCTCCGGCGCTGCCCGCGCAGGTCCGCACCGACCACGATGGCCACTATCGCGCGGTGGGTCTGGCAGAGGGAGAGCATCCGGTCGTCGTGCGCGCCGCGGGGCTCGCGCCGTGGACCGGAACCTGCCAGGTCGCGGCCGGCGTGATCACGACGTTGTCGGTCACGCTCGGCGCGGGTGTGAACCTGGCGGGGACGGTTCACGACAGCGATGGCACACCCGTGTCGCAGGCCAGCGTGACTGTCGGCGACAATGGCGACCTCACGTACTACTGCACGCTCAGCGCCACGGATGGCAGCTTCCATATGCAGGGGCTGCCTGCCGAGTTCGACCTCACGGCGGCGCACGAGAAGCTCGGCAAGACGTCGATCAAGCTCCGAAGCGTCGCGGGCGAGTCTTTGCAGTGCGACCTGCAACTGACGTTCGGGCTCGTACTGCGTGCTCGCTTGTTGACCGAGAGCGGCGAAGTGGTGCCGGACGGGCGGGTGTCCGCATGGGCAGAGGCTGGCAACGGCGAGGCCAGGTGGTCCGCGGGGGCCGGGGTCGACTCCGAGGGCCGCCTTGTCATCAACAACTGTCCGGATGATCGGCTCCTCACCATTCATGCCTCTGGCCAGGGCATCGAGGTCTTGTGGCAGAAGCGCGTTGATCCGCACGCAGGCGAACTGTTGCTGCGGGCCAAGAAGATGAAGCCTTTGCCGCCGCCGAGTGCCCGCATCATCGGGACCCTCGTCCTCGCCGACGGCAAGCCGGCAGCCGGCATCGAAGTGGTTGCCAACGGCAGAGGCAACACCCTCACCGACGACCGCGGCCATTTCGATTTCGGCCTCATCGTCCCGGGAACGGTTCGCTTCGACGTCGACCTCGATGCTTACCCGGTCTTCCGCAAAGAGCGAGATCTCGTCGCCAACGAAACCTGGGATCTCGGCACGGTTCGGTTGGCGGGCGGCAGGATCGTGGTGCGGTTCGCCGGCAAAGCGGAGGGCCTGCTCCTGGTACTGGCCGACGAGCACAGAATGTGGGGGTGGACGGCACAGGTCGATGCCGGGTCTTCGCCGTTCCGCTCGCGTCCAACGCTCCCGGGCCGATACCAACTCCGCGTGAGTGGCTCCGAGGTCGCCGCGATGACCGTGCCGGTCGAAGTGCGCGAGAACGAGGAGACTGTCGTCGACATGCGACTGCAGCGCGGGGTCGCTCGCAAGATCGAGTTCACGCCTGTCGGCGGATGGCAGGACATCACGCGGGTCGGCGTGACGATCGCCAGCGGTTCCGACGTGATGCTCTCGACCACGGTCGAGACTGACCAGCAGGCTCCGCCAACTCTCGAGTGCCGACTCGTGCCAGGGAGCTACACCGTGACCGCGAAAGCCGAGGGCCGCTCAGGCCGCGCGGAGTTCACGGTCACCGAAGATGCAGCGGCGGCGACGGTGTTGGTGGAATTGCACTGACGTCAGCGCGCATCAGGGAACGCGGAACCGCTGAACGACCGCTTGCACATGATGCGGCGGACTTTCCGCACAGCGGTGAGTCCTCGATCGCCGCCGCGGGTACACCACATCCGGCGCGCCCCGGCTATCAATAATGTCCCCCTTCCTCGAACACGAACTGCAGACCCACGCACGCGCCTTGGTCGGCGACCAGCTCGCCGACGACCTCGTGCAGGACACCGCGTTGCAGGCGTTGCGCGAGCGTTCGCGGCCGGCATCGCTGCGTTCGTGGCTGTTCAGATCAGCGAGCCCTCAGATCGGGGGGCAAGGTCGCTACAGTGCGGTCCGCATGTCGCCGCGCGTCCGCTGTCGTCGTGTGCTCCCGCTGCTGCTCGCGGCCGCCTGCTCGGCGCCAGTTCCGCCGGCGCTTCAGCGCAGTGCATCGATCGTGCTGCCCGAGCGGCGCGCACCGGCGGAGCTCGACGATGCCGATGTCGTGTGGACCTCGCCGAGTGTGAACGCCGCCGGCTCGATGCCGATCGGCAACGGCGAGGTCGGCGCCAACGTCTGGGTCGACGCCGCCACCGGTGAACTGTGCTGCTACCTCGCGCGCACCGACGCGTTCTCGGAAGCCTGCCGGCTGCTGAAGCTTGGCAAGGTGCGGCTGAAGCTCGAGCCGAACCCGTTCGTCGCCAGCAAGCCGTTTGCGCAGCGGCTGCACCTCGTGTCTGGCTGCATCCGGATTCTGGGCGGCGATGCCGACCTCGCGGTCGAGCTGCGCCTGTTCGTCGATGCCGAAAGCGACGTGGTGCACGTGACCGGCGTCAGCAGTCAGCCGCTCGAGGTGACGGTGGTCGGCGAGACGTGGCGCACGGCCGACAAGCAGCTGGCCGGCAGCGAACTCGACTCGGCGTGGACCATGCACGGCGCGCCGGCCGGTGTCGCGGTGCGCGAGTCGGCCGACCGGCGATGGGATGCCGGCACGCCGGCGCTGCCGGCGGAGTCGCTGGCGTGGTCGCACCACAACGCGCACTCGATCGTGCCGGCGACGCTGGCGCTGCAGGGCCTCGCCGATGCCGCGGCTGTCGTGACCGATCCGTTGCTGCACCGCGAGTTCGGCTGCTGCATCCAGGGTCGCGGACGCCGGGTCAACGGCAGCGACGTGGCGTTCACGCGCGCGGCTGCGGGGCAGTTGTCGGCTGCCAACCTGCGGTCGTTCGCGCTGCAGATCGCCGCGCCGTGCACGCAGAGCGACCGCGACGATGCGTGGCGCGCGCGCGCCAACGACCTGCTGGCGGTCGCCGACTCCGAAGTCGCGTTCGCGCGCACCTGCGCCTTCTGGGACGCGTTCTGGTCGCGCGCCTGGATCTTCGTCGACGACCACAGCGATGTGCCGGGGCGCCTGTCGCAGGCGATCGCGCTGCAGCGCTGGGTCGCGGCCTGCGGCGGCCGCGGCCGCTACCCGATCAAGTTCAACGGCTCGATCTTCACCGTCGAACCGGAGTTCGCCGGCGGCGGCGACCACGACGCCGACTGGCGCAAGTGGGGCGACTGCTTCTGGTGGCAGAACACGCGGCTGCCGTACCACGCGATGCTGGCGTTCGGCGACTTCGAGTGCATGGCGCCGCTGTGGCGCATGTACGGCGAGGCGCTGCCGCTGGCGGAGGCGCGCGCCAGGGCCTGGCATGGCGTTGCTGGCGCGTGGTTCCCCGAGACCATGACGATCTTCGGCAGCTACGCCAACGGCGACTACGGCTGGGACCGTGCCGGCCACGCGAGCAACGAAGTGCAGTGTCCGTGGTGGCAGTACGCGTGGAACCAGGGGCCCGAGCTGCTGGCGCTGATGCTCGACCGCCAGGACTACGCAGAAGAGGCGGCGTTCCTGCAGCAGCAGTTGCTGCCGATGGCCGACGCGGTGCTCGCGTACTTCAGCTCGCGCTTCGTGCACGACGGCAAGCTGCGGCTGTCGCCGACGCAGGCAATCGAGACGCACTGGTACAAGGTAGAGGACGACATGCCGACGCTCGCCGGCCTGCACGCCGTGCTGCGGCGGCTGTTGGCGTTGGCGCCCGGGGCACTCGGCGAGCGTACAGCGGCGTGGAGCCGACTGCAGGCGGCGCTGCCACCGCTGCCGCGACGGCAGAGGGACGGGCACGAACTGCTGGCGCCGGCGCGCGCCTACGACGCGAGCCGGCAGAACTGCGAGTCGCCGGAGCTGTACGCGCTGTTCCCGTTCCGGCTGTTCGGGCTCCTGCAGCCCGAGCTCGAGCTCGCGCGCGCGACGTTCGCGGCGCGGCACGATCGTTTCACCAACGGCTGGCCGCAGGACGGTCAGGATGCGGCGCTGCTCGGCCTGGTCGACGAGGCCAAGGTGAACCTGCTGGCCAAGCTGCAGAACTCCAACGCGGCGTACCGCTGGCCGGCGTCGTGGGGGCCCAACTTCGATTGGCTGCCCGACCAGTGCCACGGCAGCAACCTGCTGGCCGTCGCGCAACTGCTGCTGCTGCAGTGCGAGGGCAGGCGCATCCATGTGTTGCCGTGCTGGCCCAAGGGCTGGGACGTGGCCTTCCGGCTGCACGCCCCCGGGCGCACGGTCGTCGAAGGGACCTGGCGCGCCGGCAAGCTCGAGCGGCTGGTGGTCGAACCGGCAGCACGGCGAGCGGACGTGGTGGTCGGCACTCCGCAGTAGGCATGGCGCGCGGCTACGCTGTCGGCCCGTGCCCGACGTCGTCCTCGCCACCCTGAACGCGAAGTGGATCCACGCCAGCTTCGGCCTGCGCTACCTGCGCGCCAACCTCGGCGAGCTGCGCGAGCGCAGCGTGATCAGGGAGTTCGAGGCGCAGCAGCGGCCGGTCGACGTCGCCGAGGCGATCCTCGCCGAAACACCGCGCATCGTCGGGCTCGGCGTCTATGTCTGGAACGCGGCGCAGTCGCTGGCGGTGGCCAAGGTGTTGAAGCGCGTGCGGCCGGAGCTGCTGCTGGTGGTCGGCGGTCCCGAAGTCAGCTACGAGAGCGAGCAGCAGCAGATCTGCGCGGTCGCCGACCATGTCGTGCGCGGCGAAGCCGACCTGGCGTTCGCTGCGCTGTGCCGGCAGCTGCTGGCTGGGGAACGGCCGCCGCGGATCGTCGACGCGCCGTTGCCGCACTTCGAACGGCTGTGCTGGCCGTACGACGAGTACACCGAGCGCGACACCGCGCACCGCGTGGTCTACGTCGAAGCCTCGCGCGGCTGTCCGTTCACCTGCGAGTTCTGCCTGTCGTCGCTGGACATCCCGGTGCGACGGGCGCCGCTGCCGGGCTTCCTCGCGCAGATGCAGCGGCTGCTGCAGCGCGGCGTGCGGCACTTCAAGTTCGTCGACCGCACGTTCAACCTCGACCTCGCGTTCGCCAAGGCGGTGCTCGAGTTCTTCCGCGCCCGCTGCGGCGACGGCCTGTTCCTGCACTTCGAGATGATCCCCGATCGGCTGCCCGCCGGGCTGCGCGAGGTGATCGCCGCGTTCCCGCCGGGCGCGCTGCAGTTCGAGGTCGGCATCCAGTCGTTCGACGCGGCAGTCAGCGCCCGCATCGCCCGCCGCCAGGACGTGGCCAAACTCGAGGACAACCTGCGCTGGCTGCGCGCGCACACCGGCGTGCACGTGCACGCGGATCTGATCGTCGGCCTGCCGGGCGAAGACGTGGCGACGTTCGCGCGCGGCTTCGACCGCCTGGTCGCGCTGCGGCCGCACGAACTGCAGGTCGGCATCCTCAAGCGCTTGCGCGGCACGCCGATCGACCGGCACGACGCCGAGTGGGGCGTCGTGTGGAGCGACGAGGCGCCGTACGAAGTGCTGCAGTCCAGGGTGCTGCCGTTCGCGCAGCTGCAGCAGTTGCAGCGGTTCGCGCGGTTCTGGGATGTGGTCGCCAACTCCGGCAACTGGCGGGAGACCCTGGAGCTGCTGCTGGCCGGCGACTCGGCGTTCGCCATGTTTGCCGCGTTCAGCGAATGGCTGTACCGGGAGACGCGGGCCACGCACGGCATCGCCCAGCACCGTCTGGCCGCGCTGTTGTTCCGCTGGCTGGTCGAGGAGCGCGGCGCGGAACGCGATGCGGTCGGCGCGGCGATGGCCGCCGACTACGCGCGCGGCGCGCGGCACGACTGGCCGGAGTTCCTGCGGCCGTGGCAGCGGGGGCCACGGGCGGTGCGCACGCCGCCCGCCAATGCGGCGGCGGCCCGGCAGGCGCGGCATCTCGCCGAGTGAGCCGCGGGTCGACGACCGGCAGGTCTGCCCCGGCAACGCCGCGGTGACGCGCCACCGCGCCGTAGCCGTACGGCCGCCGGCCGCGGCGCAGCAGCGGCACGCCGCGGCCGGCGCAATCAACCGCTCGCCGGCACGCGCCGGCGGCTGCGGCTCACAGACCGACGATGCCGCGTACGCCGTTGCTGGTGATCAGGCCGAACGGATTCAGCGGCGCGAACACGGCGCCCTGCGACAGCAGGTTCACGCCGGCGAGCGAGTAGTTGACCGGAATGGCGAGGCTGTTGCTGGCCGTCGTGCCGCTCAGCAGCTGGATGACCACGTAGTCGCTGACGACGTACTGGTGGCATCCCGGCATCTGCAGGAACCCGAGGTCGACGTTCACCTGGGTGAAGCTGTAGATGAAGGCGCCGATCGCGCTGCCGGCGGGGATGTTGTTGATCGCCACGATGTAGGCCGAACCGAACGCCGGCACGGTCGTCCCCGAGTGGGTGAGCGGCGTCGCGATCAACGTCGTCAGGTCGATCAGGGTCGGCGGGGCCATCGCCGCACCGAGGTCGTTGCTGCCCGCGTCGCCGGTGGCGCCGGGGCTGAGCCCGACGATGGCGATGCCGCCGTTGGTCGAGTTGTTGAGCACGGTGCCGTAGTTGAAGACGATGTCGCCGTTGGCGAGCAGCTTGACCTGGAAGGTGTTCTGCGAGCCGGGCACGCCGTAGGCGGCCACGTTCTCCCAGGTGCCCATGCAGGAGCCGGCGGTCGTGGTCCAGTAGAAGGTGCCGCCCAGCACGAAGTTCCAGTCGTGCCACAGCGGCGCGATGCGCGGGCCCTGCGTCGCGAACTCGGCGCTGCTGGGGGTGAAGTCGTTGACGGTGCTCGGCGCCATCCACAGATAGCCGTTGGAGTCGGCGGCGATCGACGCGACCGACAGCCCGGCGAACGGGAAGCTGCCCATCGGCCCGACCGGGACGGTGACCTGCGAGTCGTCAGTCTGCGTCAGGATGTCGGCCGGCGTGTAGCTGGTGTCGAGGCCAGGGCCGGGCACGACCAGGTAGGTCAACGGGCCGAGCCTGGTGAACTGGATGCTGAGCCCCGACAGGTCGATGCTGCCCGAAGCGAACTGCTCGTACCAGGTGCCGTTCGGCCGCGGGCAGCCGCTGCCGTAGACGGCGGTCGAGGCGATCGGCGCGTAGTTGCCCGGCGCACAGGTGCCGAGCGGCAGGCTGGCGGTCGCGTAGGTGGTCGGTGAGGCCGGCACCAGTCCCATCGACGTGCCGGCGAGGTTGAACGCGAGCGGGGTGAACAACTGGTAGGCGGTGTTGCCGACCACGCCCGGCAGCGGCGTCCAGCTGATGGCGTTGGCCACGGCGCCGCCGCCGGTACTGACGCCGGTGATGCAGGCGTCGTTCGGCGCGCTCATCGACGCGTCGTACGACAGATGGATGAGGCCGCTGGAGTCGAGCACGAGTTCCATGTTGGCGAACACGGTCGTGCTGGCAAAGCGCGGCACGCCTTTCCAGACGATGTTCGCCTGCGTGGCCGTGGCGTGGAAGAACACGCCGTTGCCGGCGGCCGCGAGGCCGGGATTCCAGTCGTCCCAGCACACGGCGATGCGCGCCGGCTGGCTCAGCATCTCCGCTTCCGAGTCGGTGAAGTCCCAGGGATTGGTCGCCGGCGGCGCGCCGAGCCAGACGTAGCCGTTCGAGCAGATGCCGATCGATGTGATCGTGCCGCCGTTGAACGGGAACGCGAACGGCAGCTGCACCACGCGACCCGAGTCGTCGGTGAGCCCGAGGTTGGTGCCGGGAGGAGAGTTGGCGAAACGGCTGCAGATCTGCGCCAGCGACGGGCTGGCCAGCATGGCAGTGACAACGACAAGCGCGGGGGTTTTCATGGCGGTTCCGAGAGAGAGGCGATCCGGTCGTCGTCGGCGACGAGACTACGGATCGGAGAGAAACTCCCAGTCTACCCAAGGGCGGACCACGGGGACCGCCGCGGAGAGGAGTCCGGGCTGCCGCGGTGAGGAACGGCGCCCAGTAATACGGGTGGCACTCGCTGCCGCACCGCTGCATCGGTCGAGTCGCCTCGCTGGACGTGCAGCAGATCTTCCAGCCTCGATCCGTCGTCGTCGCCGAGCGGAGTCAACGGCCGGACCGGCGCTGCGAGCCGCAGAGTCCGTCGGTGCCTTCTACTGCACGCGGATCTGCAGCTCGGCATCCGAGAGCAGCTGCGCGCCGGCGGACACCTGCGCGGTCGCCTGCACGAACGCGCCGCGCGTGGTCGTACGGATCGCTGCCACCAGGCCGTCGCCGAGGGCAAAGTCCGGCCGCGCGAACGTCGCTGCCCGCACCAAGACCAGCGGGCCCGTGAGCCGGCGCGCCGGCTGCTCCGGCCAACGCCGCAGCCGATCGATGCAGGCGGCCGCCTGGGCGATCAGCTCGAGGGCGGCAAAGCACGACACCCGGCCGTCGTGCACCAGGAAGTTGTCGGCCGGTACGCGACCGCCGAACCACGAGGGTGCGTTGCCCTGGCCGAAGGCCAGCAGCTCCTGCAGCAGCAGCGCCGGTCCGCGGTGCGGCAACAGCGCGGTGATCGGTGGCTGGTCCGGACGCCGCACCCTGGGCGGTGCGACTGCGGCCGGCGCCGCGGTCGGTGCGGTCGCTGCGAGCTGCAGAAAGCCCCCGCTCAACACCTGCCCCTGGTCCGGCGGTGGCTGGCGCATGTCACCGTTGCTGCGCAACTCGAACTCGACTTCGCCCATCGCCCGGGTCGGGAACAGCGCGAGTTCGAAGCGCGCCCACGGCCCGATCGGCGCACGGAACTTCGCGCGCTGCACGCCGCGGGGAAACACCGCGCCGTAGCGTTCGGCGGCGAGCCCAGTGGCGAGCCAGAGCTGGGCGATGCCGGGCAGCAGCGGTCGCCCGGGGAAGTGGCCGGTGAACGCCGGATGCTGGTCATCGATGCCGGCGGTGGTCTGGATCCAGCCGCGCGGCGGCCAGGTCGGCGGCGTGAAGGCCTGCCTCATCGCCACAGGTTAGCGCCGATCGGCGTTCGCATGCTCGGAGCGCCCGCGATTCGTCGCCGGCCGGCGGGCGCCGGCCGGCTCAGAAGCGCACCACCAACTGCAGGAACGGCCCCTGCAGGCGGGTGTGCAGGAAGTCTTCGGCGGCGCTGTTGGCGTGCTCGGTCAGATCGACGGAGAACAGATGGAAACCTGCTTCGAACTGCCAGTGTTCGCCGTGGAAGCGCAGCGAGGTCGTGACCTGCTCGTTGTCGCCGATCTGCGCCCCGGTGATGGTGGCCGGCAGGTGGAAGCCGCCGACCAGCAGCGAGTAGTCGATGGTCGGGGACAGGCGCCACTCGAACGCCAGCTCGGGCGTGAGGAAGGTCGAATCGAAGTCGAGGCTCGTATCGCTGACGTCGGACTCGAAGTCGCCGAAGAACAGCAGTTCGTCGATGCGCAGGCCGGCACCGAGCCGCACGGAGTCCGAGGCCTGGAACCAGTGCAGGTACTCGAAGCCGAGGCCGACGAAGTCACCGGCGGTCTGCAGCCTGGTGACCGTCTGCCCGCCCCACTTGAATCCGGGCGGCAGCGCGCCGTGGCCATCGATCTCGACCGACCAGACGTCGAGCGCCAACCGGCAGTCGCCGCCGAACAGCGGATCGGCGCCGCTGGTCGCGGCGGCGAGGCGGTTGGCGAACCGGTAATGCTCGGTGCCGGAGACCGGCGGCAACAGGCCGTTGCCCGGCGCGCCGGGCGCCCCGTTCTTGAAGTGCGTCTTGGTCAGCAGCAGCGAGGCGCCCAGCTCCACGTCGACCTCGTCGAACAATCGCTGGCTTCGCTGCGGAGCGAGCCATGGCCCGTCGACGGCCGCGCGGTGACCGGCCGTGCCCTGGGCCGGTGCTTGCTGCAGCAGCAGATCGATGGCGAGGACGGCAGCGAGCGGGACGCGACGCAGCATGCAGGGCACCTCGAGGGGTCGACGGGCGGCGCGGAACCATAGCGAGCCTGCCGGCGGCAATCCATCCACCGAGCGGCGGTGTCTACAGCAGGCGCAGGAACAGTTCACCGTACGAGAACAGCAGGCACCACAGTTCGCGCAGGCTTGCCGCCGGCAGCGCCCGCGCCGGCAGATCGTTGGCGGTTATGAACGCGCGTGCCCGCTGCAGTGCCGCGGCATCACCGCGCAGCCGCACCTCGTCCCAGCTCGCCGTGCGCGGCAGCGGCCCGCGCCCGAGGTGTTCGAGTACGTTCACGCGGAAGCGCTGCAGCGTCGCGTACGGCGTGAGCCCGAACCGGATCGGCCGCTGCTCGAGCGGTTCGGCCCACGGCGACCAGCGCGCGGCCTGGGTCTCGAGATCGGCCAGCGCCAGCTGCGGATGCCGCTGCGCCAGCTCGAAGCACTGGAACAGGTGCGCATACAGCGGATTCGGCGCCCGGCTGCCGAGGGCGAGGCCGGGCGCCAGGAACCCGGGTTCGCCGGGGAACGGCGTGTGCGCCGGCCGCGCCGCCGCTGCCGGAGCACTGCCGAGCACCAGCCCGGCGGCCGAAAGGCGTTGCAGCATGGCGGCGTCGGCGCCGTCGAGGCCGCGCCGCAGCGCGCGCGCAGAGGCGGCGCAGAGGCGCACGCTGCCATCGCCGGTGCGCGACGGCAGCCGGCCACCGAGCAGCTGCAGCCGCAACAGCCGCAGGCGATGGCGCAGCCCGCCCTCGCTGCCGGCGAACAGCGGGTGCGGTGCAGCCGCTGCGCGCTCGGGCGGCGGTGCATCGGCGGCGCGCAGGCAGACGACGAAGTTCGAGCGCAGCTCCTGCCACAGGTCGAGGTAGTTGAGCACGAAGCTCTGGCTGCGGTCGGCGAGCCGCAGCCGTTCGGCCATCAGGTCGGGTTGGCCCCACGGCCGGTGGAACCAGTACGCCGGCTGCAGTCCGGCGCCGGCGATCAGTTCGCCGAGCTGGAAGCCGGTGAAGCCGCGGTCGCCGGCGTGCAGGAAGCCGTCGACCACGCCGGCGTCGTTGCGGCTGTCGTGGTAGCCGACGAATGCGTGACGCAGCGGATGCGCGCGCGGCAGCGCGCGCAGCAGGGCGCGCAGGCGTGATGGATGCGTGCGGTCACCGGCGTGCAGCGAGCACAGCCGCGCCAGCCGCTGGATCTGGAAGATGCGCGCGCGCGAGAACTGCGGGTAGACCATCAGCCGCAGCACGCCGCGTCTGGTCAGGCGGCGGCCGAGCGCCGCCAGCGTTGCCGCCGGATCCGGCAGGTTCATCAGCACGCCGTAGCACTCGATCAGATCGAACGGGCCGGCGGGCCAGGTCGACTCGCAGCCGAGGTCGACTGGCGCGAACTCGACGTGGCGCAGGCCGTGCAGCCGGCAGCGCCGGCGCGCGATCGCCAGGCTGGCGCTGCTGAGGTCGGTGGCGACGATCTCGGCCTGCGGGTTGGCGAGCGCGAACACGTACGGCTGGAAAGTGCCGCAGCCGGCGAGCCACAGCCGCGGCCGCGCCGGCGGCGACCCGCTGCCACAGCGATCCCACAGGGCGGCGCAGTGCAGTTCGAACGGGTGCGTGCTCGGCAGTGACGCCAGCAGCGGCACCTGGGGATAGGGCCAGGCCTCGTACTGGCTCTTCAGCGCCTGCACTTTCTCACCGGCGTTCGGCATCGATCCTCGCCGCTGCTATCGGCCACCGGGTCGATCGTGCGAGAGGCGGTGCGGTGATCGGCCGCGGCAGTCGAAGGTCGATCTTGCCGCCATCGCCTGCGATGATGCGGCGCCATGCGAACGTACCGCTACCACCGCGTCGACGTGTTCACCGACACGCCGCTGTGCGGCAACCCGCTGGCCGTGTTCCCCGATGCCCGCGGCCTCGACGCCCGGGAGATGCAGGCGCTGGCCCGCGAGCTGAACCTCAGCGAGACGACGTTCCTGCTGCCGCCGTCGCAGAAGGATGCCGCGGTGCGGATGCGCATCTTCACGATCGACCGCGAACTGCCGCTCGCCGGCCATCCGACCGTGGGCACCGCCTATGTGCTGGCCAAGACCGGCAAGCTGCCGTTGCAGCCCGGCCGCAACGTCGTGCAGTTCGAACTCGGCGCCGGCGTGCTGCCGGTCGAGATCGACGTCGTCGACGGCGAGGTGGCGACCGTGTTCATGACCCAGAAGCCGCCGAAGATCGGCACGCCGTTCGAGGAACACGAACTGGTGGCCACCGCCCTCGGCCTGCGCACCGACCAGCTCGACCTCGGCACGTTGCATCCGCGCGTGGTCGACACCGGCATTCCGTGGTTCCTGGTGCCGCTGACCGACCTCAAGGCCTTGCGCGAGCTCAAGGCCCATCCGCTGGTCTGCGCCGAGCTGGCGCGCGTGGTCGGCACCGATCTGTTCCACGCCTTCACCCAGGACACCGGCGATCCCAATTGCGCGGCGCGCACGCGACACGTGTGGTGGGGCAGCGTCACGCCGGGCGAGGATCCGGTCACCGGCTCCGCCATCGGTTGCATCGCCAGCTACCTGGTGCACGAAGGCGTGATCCTCGCCGCGCCCGAGGCCGAGTTCGCGATCGAGCAGGGCGAGGAAGTCGGGCGGCCCGGCAAGGTGATGGCGCGCATCGAAGCGCACGGTGGCAAGGTGACGCGCGTGCAGATCGGCGGCAGAGCGGTGCACGTCGGCGACGGCGAGCTCCGGTTCGAGTGACCGGCGGCGGCGGCCGCTGAGTCGATGCGCGCGAGCCAGTTCGGAGCGTCAGCGGTTTTTTTCCACTTCGCCGGGCCGCACGCGCCGCAGCAAGCGCCGATGCGATCGGCCGATCACCGGTCAGCACGCTGCGAGCCACCGCAGCAGGCGCGTGCGTGCGTTGGACAGGGTGTGTTCCGCTGGTTCAATTCTCCAGTCCCTGGCGGGTCCCCCCCGGTCCAGGTCATGACCCGGAGAGACCGTCTTGCGCGCATCCTTCTTGCTCTCGTTCGCCCTCACCGCCGGCGCCCTGCTCGCCCAGAACAATGTCTGCACCATCACGCCGGTCGGCGGCAGCTGCGGTCCGGTGCTCGACATCTCCTTCCAGCCGATCGGTTCCGGCTCGCGGCAGCTCGTGCTGCACGCGAGCGGTCTGCATCCGAACGCGGTCGGCGCAATGATCTGGGGTTTCAACGCGATCAGCGTCCCGGCATTGCCAGGCGGCTCGTGCCTGCTGCTCACCGACTACGTGTGGGGCCACACGTTCATCACCGACGGCAATGGTGAGTACGGATTCCAGCGGGCGTGGCCGGTCAGCATCGTGGCCGGGTTCCGGATGCAGATGGGGAGCGTGGTGGACCGCCACGACGTCCTGGACGTGCTGACCACGGACTGCAAGTTCGTCGAGTGCCACCTCTAGCCTGCTACAGGTAGCAGGCTGCATGGCGCGTGGCGGCGGCCCACTGCGCTCGTCCGTACTCGCGGCCCGCTCGCCGTCGCTGCCATCTGGCCGGTCGGCCCGGCGACCCGCCGACGCAAACCCGTGCGTGCTTGGACAAAGTCCTCTCCTGCGGTTCAACTCACGCCACTTCGCGAGTAGCCCCACGAACCAAGATCACAACCGGAGACCACATCATGCGCGCACCGTTCTTGCTGTCGTTCGCCCTCACCGCCGGCGCCCTGTCCGCCCAGGACAACGTCTGCACCATCACGCCAGCCGGCAGCAACTGCGGTCCGTTGCTCGCCATCTCCTTCGAGCCGATCGGCCACGGTTCGCGGCAGCTCGTGCTGCACGCGAGCGGCCTGCACCGGCGGGCGGTCGGCGCGATGGTCTGGGGCTTCAACGCGCTCGACCTCCCGGTGCTGCCGGGCAGCTCGTGCCTGCTGCTGACCGACTATGTCTGGGGCCACACCTTCATCACCGACAGCAATGGCGAGTACGAATTCCAGCGCGCGTGGCCGGTCAGCTTCGTGATCGGTTTCCGCATGCAGATGGGCAGCCTGGTGGAACGCCACGCCATCACCGACGTGCTGATGACCGACTGCAAGCTGGTCGAGTGCCACCTGTAGTCCGCCACGCACTCTCGCGGCAGTGACGCAGGCCGCACCGCGCAGCTCGGCGGGTTCGCCGGCACCAGCGGTCAGACCTGCGGCCCCGGCCCGTACATCGCGGCGATCTCCGCGCGCCCCGCCGCCAGATCCTCGGGCGTCTTCACCGGCAGGAAGCGGTTGTCCCTGCCGGTGCGGCTGACCTGCAGCCAGTTGCAGCGCAGGTGCGCGGTCATCTCGCCGATCAGGCGCTCGACCTGCACCGCCTTCTTGCCTTCGACCTCCTTCTCGACGTAGTACCAGCCGAGCTCGAAGTCGCGATCGAGCGCCGCGGCGGCGAAGGTGAAGGTGTTGGTGTTGAACACCGGCACGATGCGGTGGTCGAAGCCCGGCGGATAGCGCAGCTGCTCGACCAGCTGCAACCTGCCGTCGAGCAGGTACGGCGCGCCACCGACGTCCTCGGGCCGCTTCGGCGCCAGCTCGACCGTCACCTCGGCGCCGCTCTGCAGGTGGTGGCCGAGCAGCAGCGCGCTGCTGCGGGCGCCGACGTTGTCGACGTTGCGCACCAGCAGGTGCCGGCCGCCTTGGGCGAGGAACTGCCGCAGGCAGCTGCGCCGGAACGCCGCGGCGAAGTCGCCGTGGCCCGGACCGTACGGCGAAACCTCGCCGCTCGGCAGCTCGAACACCGCGCCGTCCGGAGCCATGCGCAGCGACACGAACTGGGTGAAGTGATGCACCTGGCCGGGCTCGAGCCCGAAGTCGTCGTGCTGCCGCAGGTGCGCCTTGGTCAGCTCGTCGGTGGCGAAGCTGTTCATCAGGAACAGCGCGATCCGGCCGCCGGTCTCGCGCTGGGCGCGGCGGATGTCTTCGGCGACCAGGCCGAGGAACGAACGGTCCTTGCCGAGCACCTCGACCACGCCCTTGACCACGCCGCCGAAGCGGGTCGCCATGCCGCCGTTCAGCACCACGATGCCGAGTTGGCCGGCGGCGATCGCGGCGTCGCCGCGGCGCTGCAGGTCGCGGCACGCCTGGCTGTCGTGGCGCGGCAGTTCGGCGAGCGCGCCGCGGGGCGGCGGCAGCAGCGGGCTGGTCACGGCGTTGCCGGCGCGCGACAGCTTGCCGGCGGCGACGGCCGCCCGCCAGCCAGCGAACAGCTGCTGGTCGAACCCGTATTGCGCCAGGAAGGCGGCCTGCGTCTGGTCCGGGCTCATCGGTCGGCGAACGGTATCCGGCGGCATGTTCCGCCGCGAGCGCGCGGCCGCTACACAGGGTCAGGGTTTGGCATCAGCGGGCAACTTGCCGACGATCTCGGCGTACGCCGCGCACGCGAGCGCCATCACCGAGCGCGCTTCGTCCGCGCTGGGCACGTCAGGTTCGCCAGGGTAGCGGAACGCCCATGCGTACTCGGACAGCGGCGCAGCCTTGGTGACAAGCGCCTCCAGTCCACTGTCGACTGCGACGCATTCTGCGCCGACTTCTTCGATGCTGTGGGTCTTCCGGAACGGTCGATCATGCCAGGTGAGGAACGCCTTCAAGCTCTTTTCCACGGCTTGCTGGCAGTGAAACAGCGCATCCTCCACGAGCGGTGGTTCCGCCTGCAGGTCGATCTCCGCGCCGCGCAGATCATTCGCCGCCTTGACCAGCCAGGCCCGCGTGTCCGCGGCACGAACCGGATCACGCGGCATGCAGCAGTTTTCCCTCGCGCAGCACCGTGCTCGGCAGCGACGCGCGCAGGTGGAGACGCTCTTCGAAGCGAGTCCTGGTCCACACCATGACGTCGGCGGCGGTGCCAGTGCCACGCAGCGCTTC
>Ga0209488_10001328_pt1 | contig 21116 bp, 26 predicted proteins | sample Rivendell_Oct201_8_FD_188349 | JGI IMG/M metagenome (GOLD analysis project Ga0209488, IMG submission 188349) | Vadose zone soil microbial communities from the Eel River Critical Zone Observatory, Northern California, USA -... | ecosystem: Environmental > Terrestrial > Soil > Vadose zone >...
GAGGCTCGCCTCGAGCGCGGCGACCCGTTGGGCCAGGCGATCAGTACCGGCGGCGGCTTCGAGCGTCTCGATCCGCGCCGCGACGCCGGCGGTCTTGCTCTCCAGTGCGCCGATCGCCTGGACCGCCGCGGCGAGGCGCGGGTCAGGCTGGTTACCGACGGTCGCCACACGCGCGACCTCGGGTATCCGCAACTTCTCGGTCAGCCACAGGCGGGTCTGCGGCGGCACGAAGACGGCGGCGGCGAGCAGCGCCGCGACCGCTGCCAGCTTCAGCGCGGCGATCGCGAGGCCGCGGCCGCGGGCTTTCGGCCGGGCGGCCGGCTGCGGCTCGGCTGCGGCGGCAGGCTGGATCGGCGGGAACGGTTGGTCCGGCGGCTCCTCGACCGGCGGGATCGGCGCGACCGGCGACATCGGATCGACCGTCGGGACGGCGCGAATCGCCTTACGGCGCTCCTCCCTGCGTTGCGCTTCCCTGGGAGTTACCGCGCTGCTCGGGAATTGTTCGGCGAGTGCGGCCAAGGCCTGCTCGTCGACCCCGGGGATCTGTCGCTTACGGCTCATGTGAGCTCGACCCGCCGCACGAGGCTGCGCTCAGTCATGCCTGGCCGGACATGCAGCCGCCACTCGAGTTCTTCCGCCAGCAACGCTACCTCCTGCGCCGCGAGGCTCGACGGCGCGAGATCGGTCGGCGAGGAACCATGAAAGGTGGCTTCCTGATAGATCACCCGGTCGTTGAGCTGGGCGATCAGCGGATCGGTCTTCAACGCAACCAGCTGCTCGCGGGCGTGCGTCGCAATCGCCGACCGCTTGACCCGGCACAGCAGCGTATGCGCCGCGATCGTGCGGCGAGTGAGCTGTGCGGCGCTGGCGACCAGTTTATGGGTGCGGGCGGCCTCGAACAAATTGGCCTCGTCGGTCATCGCCGGGATCAGCACCAGATTCGCCGCGCCGATCGCGAACACCATCGCCTGGTTACCAAAACCGGCGCAATCGACCAGCACCAGATCGTGGTCGTGCGCCAGATCGCCGATCACCCCGACGATCTCATGCTCGTCCAGCACGGTTTGCAGGTTCATCCGCGACAGCGCGCTGCCCTTGGCATGCCAGCGGGTCAATGTCCGGTTCGGATCGGCATCGATCAGCGCGATGTCGCGGCCGGCCTGGTGCCAATGAACCGCGAGACAGGCTATGGTCGTCGACTTGCCAGCCCCGCCCTTGGCCGTCGCGGCAACCAGAACCTTTGCAATCGCTTCGGCCATGCTACACCACCCGCAACATCAAGGCGGCAAAAGAGGAAGGCAGGCCTTCCCAATGCGATTTATTTGAAATTGGCAAGCTCCCACGCGCTCGTTATCCAGGAGCGCGCTTGACTGAGATTATCATGGATCAAACAACCCGGTGAAGGTCTCTTTTGGCCGCCGCAACCTCTATTTGCTCGCAGCCGAGGCGTGCCGTGCCGGCGCCGGTCGATCAGTGAAGATGGACGAGCACCGGGTTCGAGAATTTGCTGCGGGACACGCGGCCGAACGGTATGCTGCCTGCGACAGGATGTAGACTTTGCCGCAGCCGCATGACAATGCGCCGGCTGATTTTGCGTGGTTGCCGTGAGAGGGATGCCGGCGCCGCGCGTCGCTCCCGTCCGATGAGCCGACCGGGGGAATAATGACAGGTGGCGGGGAGAACCGGTACTTTCGGCGTGTCGCGTCAGGCGCTACCGCGCGGTGGGCGGCGCATCTCGCGATCCTGACGTTTTTTGCCTGTTGCGCGATAGCGACACCGACGCCGGCCCAGCAGAACGCGCCGGCAAATCCGTCCCAGGATTTCGGTCACGGTGGCGAGAGCACCACCGCGCCGAACGCCGACTTTACGGCGCGCGAGCACCTTTGGATCGTCGGCGCCGCGAGCATGCAGCCGATCACCGACACGATCGTTGCTCACCTGATGTACGATTACGTGCTGCCGCAACCGATGCTCGAGTTGAAAGGCACCCGGGCTGGGATCAAGGCGTTTTGCGCCGGCATCGGGCCGCAATACCCCGACATCGTCGCGGCCTCCGACCGGATGACCTCGGCCGAGCTCAACAGATGCGTCCGGAACGACGTGCTCGATGTTATCGAGGTCTCGATCGGCCTCAGCTCTCTCGTGGTCGTGACCAAGAAGGGGAACCCGGTATTCAACGTCACGGCGAGCATGTTCTATCAAGCGCTCGCCGAGCAGATCCCGATCGAGGGCGAGTTCGCCGCCAATCCGCACAAGAGCTGGAAGGATACCGCAACCGACGCGCCGGACCTGCCGGTCCATGTCATCCTGCCCACGCGGCGGACGGGGACGCGTAGCTCGTTCGAAGATCATTTCATGCAGGCCGGCTGCCGACACGTCAAAGAGATCGACAAGATCTTCGCCGCCGCCGAGCGGGTGCCGCTATGCACGACGTTACGCAAGGACGGCGTTTTCAGCGAGGCTGTCGAAACGGCGACCGGCGACAACTTTGTCGCGGCGCTGGCACAGTCCGTGCCCGGCACAGTCGCCATCCTTCCCCGGGAAGTGTTTCTGCGCGTTCAGGACAAGCTCGACGCGTTGCCCGTCGCCGGTGTGCTACCGACCAAGGCTAACGTAGCCGATTTCAATTACGAAATGTTCGAGTTCCTGAGGTACTACTTCAAGCGTGGCCATATGCGGGACACGTCGGGACATGGCGTGGTGCGCGGCATTCGCGAATTCATGGCCGAGATCGTCAAGGACGAGGCGTTTGCCGAATCCGGATATTTCGCAGGGCTCGGCGTCGTCCCACTGACGCCGGAGTGGCGGGAGACCCAGCGAAAGATCGTGCGCCGGCTGAAGGGTTTTCAACCGTAAAATCCCCCGGAAGGGAGTTAGATTGGATGACGCCCTCGCTCAGGTCTCTGCCGCTCTTCCCTGCCCTTCTGTTGCTGCTGGCGCTGCTCCAGCCCCGACCTGCCGCGGCCGGTTTCGACACCGTGCTGAATACCTGGGCCGAAAATGTGACCGACTTCTTCGAAGAACTCATCGAACCGCTGACCGGACCGATCGTGCAGTCGCCGTCGCAGCCGCGCGCGCCAGCCTCCAACAGCAACGATCCTTTCTGGCGATATCTGGCCGATGCCGGATACGAGGTCGCCTCGATCGAGACCGATATCGGGCTGATTCCGAACGTCAAGGTCACGTTGCAGATTCTCCGCGAACTGTCCGAAGCGGACCGCACCGCGCTCGAGCGCACCCTGCTGATTGACGATCAACGCGATCCCGGTCTGATCCCCGCGCTGCAGCGACAGATCGTTCATACGCTGCTGGAGGCTTCGCAATCGGGCGAGATGCGGGTCAGCAAGCTGGCGATCTCGCTGTTTCCGATACCCTCAGCCGATTTCACGATGACCCCAGCCCAAGGCCCGTTCAGCGCGCAAAACACGCTGAGCACGTCCAAATCTGATAAGAGAAAGCCCGCCGTGGAACCGGCGGAACCGCCCAAGACGGCGCCAAAAACGGTTGGCGAGTAAACCGGCGCCGGACTAGCCGGAGGTGGATTGAGCGAAGGCGACGTAGGCGTTGGGCAAAATGCCGTAATCGCCGCCGAACGGGTAGCTGAGCTTCAAGATCACCAGAAAAACCGACATCGTCACCGTCGCCACCAAGGTCGACATCAATAGAGGCGCGGTGACGGTCGGGCTGCCGAAGAACCACGGGAAAATGATCGAGACCAGCGTGCCGATGGCGGCGACCCCCCATAACAGGGGCGTCAGCGCGCCAAAGCTCAGGCGGATGCGATTGCCGCGGTTGGTGCGGACCGCCTCGAGCAGCTGCAAGGAATACTGGAACGCCGATATTTCCTTTTCCGTCTGCGGCTCGATCGCGAGATAGGTGTAATACAGATCATCGAGCGCCGGCGAGCTTTCAAAACCCAAGCGGCGCATTTGCATCTGCGGCCACTCGACTGAAGCCACAGAGCTCGCGTAATCGCGCAATTCCTTGCGAATCTGGTCTCTGGTGTCCTTGGGAAAGGCAGCGGTGACCCGATCGAGAGTGGTCAGCGCGTTGACCTCGACGATGATGTCAGCGCGGACGTCGTCGTATTTCTGATAGACGCCGAACAGCAACAAGCCGATGTAGCCGGCATAGACCGACGACAAGAACGCGTATTTGAACCCGCCGATGATATTGTTGGAAACCAGCTGCGCGGGGGTGAAATAGGCGTTGACGATCAGCGTGCCGATGATCGCGATCGCGATGCCGCCGCCAATCACGATGACGGCGCCGGTGCCGACGGGCAGGTCGTTCAACCATTGGATAATGCCCATCATCCCCGCGATCCCCTATTTCCCCAAATGCGCACCGGCCTGAAAGGCCGGCGCGCCGATCGATTGTTCTTGAGACGCTCTCGGCTCACAACCGGAAAGTCGCAGCCGCTTTAATCGGAAGGTGCCGCGTGGTAACGAGACCCGTCGGACCGCAGAGGGCTGAGCCAACCCATGATGATGGACGAGACGGTGTGTTGTCCGAGTTGCGGCCGGTGCGGCTATCCAACCGGGACCGCGACGGCGGAGCCGCACAAATTCATCGCCGTCATGTGCCATTATTGCGGCTGCGTCCTCGACCGCGACGGGCTCGCCAAGTGCCGCAGGCCCGGCGAGGCCGCAGCGCCGGCTCCCAAGATCGTCACCCGCCCCGGGCCGAAACTTCTGCGATGAACGCGGTGTAAGGCGTCGGGAGAAGCCCCGAGCTGCCGCTGAACGGATAGCTCAGCTTCAATACGACCAGCACGACCGACGCCATCAGCAGCGTCACCAAAATCGACATCAGCATCGTGGCGTTGACGTTCGGGCTGCCGAGCGTCCATGCCAGCACGATCGCGACGGCCGTCCCAATCCCGGTCACCACCCACAGCAATACCTGCAGAGCCCCAAAGCTGCGCAGCACCCGCATGCTCCGCTTGTCGCGAATCGCGCTTAAGATCCGGCGCGACTGCTTCATCACCGCCTGCTGCTTGCGGGTGGTCGGCTCGACCGCGGCGTAAACCCGTTCGAGGGTGTCGAATGCCGTCATCGTGATCGGGTCGGCGTTGCGGTCGCGCAATTGCGGCCACTCCACCGCGACGACGTCCTGGGCATATTGCTTCAGCCCGTTGCGCAGCGTGGCAGTCGTCGCCGCGGGAAACGCGACGGCCAGGCGGTCCAAGGTCGTCAGCTCGTTGACCTCGTCGATGATGGCGGCGCGCACCTTGTCGTAGCGGTTGTAGACCCCGAGCAGCAGGAAGCCGAGAAAGCCGGCGTAGATGCCGGCGACAAACATGTATTTGAAACCGCCCACGACATTGTTGAGGCTCAGCGCCTGCTCGCCGAAGAAGAGGCCCGAGACGGCGGTGCCGATGATCGACAGCGCGATCGTGCCGCCGATGATGACGAGCGCGGCGGTCCAAAGCGGCAAGTCGTTGAGCCACAAAACCGCGCTCATGCCGCCGCTCTTCGTGGCCGGCTTGTCAGAAGCGGCGTCTGATATCGCGCTACAGCAGCAGGTAACCGAGCACCCCGCCGGCAACGACGCCGAGGACGACCGGGGCGCTGGCAGCCGTGATCGCGCCGGCGGCCCCATAGGCAAGGATAGGCGCGGCGGTTCCGATCGCCGCGAGGGTCGAGGCCGCAGCGGAGCCGACCGCGCCGGCGGTCGCGGCCAGGCCGGAACCATAGACGGAACCGGCGAGACCGCCGAGCACCGCGCCGCCGATCAGGCCGGTGCCGTCGGCCCGCGCCATGCCCGGCGCGGTCATCGCAAACACAAGGACAGCGAGCAGCAAAAGCTTCCGCATCGATCATTCCCCGGCATCACGGAAGGGTGACGTTGTTGGTGTCCGCCTGTCCCGACAGGCGCGCCCGTATATAGGACCACGACAGACCGATCGCCAACAGATTGGCGAGGTCGATCAGCGCGATCGTCGCGACGCTGCCGCCGCCGGCGATGCGGATTAGGCCGAGATCGACCAATAGCCAAGTCATCGTCACGAAGAACAGCAGCCAAGCGGCGATGCCGGTCCGGCCTAGCGAGCGTTGCGTCGCCAGCCCGAAGGTCGCGTAGAGAATGGCAAGGACCACCCCGACCAGCAGCTTCAGGACCAAGTCGCCGTTTTCGAGGTCGGTGATCCAGTGATAATACGAATAGCCGCTGGGATTGAACGTCGCCAGGACGAGAAACATCGCCATGATCCAGCGGATCAGAAAACCCTGGATCCCGAACGATTCAGGCATAGGGCGGCGTCAATTGGAGACCGGCGAGCGCCGTGCCGGATCGGCCATCAGCGAGCCCGCCAGCAGCTCGAGCCGGTCGAGCACCCGGTCGGCTGCCAACCGGCTCTGCGCGTCGGCAATCCACCCGGCGGCGATCTTTGCCTCGCGCTCCGGCAGGTTGGCGAGCGCGGTCAGCGCGCCGCGCAAATCACCGGCATCCAGCTGGGCCTTGGCCTCGGCGACGATGTCGGAAACCGGCCGCGGGTCGTAGACCCATTGCGCTACGGCGTGGAGGCGCAATGCCGCGCCGGTCGCGATGACAGCGCGGTCGAACCCGCTGCCGTTATTGCCGACCATGCCGCTCAGCACCACGCCGCTGGCGAGACGGGGGAACCGCCCCTGCAATTCCCGCAGGGTCGGCACCCCGAGATCGGCATAGGCCGACAGCGTCTCGAACGCCGCGCCCAGATCCGGTTCGCTCGGCATCACCCGCCGGAGCAGAATCAGCTCGTCCCTGAACGGTCCATGACCGACCAGCGCAGGCCGCAATTGCGCGATGCCGAGAGCGACAAACCGCGCCGAATCGGCGCCTCGCCACGGCGACCAAAAAAATCCGGCGACAGCCACCAGCAGGCTGACGAGCGAGATCGCGACAGCGACATAGGCAAGGCGTTGCGCGACGTCGCGTTCGGATCGGGTATTCTTAGGGTCAGCTTTTGCCAATGTGCACCCCCGCAATCGGATCGGCGTGACCCCGGCCGAACCGGCACTCCCCTCGGCATTCGTCGCGCCGCATTTTCCCGTTAAGGTTTTATGCCCCAATGGCGTCGCGAATTCCAAGATGATTCGTCGGATGCCGGCAATCGCTGCATCGCCGCCGGCCGAAAGGCACAGCGACGCCGGCTGACCTATAGGTTTCGCGGCGCCATGCCGCTATCGTGCACCGGATCGCAACCCGTTCGATCCGTCGATGGCCGGCAGCAATTTTTCGGGATCCGCTCTTGTCGTTCGGCTGCTGGTCAGCCTGGCGCTGGTTTTCGCGACCTACAATCCGACCGGCTATTCCTTTTATCATTGGCTGATCGACACCGGATCGGGACCGCTCTCCCTGAAGCTGCTCGCGGCGGTTTCGCTGGCGATGATCTACTACGCGGCAACCCGTATCGTACTGGCGGCGTTTCGCGGATCCGGCGTCATCGTCGCCGTGCTGGTGATCGTTCTTTGCCTCATCGAATTGGCGTTGCTGATCCCGGGGCCGGGAACAAGCTCGTGGCAGGTGTACGTCGCGGCCGGCCAATACGCTGTCCTGTTCGCGATCGCGATCATCGTCTCGTTCGGCATTTCCTGGTCGTCGCTGATCGAACGGCTGACCGGTCAGTTGCAGAAACGATATGTCCGGCGCTGAGTCAGAAGGCCGCCGAGTATGATCACTCGGCGCCGCGCTCCGCCGACGACCGGAATAGGGCATGGCCGAAGGGCGCATCGCCGAGTGGGGCACGGCCCGGCGCCGATCCTGGTCGCCGTCGGGATCGGCGGCCGGCTCGAACTGACCGGTGAGCACATTCGGCTCGTCAAAGGCGGCATTTTCGGCCACGCGTTCGAGTTTCTGTGGCTCGGGACCGGCATCAGCGACAAGAGCATCCCGATCCGGGAAATCGCGGCCGTCGAGATCGTCAAGCCGATCCTGCTCCCGGATTTCATCCGATTCTCCTACCCCGGGAGCCCGCCGGAAAGCGGCCGCTATATCGCCGATGCCTTGGCCGAGAACGCCTTGATCATGAATGTCATCGACAACCGGACTTTCTACGCGATCAAGGAGTGGATCGACCGGTGGCCCACCTCGCTCGCGACGCAGGCGAGCGAGACGGCAATCCAGCAAGACGCCAGCCCGCATTTCCGTTAGGTTGCGGCAATGCCTCTCAAACCCGACCGAAGGTATCGCCGCCGCGCCGCGTGGCGGGCGCTACGCGTGACGTATCGGTCGGCGATCGCGATCTGCGCGACGCTGCCGCTTGTGCTCGCCCCGGCAGTCGCGCAGACGGCTGAAGGAGAGAACGCGGCAGGCTTTGTCACTCGGCTCGGTCAGATCGCGGGCAACCTCTACGGCGCTGCTCGGCGCGACATCGTAGATCCGGCGCGCCAAAGGGCGGCGGATCTTCTCGCCGATCTTCCCAGGGAGCTGCCGACCACAGCGGCCGGCGAGCAGCTGAACGCCGCGGCGCGTGCGGTTGCCGCGACCGCGCGAAGCTTCGTCCTGGAACCGGTCGCGCGGCAATCGGCGGAAATGTTGGAACGCGCCGAGCCGTGGAAGTGGTACCAGGCCGGCGCAGCGATGGCGCGCGGCGCCGGTGAAGAGTTGCGCCGGACGATCCTCGCTCCCGGTTCGGAGCCGGCCGCCGGCGAATCGCCTGCCGCCGCCGCAGCGCTTTCCTGGATTGCGACGGCGGCCGACGTTCCGCGGCCGGGCCCTGCTGTTCCCAAGCTGCCCGATCGCGACGCGCTGCGCAGTCTCGAAGGCGACGACCCGCTGGAACCGCTGAACCGGGTCGTGTTCGCCGTGAACCGGCAATTCCAGTCTTTTGGGCTCGACCCGCTGACCCGGTTTTACCTCGAGCAAATGCCGGAAGGGCTGCGGCTGGCGCTGCGCAATTTCTTTCGTAACTTGCGCGAGCCGGCCACCTTCATCAGCAGCGCGCTCGAGGGCGAGCTGACGGATGCCGGCGTCGCGGGCGCACGCTTCGGCATCAACTCGACGCTTGGGGTCGCCGGTTTTTTCGACCCTGCCACGGAAATGGGCCTGACCGTCCGGGCGCGCGGCTTCGAGGATACGTTGTGCCGATTTGGGCTGCCGCCCGGGCCCTATCTTGTCCTGCCGGTGCTGGGGCCGGCGACGTTGCGCGATTCGGTCGGCCGGATCGCCACGGTCGTCATGTATTTCGAGGTCATGGGGCTGACGGTCTATCTGCCTTACCGCCTCAGCGATATCGCCATCCAATACGCCGAAGCCAAGACCAATCAGGACCTGATCGAGTCGCTGGCCGGCGACCCCTACGTCGCCCAGAAGATCTTCTACCGGATCACGAGCAGTCTGGGGTGCGGCCGGCAGGCGGAAATCGAGCGCGAGGTGTTCACCCCTTAGGCCAGGGCTGTCTGATCAGATCCTCTTGAACCATTTGCGGGACCCGAAGATTCGCCGGGTCCGCCGGCCTTTCCAGCCGTGCTCCTGCACCATTTGCTTGACGCGCTTGCTGATCTCGGCGCTCGCGACGCCGCTGCCGGTCAGCTTGCTGTACACCGCAACCACGTCCTCGAATTCCTTGCGGCCGATCTTGCCGCGTTTGGCGAGCTGTTCGAGCATCGTCTCGACATGGTGCTCGGCATTGCTGACCAGCGTGATGTTGTGCTCGGCGGCGGCTCGCAGCAGGATCCCGCGCGCCTCCTCGAGATCCATGCCAAAACGCGTGACACCTTCCTTCAGGATCCTCATCTCGTCGTCGCGGGTGATCAGATTCCCGTCGAGCGCATGAATCCGAACGAAGTCGGCAAATTGCTTGGTGTCGCGTCGCGATGTCGCCATGCGCGGGCTCATATCCCCCTGCTCGTCAACCGACATGTTCAAACCCGGTCCAGTTTGTAAAAAACCAACGCGGAGGCCGTGTTGGCGGGAAGAGGAAGACAGCGATACGACTCCCGTACCCCGCGAGCCATCGTTGGGCGATAGTCTAAGGGGCCTCTTGCGCATCGAGATTATGGATTTCAACCGGCGATGGCCAGCGAAACTCGTGGGCCCGCGGCTAGCAAGCCGCTGCCTCAGGGCGCGCGCGCGATCGGAGCGCGCGGCGGCGTTGTCGCGCTGGGGCGATCGCTGACCTCGCGGATGCTCGGCGCCTGCACTTCGGGTGCGCCAAAGCCGAGCCAGCCGGCGACCACCTCGACACCGCCGAGCACAAAGCTTTCGACTTGCGTCACCGCGGCGGCGAAGACGCCGCCGATTGCCGTGTACCAGGGCCGCGGAGCGCGCGTCGCGGCGTCGTTGAGCAGGATCTGCGCGACCTTTTCGGACAGCCGAATATCCGCCTGCGCGTTGACCACCGCGCCTACCGAGGTGCAGGTCGTGTGGTAAGGCCGTCCCGCGGCGAACCATCCCGCGGCGCCGAGCCTGATCTGGCGCAGCGTATAAGGCATCTTGCGGCGCGCCGCCCCGCTGACGATGTCCTCGGAAAAGAACGGCACCAGATCGAGCGCGTCGCCGCCGATCACCTCGGCCGTCAACCCATCGGTGAACGGCGCCAGAACCAGGAACAACGCCGCATCGGTCTCGCCAGTGATGACGCGGCCAAGCGCTCGCGCGCCGCCGCGATGCTCCAGCGCAACCCCGGCCAGAGAACGGTCGATCTGCCGCAAGTTCTCGAAAGTCGCGGCGAGCTGCGCGGCCGCCGGGCCGACATCGAGCGTCGTCGGGCGATCGGCCCGCGCCCTGACCAGATCGCCGTAGGTATGGATCTGGGCGCCCTTGCGGACCACCACCATCAAGCAAGCGGCGATGTTGCCGTAGAATTCAAACCGGGCTTCGCCGTCGCTGTGATCGCGCAGGTACTGGACGTAGTGATCGCGCTGAACAAAGCCGATGTTCCGCGGGTCGGCGGCCACCCGCTGCAAGATGTCCTGGTCCTTGTCCGCGTCCGAAATCGTGTAATTGGACAGGCTGGCGAGCGACTGGCGCAACGTGGTGACGAGTTCCGGGCCGGCCGATCGCTGTGGCGCATTGACGTAAATCACCCCGTCTTGCGCACAAGCATTGCGGGGAGCCGCCGAGAGTGTCGCCAGAACGGCGAGGCACCCGGCCGTGGCTAGCGATTTGACTTGCGGTCCCCCGCGTCCGGGCTCGCCTCCCCCAAGCGTCCAGACAGCCATCTCGCACCCCGATCAGGTCTCGACTATAGGAGCGATCCATCGCCGTTGCCACCGGTCTCGCTGAGCTCCAGGCGCAGGACAAACTTGACGCCGCCGCCACCCTCAATACATGGTTCCCGGTGGCCCGCAGCGTGCCGGACAGCGGCGTCTCACAGGCCGGGCCGACGGGGAGAAAGCCAAATGCGCAATCTGATGCTGGCCGTTGTACTCGTGTTGGCGGCGCTGGTGCCGTTACCCGCATCGGCACAGCAGAGGCCGGCGCAGGCGCCGAGCGCGCCCACGATATCCGTCGAGGGCATCTCGAGCGCCAAGATATTGGCGATCGGCATCGGCGCGGTCCTTGGGGTTGTCGCGGCCGAGGCCGTTCTCGCGGGCGACACCGTCGGCCTGCTCGGCGGCGTCGCCGGCGGCATCCTGGCGGCCTGGTGGTACGACAGCGCCAGCGGCGGTCCCTCGCGGGCGGCCCTGCGCCAACCGGCCGTTGCGCCGATCCCGGCCCGCGACGAGCACCTCGCCTTGGCGCGGTGAGGCAACGAACAAGTTGACAGGAACGCATGCGCGAGCGGCGGTTCACGGGTTAAACGCGTAGCATCTTTCAAGGCCATCGGCCGTTACCGATGAAGGAATCGCATGAAACGTCTGCTCCCCTTCGTGTTGGCCGCTACCGTTATCGCGGGCCCGCTTGCCGCTACTGAGGCGGAGCGGCATCCCGATCGCCAGCAGGGCGGCTGGATCATGACGGTGCGTTCTTGGATGGCGCCGGTTGAGGAAGGCTTCGCGACCGCGATCGACAGTGTCATCCCGCCGATGGTGAGCAGCCTTGGAACGGCCGAAGCGCTGGTCGGCGATGCGTATTATTATGGCCATGCCGTATCCCGCGATTACAGCGAAGCGGCGCGTTGGTACCGCGCCGCCGCCGAGCACAACAACGCGATGGCGCAAAGCACGCTGGGGGACATCTATTATTACGGCCGCGGCGTACCGCAAGATTTCGTCGCCGCGGTGCAATGGTGGAAATTGGCGGCCGAGCAGGGGATGGCCGTCGCTCAGCTCAATCTTGGCGTCATGTATGCAAACGGCGACGGAGTCCCGCAGGACTATGTAAAGTCGCACCTGTACACCAATCTCGCGGCCGCTCATCTGCCGCCGGGTGAAGATCGCGACATCGCGCTGCGCAACCGCGACATCGTAGGCAAGCTGATGAACCCGACGCAATTGGCGGAAGCGCAGCGCTTGGCGCACGATTGGCAGCCGAGGCAGGCTGAGTAGGCGGTTCTCGCGGAAGGCGAAGCCGGCACAGGAAGCCGCACGCCAGCGACGCCGGCTGAAGAACGGGAACATTATCGCGAGGTAAGCCCCGAGGGCGGCCGCGGCGCCTGGTTTTGCGAGGTTCGATGAGCCCAGGTTCCGAGAAGCGGGCGGCTCCGGCGGAACGCCTCGCGACCTGGTGCCGGGCGCATGCCGCTCCGATCAGCCTCGCCGCCGCGCTGTCCGCTGCCGCCGTCCTGGGCGGTTATGTCGCGCTGGGTCCGCGCCTTGGCCTCCATGTCGCGCCGATCGGCAATGCGCCGCCGGTCTCCGTTGCTGAAGATTCCGCCGCAACCGCTCGCGACACCGTCGTCTGGCGCGACGAGACCGGGGCGGTATTCCGGGCCAAGGTCGATGCGCCGGAACTCGCGCAATTTCTGCGTGCCCGCCGGGAAGCCCTCGATGCGGTGCGGACCGAGACACGCGAGCAGGCCTCGGCCGGAATCCTGGCGGCGTTGCGGCCGGTCTTCGCCGACATGAAGGAACGCGTGCCGGGCTACGCCGATTGGTATTCCAGCTACGCGACGACCTATGAGCTGGTGGCCCAGGGACTGCTCGCGGCGCTCGATTATCTGGGACGCAGCCTCGACATTTTCTCACCCCAGCGGGACAGCCTGTACGGGGTCATGGCGGCCCGGCTGATCGACTATCTCCAGGAGCAATACGCCGAGCAGGTAGTGCGGCCGCAAGTGACGCAAGTTCGACTGCAGGCGGCGTTCGACGGATCCTACGCCACGCTGCGGGCTCATTGGGAACGGCTGATCGCCGGTCAGCGCCAGGCGATGCGGCAGTTCATCCAGCAAGAGGGCGGCACGCCGCAGCGGCTTTCGCCGGAACGCGCGGCGGGCGTCACACTCGACTGGGATGGCCAGCGCGACGATCGCGCCGTCATGCACGAGGACGTCAGCGTCGAGCAAAGCTTCCGGCGCGGATTGCTGACCGTGCGGCTCAAATTGCCGCGTTTCGGCAGAGTCCCGGTGGAACTCGACGCCAGCAACACGAGCCGGGTCGATTCGGACAAGATTCGCAGCACGATCGTGACGATGTTCGACAAGCTGGTCGGGACGGTGGTGTCGCAAATGGGAAACCTCGCCCTCGGCATCTTCGCGGGCGGCACCGCCGGCGGCTCGGTCGGGTTCGGGCTCGGCATGCCCGCGATACCGGGCGCCGTAGCCGGTGGCGGCATCGCGACGGCGATTCCGATCGGAGCGGTGATCGGTTTCGCGACGACGATTGTCGCCGAGATGATCACCAATCGGCTGCAAGCCTCACTGACCCGGCAGGAATTCGAGGATACGCTGAGGCAGTCCGTCGATGCGACGGAGAACGCCGCCGAAACCGCGATGATTGCCGTCCTTCACCAGCAGATCGAGGCGTGGTACGCCGATATCAGCCCGCCATGACGGCCGCCTGGAGCCGCCGCATTTCGGCGCCTGGAAATTCCGCCGATTTCGGCATCGTCCGGCTCAGTCGTTCACGCGGCGGTGGAAACCGGGAGGGGGATCGGCTAGCATTCAAGCTGTTGCAGCACGACACGTTTCCGTGAAATTTCGTGCCCTTCGGAAATAAGGGGAGAGCCGATGCGCCGCTTGCTGTGCGTAGCCGTCATTGCCGTGTTTGCCGTCGTGCCGACGGTCAGCCGCGCTCAGCAACCCGCACCACCGCCAAGCTCGGGCGGTCTGACTGGCGGTCAGATCGTCGCGCTGGCGATCGTGACGGCAGCGGTGGCCGCGGTCGCCTGGTACGCGCTGGCGGGCGCGGCTGCCGTGGGCGCGACGGAGGCGGCTGCCGGGATGGCGGCAACCCAAGCCGGCGAGCTGGCGGCGGCGACTTCAGGAGGTGAGATGGCCGCTGCCGGAAGTAGCGCGGCCCGCGGCTCCGCGATGCGTATGATGGGAGGGAGTGCCGGCCGGGCGGCCCGCGCCGCCTATACCGCCGACGGAGCCGCCGTCGCGGAGGGTACGAGCGCGGGCGATGCGGCAGCGGCGGTCGCCAGGCCGGCAACCGGCAGCCGCGGCGCCGCCACCGCCATGTCGGGCGGACGGACCTCCGGGATGAGCATGGCCGGGCGCGGCGCGGCGGCGGAAGCCGGGCGCGGGGGCGGCATGATGCCCTCCATTCGCTCCGCCGGCGCCGCGGTCGCGGAGTAACGCCGCATAGCGGTTAGGGAGAATTGCGATGCGAAGCCTGACGCTCGCCGTCATCGTGTGTGTCATCGGGACGGCGGCCGGTGCCGCGCGCGCCGCGGAGCGGCCGATGCTGGTGCAAGCCAACCCGCCCGCCCTCCCCGCCGCGATAGACCAGGGCAAAGTGCTGGCGATCGGAGCCGGGGTGCTGATCGGCGCCGCCGCCGGTTCGCTGATCACGCTGCGCGGCGCGACCCTGATCGGCGCGATGGCCGGCGGCGTCATCGGCGCGTGGTGGTACGGCGATCACGCCGACATCGCTACCCTGGCGCCGCGCAAGCCATAGCATCATCGCATTCCGCGCGCCCGCCGAGCTTTGCGCGCCCGAGACAACAGCGATCGAGATAGCCCTGCCGGCACTCCTCCTTTAATATCGAAGTGACATCACCTACCGAGACCTGCCGCGAAAAGGCCGGTTAACGGGCGCATGCCGGAAAACCACACGCAAAGCACGTTGCGCGCCCGCTTTGGCGCGCTGAAAGCCGCAGGTCGCGCCTGGCTTTTGCCGTTTTGCGCCGGACTGATGGCCGGCGTGATCCTGGTGCCGCTGATCGGCCTCATCTGGCTGTCGCGCGGACCGGCATCGTCGACGCTTCTTCCGGCAATGGCGACCGCAGCCGAGCCGCTTCCCCAGGCGGGAGCAGCCGGCGAGCCGGCAGGCACTTCCAACGTCGTTTTCGCGTGGCGCGACGACCAGGGCGTCTTACGCCGCACCGGGATCGAACGGGCGCATTACGACGAGTTCGTGTCGGCTCAGCAGCGGCAGCTCGAAGCGGATGCGCGGGCGATGTCCTCGTCCCGCGCCAGGCGGCTGCGTGCCGATCTGACGCCGATCTTCGAAGAGATCGACGAGCGGGTCCCGGCCTACGCCGATTGGGCGTTCGACTGGTGGACCAGCTGGATTCTGTTGGCGCAGACCTTTCGCTGGACCTGGGAGGGCATGATGACAGGCTCGCCCTTCGACATGCCGGACCGGGTTCAGGCCCGACTGGTTCGCGAGATCGAGCTGCAATTCGCCGCCCGCGTCATCGAGCCGGCGACGCTGGAATCGAAGATGGAGGCGGCATTGAGCGCCTCGGAAACGATCTCGCGCGACGAATCCTTGGCTCGTTGCGGCAAATATCAGCGGGCCCTGGCCGAATTCGTCCGTCGCGAGGCCGGACGAGTGGAACGCCAGGATCCGGCTCAGGGCTGGGTCCCGGACCCGTCCTGGGACGCACGGGCCGCGGGTTTTGCGCCGCTCTGCGATACCGCGGGGCTCGCCGACCAGCCGCCGGTGTCCGCCCGCTCCGAATTTTCGCAATTGCTCGAACTCACTGGCGCGGACAGCCCTATCAATGATGTGATTGTGCGTCTGGCGCGCCCGTTCGCCACCAAGCTGATCAGCTTTATCGTTCTGCCGGTCATCGCGGCGGCGCTGCTCGGCGGTTTTCTGTTGCCACTGTTCGGATTGCTGCCGAACGTGCTGGCGAATATCGTAACCGGCATCCTGACCGGCGCGGCGGGCGCCCTGATCATCGGCTTCGCCGCCAGCACATCGGTGGATTGGCTGTTGAGCCGGACCGATGCGGCCTTGAACCGGGCCGGTTTCGAGGTGAGCGTCCACAAGGCCGTGATCGCCGCCGAGGACGCGTTCGAGACCCGCATGCTCGAAGCCCGGCAGCGCGCGACGGAGCAGCAGCTGCAAACGATGACGAACGCCCTCGCCGGCAAGATCGCCGGCCCGTGAGGGCACGCCGCAACAGCCGCGCGTCGGCCCTGCTCAGTTCGCCGCGAAGCAGTAGAACAGGCCGGCGCCGCCGGTGCTGCGCAGATCCGCCTGGCTGCAGCCGCCTTCCGGGCCGCGCGACGGATGCGACGAATTCCATGAGTGCGCTGCCTCGTCGTCGCCGATGCCCTGGCGGTCGATATGGCCGACGATCGCCGAGCCCTGCGTGCTGCTTGTCCAGTTGTGGCAGGTCTTGTCGTCGCCGGGCGGGAAGGCCCGGCCGTCGGGTGCCGTGCCGGTCAGCGCGTCGTGCTTATTCGGCGTGTCGCCGCGGCCGTTGACCACGTCGCCCTTCTCGGTCAGATCGGTCTGCTTGGTCAGGTTGTTGGCGCCGTGCAGCTCGTCGACATCCTTGGCGACGGCAGTTCCCTTGGCATTCTGCCATGGCCCCTTGCCGATGCGGTCGCGGGCGTTGACGGCCGGCTTGCCGTCCGCCGCCTGGGTGCTGAGATAGGCATGCCAGGTACGGTTGCCCGCCCCCACCGCTTGCGCCAGCCGCTGGCAATGGCGATCGGCGCCGTCCAGTCCGCCGAGATCGGCCCCCTTGCCGATGCCCTCGCTGGTGACGAAGAAGCTCATGCTCGCTTGTTGCGCCTGTCCGGCGGTTCCGATTCCCAGCGCCAACAGCGCGGCGGCTGCCCAGGTCCAGCCCGGTGTTTTCATGTCCTCCCTCCTCGCTCTTGATTCGCCTTTCGGCGCTGCGATCAACCTAGCACGGAGGGCGGTCCCGGAGCCGCTCAGACCACCTGGTTACGCAGTTGTGATTCGCTGCGCCATAGGCGCTCCAGATTGTCGCGCAGGATCTCGATCACATTGTCTTCGTAATGCCGCGTCTCGCCGGCGGTGTGCGGCGTGACCAGCACATGCTCCATTCCCCACAGCGGCGAGCTCGGCGCCAGCGGCTCCTCCGCCGTCACATCGAGGCCGGCGCCGGCGATACGGCGTGCGGCGAGCGCCTCGATCAGCGCCGCCTCGTCGACGACGCGCCCGCGCGCGACATTGACGAGATAGGCCGAGGATTTCATATGGCCGAGCGCCTCGGCGTCGATCAAATTCTCGGTCTCCTCGGTCAGCGGACAGGTCAGCACGACAAAATCGGCGTCCGGCAGCACCGATTTGAGCGCGCTCATCGGGTGCACCGCATCCGCCTTGCCGCTGCCGAGGGACGGATCGCGGCGCAAGCCAACCACGCGCATATCGAAGGCCTTGCCGAGCCGAGCGAGACGCCCGCCGATATCGCCGAGGCCGACGACAAGCAGCGTCTTGCCGCCGAGCTCGTCCTCGCGCTGCGACAGATCGCCGATCATGCCGCGCCAGACGCGCCTTGCCTGATTGTCGCGCGCCTCCGGAAGACGGCGGCTCAGGGCGAGGATCAGCGCCATCGCATGCTCGGCGACGGCGCGGGCGTTGACGCCGCGCGCGCTAGCGAGACGGATGCCGCGCGTCGCCAACTCGTCGCGCGGAAACTGGTCAGTGCCGGCGCCGATCGCCTGAATGAAGCGCAGCTTCGCCGCGCGGTCGAGCAGGCCGTTCTGCCACAGCCCGGAAATCACCAGCACATCGGCCTCTCCGACCCGATCCATCAGCGTCTCGGCATCGCGGACAGCGAAGCTGTGGATGCCCGTGTCGAGGGCGGCAAACCGCTCCTGCAGCTGGTAGGCGACGTGGGCGAAGCAGATTACGACCGTGTCGCTGGGAGGTATCATCGGGTGCTCCCGTATCTTCGAGAAAAGCAGGCTCAAGACAGCGAATGTTAACAGACAAGTAACATTGCCGCCGCATGATTAATAAAACGAGCTTGTGTTGGGGATCAGTCCTGGCGCGCGATGTGTGGTACGTGATTTCCACGGGCCTGACCGTGTTGGCGGTCGTGATCGCCATCATGTTCGTCCTCAGCATTTTGTAGTACGGCACAACCGTCACAGGCATCCGCGAGAGGGGTCAACAGCATCGGCCGGCACCTCGCCGCCGCATCGTGTCCGCCCCGGGATGTTCGAATTTGCGACAGGTGCGGCGGGCCGTCGCAACACCGGAACCGCGCCTCAATGCGGCTGTTCGCGCGCAGAAGAAAGGATCGGTTACCCCGTGTCCGACGTCGCGCAAATCTCCAGGGTGGGAGAATACAGAAACCAGGCCGCAATGCGGCGGCCGCGGTTTCCCGAAAGTAGGTCTCGATTGCTCGCGCTGGCCGACAGCTTCGACAAGCTGGCCGAACGGGTCGAGGCGCGGGAAGTCACTATCGCCAACATCGCCTGATCCGATCCTCCGTCGGATGGTTGATCGGATCGACAAGGCGATGAAGGGGCGGCGCTCATTGGAAAGCGCCCTCGCTGAACTGGAAGCGAAATACCGGACACGCCCGAGCGCGGAACTGGCCCGGATGATGGAGCAGCTCAAGGCCGAGATCGCGATCCGGAAACGGCGGCCAAACCCGGAACCGGGCTGATCGCTTATCGCGAAGATGGCGGCGAAAGCGATCCGCCGTTCACTTCCAGAGGCCACACGTTCACCGCTGTTCTCGGCCGGATGCGGGGGCCGGGTGCCCGAGGATCGCCCCGCTCTCGTCGCTGAAATAATTCGGCACCGAAGCGGGGGAGGTGAAGTTTTTGAAGACCTGCGGAGACTGTTCCGCGGTCGGCCCAGCGACCGCAGACCTTGGAAAAGCAATGGCGGCCAGCCCGCCGCCGGCGGAGCTGCCGGAGGTGCTGTTCGGTGGGACTTTTGCAGCCTGCCGCGGCGCTTGCGGTGCTTGCAATAGAGCCAGCTTTTCTTCGAGCTCGCTGAGGTGCTCGCGGAGATGGTCGCGCTCGCCGATCACCTCGTCGTACTCAGCACTCAGCTGCTGGATCTTTCCCTCAGCTTCATTGAGCTCGATACGCGCCCATGATTGCTGCAAATGCCCGTCGGGAAGCTTTGTCGCCTCCCAGGTGGCGCTGGCAGCCGATATCGTGGAATGCGGATCGGTCAGCTGCAGATCAGGCGGGCCGAGCCCCCGCGTCAACTGCGCGGCGCGATTAGCGCTGTCCTGCTTGGAGACGGCAACCGGCGGCTTCGCATCACCGGCCAGCGTGTCGATCTGTGCTTTCGCCACCGTCAGGTGATCGCGCATTCCGTCCAGCGCATTCTGCAGATCGGCATTGGCGCGCTCGGCGCGCTGCGCCGCAGCCCGTTCAGTTCCGACGACGTGCCGGTAATGGACGTAGCCGACCACGCAGTAGATCGAACTGCCAAGCCCCGCGATCGCGACGGCGGCGCACAGCACCATCGGCCGCGGCAGGGACAACCCGAAAGCGCGGGCGCCCCGTGCGGGAGACGGGCCGCCGTTTCTTGCGTCATGGCCCGCGTTTCTCAACGGGTCGCGCGTGCCGTTTACGACATCGAGGAACGATCGATTGGCCGGGAAGCGCTGGTTTTTCCACCGCCAGAGGTCGGGCACCCTGTTCCCCTATCAAAATGAGAGAGCGGTAGCCGTCCGTAACCGATCAGACTACAGAGCGAGAGCACCGTTTGGAACCGCCGCGCGACAACATGCCCCGCCGGCTTCGCGTCCGGTGGTTTTTTCTATTTTGGAACGTGCGTCGTCGGCTGCCACTCTCGCCACAAAACGATCACGGCCATTTACGTCGATACAGGAGGAAGATCGACGAAAGTATCAGGCTGAGGACCAGGGGGCGAGCATGCATGGCGGCAGATCCAGCCGGTTCAATGTCTTCCATGTCGCTGTCGTGTTGGCGTGCGGCGGTTTGCTCGCGGCCTGCTCGCAGTCGCCGCAACAGCCCGCGCCGGTCTTCGCCCTGCCGCTCTCGACGATCGTCGGCGCGCCCGCGGTCGACGGCCAAACTCCCGCGCAACCCGCAGCCCAGCCGGCCACCCGACAACTCCGCTATGTCGCTGTTCCGCCCGGCCGGCAGGTCAGCGGCATGGCCCACGCACACGTGATTTTGAAGCGGGCCAGCGCGGCGTCCCATCGCTCAATCCACCCCCGCAAGTCGAAGGCCGGCGCGCACGCCCGGGCCATTGGTCCAGCGGCGGCACCGAGATCCCAGACGAAGGCGGGCGGCGGCGAGCCCGCTGCGGCGATTCCACTCGACCAGCCGGCGCCAACTGAAGCTGCTGAGGCCCCACCAAAGCCGTAGCGCTGACTTGGGGCACCGCCCAAACCGGTTCAGCCCATCAGGCGGCCTCCGGCGCGGCGGGTTGGTTCAAGCTGACCACACCTTTGCGAGCGCGACGATTGTCAGCCGCTCAAGGCCGCCCAGCGCAGCAAGGCTTGGTCCTGCGTGGCGCGATCGTTCTTCGTTACCAGGATCGCGGCGCGCCGTTCGCATTCCACTTGGCTTCCGACATAGCGCACGAGGCCATCGACGGCGAAGGCAAAGCGCCCTTCGTCGAGCGGCTGGATCACGACATCGGCCTTGCCGGTTTTCATTGCGATAGTCATGGAACGCCTCGCTTCGAACTTCAGCTTTGAACCAGCCCATTTTCAGGCGTGTGTTCAAACATGCGGTTCAGCAAGCGGCAATTTAAGCAGCCTAGGGAAAACGCCCATCTCCCGAAGATGAAAAGGCTTTTAAGAGCCGATCCGCCCGTAAATTTCCACGGCCCTGTCCCATACCTATGCGAGCCGGCTCGCCATGCGCAATGTCCCGCTCCCGGTGGGCCATAGCGATACGCGCATGCTCGAAAAGCATTACGGTCATCTATCGC
>Ga0209488_10001329_pt1 | contig 21099 bp, 16 predicted proteins | sample Rivendell_Oct201_8_FD_188349 | JGI IMG/M metagenome (GOLD analysis project Ga0209488, IMG submission 188349) | Vadose zone soil microbial communities from the Eel River Critical Zone Observatory, Northern California, USA -... | ecosystem: Environmental > Terrestrial > Soil > Vadose zone >...
TCGCTGGTTATTTCCGGTCCGATCTCAGGAAAACAGACCTATCGTGCCTTCTTTTTTGGCGACACTTGGCACGTTACCCCCAAGCTCACTCTGAACCTCGGTGTACGCTACGAACTACAAGGGCCGTGGTCGGAACGATTTGACAAAATGACCTACTTTAACCCCACCGCTACGAACGCTTCCGTGACCGGCTGTGGCGGAGCGGGAAGTCCGTGTCGAGGCGATCTGTTCCTCGTCAAGACGGGAGTGAATCACAGCAGAAACAATTTACCCCTGTCGTATAAAGAGGTCCTCCCACGGCTGGGATTTGCGTACTCCCTCGATTCCAAAACCGTAATTCGCGGGGGATACGGGATATTCTTCATCCCCAACTACGTGTCATTCGGCACGAATCCTTACGTTGATCCTGTCAGCAGCGCTACGTCTAACTTCTTCGCGAGCAACAATGCCGGCCTGTCGCCCAGCGCGACGCTCAATCAGAACACCTGCAGCCTGGCCTCGCCAGGCGGCGCGGCCAATTTTAGCTGTTCGGGGCAGGGACCATTCAACCAGAACGGTGCGAGCGCCTTGGTCGGGGTTCCGGGACGCAACCCTCAACCGAACGTTTCGCAGTACATTTTGACGCAGAATAATTTTTCGGCAACAGGCTATACCGTCCAGAAATACGGATATTTAGAGCAGTACAACTTCGACATCCAACGTGAACTGCCAGGAAAATTCTTTGCCGATGTGGCCTACGCTGGATCGCACGGCGTGCATCTGGAACAATTCAACACCAACATTAACCAGATACCCGATAGTTTCATCGCTCAAGCTCAGCAACAGGCGGCCGCGGGTCAGGCCGTGACTATCGCCACCCCGGTTTGCCCACCCGCGCCAGCCAGCTGCGCCGGCATCTATCCTTTTAGCCAAAATCTTCCTGGAGCCCTGGGTCCCACCGGTCTTGTACAGGGCCAGCTCGACCGACCATATCCACAGTATTCGGGACTGAATCTTAATGGCTACGGTTGCTGCAGCAGTAATTACAATGCCCTGCAGGCAACCGTCACGCGCAGATTCACGGGTGGTGGCACCATGCTGGTGGCGTATACGAACGCCAAGCTGATGTCTAACACGGATACGCTTACCTCCTGGCTGGAAGGCGGAACAACCGGTGGAGTCGGAAGCGTACAAGACTGGAACAACTTGAAGGGAGAGCGTTCGCTCTCGTCGCAGGATGTTTCGCAACGACTCATCATCAGTTATGTCCTCGATCTTCCTTTCGGGCGCGGCAAGAAATACGCGTCCAGCGTCAGCGGCGCTTCAGACAAGCTGGTTTCCGGCTGGGGATTGGATGGGGTCACCACATTTCAGCGCGGTTTCCCCGTGAAGATCAGTGATGGGAAGGGCAATTCTCTGACCGCTCTGAGCCTGGGAACTGGGACGCTCAGGCCCAATTCTGTATCCGGCTGCAGCAAGTCAACGTCGGGCAGCGCTGTGGCGAGGCTTTCGGGGTGGTTCAACACCGGTTGCTTCACTCACGCAACAGGGTATAGCTTCGGCAACGAGCCGCGTGTTGATGCCACACTGCGACAGCAAGGCGTGGTCAACTTCGACTTTGCAGTGTTCAAGAGGACCTCCATCACCGAGAGAGTGAATATTGAATTCCGGACGGAGTTCTTCAATCTGTTCAACCATCCTCAATTCGGACCGCCGAATGGAACATGTTGCTCAGACAACAATAAAAACTTTGGTGTTGTAACCAATACCGTCAATCTTCCTCGCCTGATTCAGTTTGGTTTGAAGTTAGCTTTCTGAACGCGGGGAAGACAGTGCAGGTCCGGGCCATGCAGGCCCGGACCCTTTTTCTTGGTTTCGAAACCGTCCGTCTGTGTGGGACTGCCCAGCGCGTCCCTTTGCACTGTATTCCTGCGGCTTCTGCTACTCTTCCGTCCTATGAGAACCATTCCGGAAATTGACTACTCAGAGGCAAAGCGGGTTATCGACCTCATAGTTGGAAAAGCTTTGCAGGAACAGAAGGCTGTAGTGGTCGCCGTCGGCGATTCGCATGGCGAACTCATCGGCTTTGCCCGAATGGACGGTGCGCCGGTCTCTTCCATCCGCATCGCCATGAACAAGGCATGGACTGCCGCGAGGGCGCGCAAGCCGACGCAGGAGATCGGAGAAAAGGTCAAGCATCCCGAGAAAGGCTATGACATCGCCTACTACGGCGATTCCAGGTTCGTTGGTTGGGGCGGCGGTGTTCCGGTCTGGAAGAATGGCGAAGTAGCGGGGGCTGTCGCCGTTAGCGGATTGTCGTCGACCGAAGATGTCAGTCTGGCGAACCTGGGCGCGCAACTGATCACCCACGCTAATAGTTAACTACAAACATAAATTAGGCATTGAGAAGCCGTGGAAACGGCAGACTCAAAGTAGCGATCGCGCAGGCGGAGCCACGCGCATGGTGATAAACCCACAAAACTGATCCCCACCAAAATATTGGAGTAGTGACAGACTTCGGATGCATTATCCATCGGCCTGCGCGATAGTCTCTGCCTTACGATGGGAAACAGGTATTGCCCCCACCCAAGGACCGCACACCTATAAATTGTCCGGCCCTTGAGCAGAGGGGTTCAGGAGACTACCCCTTTTTAGAGGCATGCCTCGTGTGTACGGTTGCCGGCCTATTGTATGGGTTTACCAAAAGTGGTAAATTCTGTGAGATTCTGTTGAACGCGCAGACTCGGGTTCCGCGTAGTGGGTCGCGTCGAACTCAGGGAGAGACGTCCACCATGGAAAAGCGAAGTCTTCGTATGGTGAAGACCGGGCCGCCCGCTGTGGGTGTCTGCGAGGCCTGCAGCGCCATGTTCAAATCCCATCTGCGCCAGGCCGTCCAATCCAAGTGGGAAATTGAGGTTCAGTTTGAGAGGCACAAGTGCAAGCTTCCGCAAGCCGACCAGGCCGCTATGCGGATGGCGAGAGAGGCGATTCCGGGAAAATGATGTGACATTGCAGTTCGGTGACCGCAACCAGTAACGAGAACTTCTTGAGAGGCAACTGGTGCTTCAGTGAAAGGTAAGGAAAGAGAGCGGTTGTTGGAACTTTGCGCGCTGGCCGCGAACGAACCAGACCACGATCGACTAATGGAATTGGTGAAGGAAATCAACGACCTTTTCCAAGCCGACGAAAGGGCCGAGGCCATCGAAAAGCGCACCAGGCAGCACAACAGGCCGGCGAGCCCTGGCAGTGAGAAGCCTTAGTGATGTGAGCACTCGGGGAACCTGCATTACGCAGAAGCGCACCCTTATAATTTGGGAGAGAACCCACGTGACAAGCCCCGTCAGAGCGTGCTTCCACGATCTCTAAACCGGCTTAAGTTTGTAACATTCGCCTCACGTCGTTCTCTCGGACGCCGGCCATCCTCCAGAAATACCATCCAGATGACCGTCCAACCATTTTCCCCATCGCAATCAGGCGGTCCGCCCCCGGCTTTTGGAGACCGCGCTCCCATCGCGAAATCGTAATGGAAGAACATCTGAGTTTTCTTCCAAACTGAAGCTGATTCAATCGGAGTTTTTCGCGAACTGCCCTGATCCTGCATGCCCATGTCGGAATTGGAGAAGAGGGAAGTTTTCGAGGACGCGCCATTTGTTTGCGGCAGTCGAGTGGCGGGGTGCGGGGGGACAGTCCCCTAAATAATGCGACACAGAAAAGCGAACCAGCGGCGATCCCAGCGGAGCGGGGACAAAACTGCACCAGTCTAGAAGCTAAAAGAGGATATCGCGAACCCGTATCGGCTGCCATACGAGAAATACCGTAGCAGCCAGCGTTGGTTCGAACCTGATCACTTGATTCTTTTTATTGATTCCGCGTGTCACTGATCGGATAAGACTCTGCGGCCTGACCTCGCGCCATGTAGATCAGCTTGGGCAGGATATCTCCGAACGTTGAACTCGCCGCTAGTACCGGGGATGCATGCTTGCCGGCACAATTCCGTGCTCGCATTCACGAGTTCCGGCGCGCAGCCAGAGTTCAAAGCAACCTCTTAGTTGCCGTGCCAGTACATCGGCCATCCTAAATAACGCACCGCTGCTTCATGCACAGCACCCGCGGTAGTGGAGAAATTGGCCGCCACGTGATGTTCAAACCCGTTTTCGCAGATGTAGCGCAGCAGTTTCTGTAGCGCTGGAATCTCCACAACGCCCGCTCCTCCGAAGGTGTTCAATGCATCATTGGTAAATGCGCCCTCGCCCACGTAACCCCGCATGGTGCCAGCGGTATCATCGGTCGAGAAGCGAGCAAAACTCATCGCCCCGGCCTTAACCTTACCCACCACGGTTCCAAAGGTGTTCTCCTTGCCCACTGTCCCTGCGATAATCTCCTGAAAATCCATGCGGAAGTCCTGGAAAAAGTGCTTGGGCAGGTTGCTGCAATGGAAGCAGACGGCCTTGTTGGGATCATCTCCGTAATTATTGTTCCAATCGAGAAGAGCGCTGGGGGTCTCTGAGGCCAGCGCCAGCGCGTGCATGCTGAGCGTGCCGCAGACGTCGACCTCACACGCTGCGGGGAACAGATTGTTGCTCATCATGCTCATGATGGTGCAGGGAACCACGCCGAAATACTCTTCCATTGAGGTCCAGCATTGCACGGCGCTGATTCGAACGTCAGTCGACTTCATCCAGTCGTCGATCACGTAGCCGAGTTTCGCCATCTTCACCAGGGCGGCATCGGGAACTCCGCCGGTGGTCACGTACTTGCGAATGTCCGCTAGTTTGCCTTGCACTCCGGCGTGGTCGTCTTTCAGCTTCGCAATGCGGCCAAACACCTCCGACAGATCCAGAGTCTCGGTCGAAATTCCTGAAGCCTCGAGCAGTTTCTCGCTGTAACGCACCGTGTTAAACGCCGTGGGGCGCGCACCGATGCTGCCAACGCGCAGGTTGCGCATGCCGTTGGCCACTCGGCAGACTGCCGCGAACCAGGCTAAGTCTTTCTTGAAGTCCTCGGAGTCCAGGCTGACGGTGTGCAGCCGGGTCAGAGAATAGGGAATCCCATATTGTCTGAGATTGTTACAGGCCGACATCTTTCCGCAAAAGCTGTCGCGGCGGTGAAGAATGGTCATCTTCCTGGCGTCGTCCGGCGTCGCTTGCACCAGCACCGGAACGTCAAGGCGCGCCAGCCGCAAGGTGTCGGCGATCGCGCGCTCGTCTCCAAAATTTGGAAGGGTAACGATTACTCCGTCCAGCCGCTCGCGGTTCTTCTGGAACAGGGCGGCGCACCGTTTGGCCTCCTCGTGCGTCTCAACGGCGCCGTGCTTACTCTCTTCGGGCCCCAGCACAACGGAATCGATTCCCGCCTGCGAAAGCGCCTTGATGATTTCTTCCCGCCCGGTTTTCGCCAGTTGATCGGGGAAAAACCCGCGGTTCCCAACGATGACGCCCATCGTCATTTTCTTCTGGGACATAAAATCCTTGTTCGTCTGTAGATTAATTAAGAATTCCCGGACATACGTGCACGTTCCCGTGCCGGCGAAAAACGTAGACTAAAGAACACGCCCAGGATCAGCAAAAGTCCGCCCCACCAAACGTTGGCGTGGAAATCATAGAGTACAACCTGATGTTCCGGCGGCGAAACTAACTCATAAATTCCCCTGGCGAAAATTACCGCTCCATTCACCGCCAAGGATATTCCGATGAAGAACCAAATCGACAACGATCCCCCCGATTTCATCGTTCCTCCGTTACCAGAAAATGATTTGCAAAGCGACGAAGGCAGCGCCCACAATCACAGCCCAAAAAACCGGCCGGTGGAAGATCGAGACTTTTTCCTCTTGTGGAATGGGAGTAAGACCATAAACCAGGTCAGCCAACTCCGCATCCGTCTTGGGCTTCGTCACTAGACTGACTACAACCGTCACCACGACACAAATCAGCCAGCACCACAGCGCGCGAAACATATTCTGCGCCTGATCCTGCGCCTGCGACGAGAGCGCGACATATTTCACCGCTCCGGGATCAACTTTTACCCAGACATACATGCCGACCGAAGATAGAGTCCCGGCTAACAGTCCCCAGAAGCCGCCCGCAGGAGTCGCCCGCTTCCACAGCATGCCCAGAATCACTGTGCCGAAAAGAGGGGCGATAAAGAAACTGAAGAGCGCCTGCACGTAGTCCATGATGCTTTGAGCGTTCATCACCAAATACGCTGTTCCGATGCTTACTCCAACGCCCAGAACGGTGCACCAGCGCCCCATCGTGACTTTCGATTGGTCCGATGCGTTCTTGTTAATCAATGCGCCGTAGATATCGTAAGTCCAGACCGTGGCAAACGCGCTGACGTTGCCTGCCATTCCTGACATGAAACCGGCAATCAGTGCGGTGATGCCCAGACCCAGCAGTCCGGGTCCGCAGTAGCGCGCCAGCATGAGCGGAAGAACTTCGTCAAAGCTGTGCAGGCCCGCTGCTTGTCCCGCGTCGGACCAGGCTAGATCGGCCGGAACCAGCCGCAGCAGATTCCCCGTGTGGGGGTCGCGCAGCAATGCCAATCCCAACAGGCCGGGCAGGATGACGATGAAGGGAACCATCATCTTGAAAGCCGCTCCGATGATGGGTGCAAGCTTGGCAGAACGCAGATCTTTAGCCGCCAGGACTCGCTGCACAACCAGGAAGTCAGTCGTCCAGTACCCCATCGAGATGACTGCGCCTAGTCCGAAAACAATGCCCACCCAGTTAATCCCCATGGGATTATCGCCAAAGTTACCCAAGGTCGACCATGCGTGGGTGTAGGCACCAGGATTCGATACGTGCAACTCTGTGAGATTCGCAAGAATCTTCGCCTCCAGGCCGCTCCAACCGCCGGCTTCCACCAATCCTAAAATCGGTATCAGCAACGCGCCCGCCCAGATCAGAAAGAACTGCAGCACCTCATTGAAGATGGCGGACCGCAAACCTCCGAGTGCGACGTAAATTGCGACAGTTACTGACGACACAAGGATGCTGACGTGAATATTCCATCCCAGCACCACCCTCATCACCACGGCCATGGCATACATGTTGATGCCGCTCATTAACACGGTCATGAAGGCGAACGAAACGGAAGCTAGTGTCTGGCTGCCCGGACCAAAACGCAGTTTGAGATATCCAGGAACGGAATGGGTCTTACAGATGTGATAGAACGGCATCATTACCAGCGCCAGGAACAGCATTGCGGGAATGGCGCCGATCCAATACCAGTGTGCCGCGAGGATGCCGTACTTGTACGCGTTGCCTGCCCAGCCCATGAGTTCGAGCGATCCCAGGTTCGCCGACAGGAACGCGAGACCCGCTACCCATGCCGTCATCTCCCGCCCGGCCATGAAGAAGTCTTCGCCGGTATTGGCTTGTTCCTTCAGGTACAAGCCAATGGCCAGCACCAGCGCGAAATAGAAAACGATGATGACCAGGTCCACCGGCGACAAATTTACCAGGGTGGAGGAACTCAGCATCACGAGAGCAGGATTCATTGCGTCTTGACCTGTCCGTAGTAGCAGTTTCGGTCATGCTTGCGCAGAAAGTGCCTGTTAAGGAGTTCATGTGCGAGCCCGGGCAATATTCGGGATATCTGCCCGGCTTGAACTTCGTCGCGTCGGAAAACAGAGAAACGCCAGATTCTAACACGACAAACGCTTTTGCTCAGTTGTGATGAAGGAAATCAGTCTGGATGAAAGGAGAGACAAAGCGAAGTGGTATTTGGACCTGACTCGAACATCGGCAATCAACTACAAGCTTGTTTTCCGTCTTGAGTCCCGATGTTCTGAATCGCGCCTTGCTCTCCCGCAAACCTCTAGGCACCGGCACGGGCTGAGTGTGCTTGCAAGCTTCGATCTGCAGACCCGGCTGTGTGTTCGAAATATCGCATGTAAGAACGGTGAATTCCAAACATCACAGGGAACACCGCCAGAGCCAGCTGCCACCCAGCGTGATGGCTCACTGTATTCACCATTGAGGCCATGCCCGCGCTGACTACATAGTAGGGGAATGACAATTGCGCCAGGCTCATCCAGATCCGCCGTAATGCCGCTCCTTCGGTCAGCTTGATGATGCCCGCGACTGGCGCAGTTTGTCCCAGAAAGAAAGTTGCGGTGGCAGAACCGAGCATCAGCGGTTCGGAGGCCCACGCCGCTCTCCCCATCCAACCCGCGTGCCATATCAAGCTGGCTACGCTGGTTGCGAAGGCCATCATGCTCACGTTGAATACCATCTGCTGCGCCTTGAACTTGGCGTCGCGCTTGGGCCAGGTTTGTATCATCGTGGAGACACATGCAATCGCTACCGCCTCCGCCGCACTTAGATTTACCACTGCCAGTAGGAGGGACGGCATGTTGACCGACATGTTTCCGTTGACGCCTGGCAGCTTGACCTTCATCCGCGACGTTACGGCAGCGAGTGCCAGTATTGCCAGCGCGTAGTATGGATGCAGCGCGTGGCTTGCCGATATGGCATAACCTGTGCTGAGCACTGCCGCCAGAACCATCGCGCCGATGTAGGCTTCAATTCTCCGTGTGTGGTTGCTCATGATCAGTCCCCTCTCTTTTGCTAGTCCGTTCACACGGTTAGTTTTCGTCGTCGCCTGCATCTGAGAAGGCGCTGTTCCCGTTCAGCAGCGATGATCCCCACACCACGCTGGTAGCCGAACTAGAATTGAGCGCCGTAAGAACACGCTCTGACCTAATCGGTGTTGACTCTACTTGTCGCCACCGATCGCGATCGTCATAGCGCCAGAGTTGGTCTTCGTTCCCCAGACCACGCTGGTGCCCCAGATGACGCTGAAGCCGCTGGTCGTACTGCTGCCCCACACTACGGAGCTGCCCCATACTACCGACTGGCCAGACGTGTTAGTACCCCAGACCACAGAGCTACCCCACACCACCGAAGTACCCCAAACGACTGAGTTGCCCCAAACGACCGAGCTGCCGTTGACGAGATAAACGGTTCCGCTGGTGGAGTCGTAGGCTGCGGTGGGAGATAACGCGCTGCCGGATGTCGCAGAAGCAAGGTCTGTGCTACCCAATGCTGCTGCTGCATCCAGGTAGCCGGCACCCACGGTGAAGATGTCGTATTGGTCGGTGTACGTGATCCCCGTCGTTGGATCTGTATACGAGCTGTTGGTTGGGAATGTCTTATACGCAGTTTTCATCAGCCGCGCCTTGACTTGATCGGGCGTCAAAGCTGGATTCTGCTGCAACAGCAGCGCGGCCGCTCCGCTCACCATTGGCGCAGCCATGCTGGTACCGCTCAGCCGGTAGTAAGTAGACGAGATGTTGCCGGTGTTTGAAGCCGTATACTCGGCGACTCCGACCAGGTTCGCGGGATACTGGCTGTAGAGCGTGTCGGTGCTTGAGGCCAGATCCGAGATGATTAAGTTGCCCGGTGCTACCAGGTCCGGCTTGACCACATGGTCCAGCATGGTGGGGCCCTTCGAGCTATACGTCGCAACGAGATCATCGGCGCGCGACGGTGTCCCCATGGTCTTCATCGCACCGACGGTGATCACATATGGGTCATTGCCGGGTGCGGTGATCGTACCGTAGCCGTTGTTATTGTTGGAATTGTCTCGGCCATAGTTCCCAGCGGCGACGACTACTACAATGCCGGATTTCCAGGCCTGTTCCACAGCCTGGCACAAAGGATCGAGGGTATAGCTCTCAAAAATTCCGCGTCCTAGGGAAAGATTAATAACCCGGATGTTGTATTGGCTCTTCAACGTAATGGCCTGCTGAATAGCCGCTATGACCGTACTATCGGTAGCCGAACCATTCTGGTCGAGAGCCCGCAGGTTGATGATGTTGGCGTTCGGTGCGATGCCCCGGAAATTTAGGTTGCAATTGCCGCATGTCGAACTGCCTCCATTGCCGGCGATGATGCCTGCAACGTGCGTGCCGTGACCGAAGAGATCGTTGGTGGTGTTGGCAGACGGATCGAAGTTCTGACTGTAGACAACTCGGCTAATCTTGCTGGCGCCGGCTTGCGTCAAGTCCCAGACGGGGTTTACTCCGCTGTCGATAACGGCAACGCCCACTCCCGTGCCGTCATATCCCAGGCTGTGAGCAATATCGGCTCCCACGGCGGGTACTGCGTTGTTCATCGCGCCCTGCAGTGAGCGGTCCAGCGAGATGTACTTAACGTTGGAATCTTTGCTGATGAGACTCGATATTTGTCCTCGGGACAGCGTCCAGCGGTAGGCCTTGACCAGTCCAAGATCCTTACCATTGCCGGCTCCGGCACCCTTGGCAGCGTACAGGTCGGTAGCTGTCGGCGGGTTCGAATATTGCACCACCACGCTGACGGTCGCGTCGGAAGGCAGCGCTTGCAGATCCCGCGACAACTTCGAGGACTGCGCCGCGCTCCAAGACGCCGTGAGCAGCACCAAGATCAAGACCCTGAGGCCCTTTCCCCATGCAGCACTGTGGCGTTCGCCCCGTCCAGTGGGCTTTTTTTTCCGCGTCCGTGCCATAGATTCACCTTTTCCTGTTCGCGTGGGGGAAGTCGTATCTTTGAACTCCCCCTGTTTGTTGCAAGGCCCATGCCAATGATGGGACCGTAAGTGATTGGTTCGATTGGAGATCTTGATTGGCTCCACCTGGGTTTTTGGGTCACTCTGTCCCATTCATCGGCTTGAGGGACACTTTGTCCTGCTCGTATCCGGAAACACAGGGGCTCCCTTAGAACGGTTAGCGGAGTTATTGGGAGAATTGAAAGAGGCAGGATGGAACCGTGAAACTGTAAGTTCAGCTTGAGGTGCAGTTCATCTTAGGTGAGCCCCGTCTGCTCCGGAGGCCAAAAGGGTCACGACCTACTTCTTACCGGTGACTCGCGTTTGGTTCGAGGCTCCTGAACCGCGAGTTGCATGAGGTCCTGTGCCACCCGATTGGTGTTATGGCGTGCGACGCCGTCTTCTTCTAAATAATCGCCGAGAACAGGAATCACCCCGAGAGCCTCAATGGCATCGAGGTCGTTGGCGATCTGGCTTCCGCCCTCGCGCATATATTTGGCCTTCATCTCCTCTGAGACCGGCGTCCGGTTAATTAGCGCGTAGTCGAAAAGCTCCCGCTGGCCGTGGCGATTGAGCGCCAGAATGTGGTCGGAAGCCGTGAGGTTCAAACTCTCGTTGGCCTGGGTCATGAGGTTGCAGATGAAGACTTTGGTAGCGGGTGAGGAGACAATAGCTTGCGAAATTCCGCGCACCAGAAGGTTAGGGATGAGGCTGGTAAAGAGCGAACCCGGCCCGATGGTGATCAGGTCGGCATGAGCGATGGCTTCGAGCGTTTGCGGCATGGGCTCAACGTCCGGTGGGATGAGGAAGAGTTCATGAATGCGTCCCTTGCTGGCCGTGATCCTGGTTTCGCCGCGAACGCGAGTGCCGTCCTCCATAAGCGCTTCCAGTTCAATATTAGAAGTAGTAGCGGGATAGATGTGGCCGCGGGTGAGCAGAATCTCCGAAGAGAGCCGCACCGCTTCGGAAAAATCCGAGGTGATCGACGTGAGCGCGGCAAGAAACAGATTGCCGAAGCTGTGGCCTTCAAGGCCGGAGCCCTTGTCGAAGCGGTGACGAAAAAGCTTAGAGAGCAACGCTTCGTCCTCGCTGAGGGCAACGATGCAGTTCCGGATGTCGCCGGGGGGAAGCATGTTGAGTTCTTTGCGCAAGCGCCCGCTGGATCCGCCGTCGTCGCTGACTGTGACGACGGCACAAAGGTCACGAATGGCAGGTGAGCCGGGCTGACTAGCCAGAATCTCCGCTGATGTGAGAACAAATTTCTTGAGTCCCTTAAGGAGGGTTGAAAGACCCGTTCCTCCGCCGATGGCAACTACACGAAGGCCACGCTCGCGCCCGGTCTTTCCTGAGGACAGGAGGTCAGAAGGTTTCGTTTCCATGAGCCCCGTCCCCGGGAAGGCTACGCTGGCTCCTCTTCGCGGAAGTCGTCTTCCGGAGCGCCGGGATCCGGGTAAAGGAGTTCCGTGAAGCGGGGATCCTCTACGAGGTTCTGGAAGTCGGAATCGTTACGCGCCTGGTAACGCAACTGCGGATTCAATCGTAGCGCCTCATCCAGACGCCGCAGCGCGTCCTCGACATGACCGGTGAGGCAGTCCAGAGCAGCTAGCCCGTAGACGACGTAATCGGTCTTCGGCGACTGCTTCAGCAATTTGTCGAGATGCTCACGGGCAGTTACGTAGTCACCCACGTTCATTAGCGAGACGGCATAGTCGAAATGCTCTTCTGTACTTTTGAACTGGTTAGCCGACGAGCGCTCAATATGCTGGTTGCAGATATTGAGATGAAGGGAGGCGCGGTCGGTCAGTTCCCTGATGGAGCTGCCGACAACCTTCTGAAAATGCGGCTTCGCCTTTTCGAATTTGTGCTCCTGCATGGCGCGCAGGCCGGCTTCGTAACTCTGTAACGCCTGCGTATATCGAGGATCATCCGCCACGGACTTCTTTGCGGTTGGTTTCTGAGCCATGTGCAAAACTCTTCCTGTGCTCTTCGTAATGGGAAACTCCTTAGCGATCGTGCTTGCGAGCCGAGTCTAAAGTATCACTCAAAGGGCGGGTGCAGGGCAATCATGCCGAGATTGTATCGTCCAACTGGCGACTACCCGTCTGCGGTCAGTAATCGAATCTACAGCCACGCTGGTCGCTAATTAATCGCTGAGGCCGATTGCAAATCGATCTGTTTCCACTCGCCCTTGATGATGCCGGCGCGAATCTGCGTTGCGGTCTTGCCCTTCTGTTGCTGCTGATATGAGTAGTAAAGTTCCTTAAGGCAGGTGGAGCATTGTGCGCCGTGTGTAGTCTCAAAACAGCTATGCAGACTGTTATGGCCCATCCGGTCGCAGTAGCAATAGCAAGGCTGCTGGTGCAGGACGACAGGAATCTTTGCGGCCAGGTCGTAAGCGTGGGTCTGGTACGGATTTTGGGCGTCGGCTCCCCAGAGCTGATCTTTCGACAGGATGGGAGGCAGTTTGGTCCCTTTCGGAGGAGGCCCAGCATTATAAGCGGGTGTTCCGCTTTGCTCCTGGCTGGTCGACCACCCGGCCGACGTCATGAGGGTTACAACAAAGATGAACGCCAGGGTCAGGCTGCGGTAAACAGTCCTTTGCTCGAGCAGGCGACGTGCAGTCATAAGTCCTCGTTATTCTTGTATTGTAACCCGCGACAGCCAGGCGCAACCGACGCGATACTTCTGTATACAATAGGGGCGGATGCCAGAGACTTTCAACTCAGATCACAATTTGGGCGACGCCCAGGCGCCGGTTTCGGCCACTCCACGGCTTGCTACGCAGGTTGCGACACCCTTGCGTTCCTCCGGACGACTTCGGCCAGGGCTTGGCGTCTGGTTACGCGATCTCATTATCTCGCTGGCGATCTCTGCTTTCATCATTGTCTTCATTTACCAGCCTGTAAAAGTCGAAGGCACCAGCATGATGCCTTCACTCGAGGATCAGGAGAGAATCTTCGTTAACAAGTTCGTCTATCGGCTGGAAGCCATTGAGCACGGGGACATTGTGGTGTTCCGTTATCCGCGTGATCCCTCGAAGAGCTATATCAAACGTGTGATTGGTGTGGCTGGCGACCGTATCCGCATCGACGGTGGTCAGGTTTATGTGAACGACGAATCGCTCGATGAGGACTATGTTCCTCCGGCCTATACTGATGCGCGCTCCTACCCCGAGACAGTCGTGCCGGCGAATTGCTATTTCGTACTGGGTGATCACCGCTCGATGTCGAATGACAGCCGAGACTTCGGGCCGGTCAACCAGAGTTACATCTACGGCAAGGCCGTGTTCGGCTACTGGCCGATGGATAAAGTGGGTCGGGTGCGATAGCAGTTTGAGCGTAACTTTAGCTGATCGTTCGACGTGTTCAGCGGCGATAACGACCCTTGGTCCCGAAAATCGTTAATCGTTCTAAGATACGAGATCTGCCATGATTGTCGGGCTAGCCAAACCCCTGGCTTACACTTCGCCATACTCCTGGCTATTCGCGGCCGTCTTTCTTTTTGCATTTGTGCCCGAGTTCCGCGTGGTTGCGCGTTCCCGGCCGGCGCCAGGAGAGAAGACCGATCGCGGTTCGACGGCGGTGATCGCCATGGCCGGATGGATCGGCATGATGGCCGCCTTCGTCGTGGCGCGGTTGCCCATGTTCCTAATTGTCCGCGGACAGAAGGTCTGGTTTGCGATTGGCTTGGTAGTCTTGCTGGGTGGAAGCCTGTTGCGCCGCCACTGCTGGCGGGTTCTGGGAAAGTACTTCACCGGCAATGTCAAAGTGGCGGCGGACCAGCCCGTAATCCAAGCTGGAGTCTACCGCTGGGTTAGGCATCCCTCCTACACAGGAGGCATGTTGATGTACATGGGCACCGGGCTGGCCCTTACCAACTGGCTGAGCTTACTCATCATCACCGTCGCCGGCCTTGCCGCTTACGCGTACCGTGTGCGGGTTGAGGAGAGAGCCCTCCTGCAACAGCTGGGCACACCCTACCAGAGCTACATGCGGAGTACAAAGCGCTTTATTCCATTCGTGTTCTGAAAATCCCGGAGCCTCGGCGGAAATTTCTTCATGCGGCCGCGTTCTGCTCTTGGCCGTTCCCGCATTCCCTGATAAGATTCTGAAAATCCACTCACCGGAGCGAGAATGCAGGCTATCCTTGCGCTGGAAGACGGGCGAGTCTTCCGAGGCAAAGGCTACGGCGCCAAAGGCGAATGCTACGGCGAAGTCGTTTTTAATACTTCCATCACCGGCTATCAGGAAATTTTCACCGATCCTTCCTACTCAGGGCAGATCGTCGTCCTGACCAATCCAGAAATTGGCAACTACGGCACCAACCAGGAAGACAACGAAGCCACGCGTCCGTGGATCGAAGGGCTGATCGTTCGCGAATTCTCGCGGGTCAGTTCGAACTGGCGTTCGCAGCAGGTTGCCGAAGAATATCTGGAACAGTTCAAAGTGCCTGTGCTGTCGGACATCGATACACGCGCACTGGTGCGGCATCTTCGCGACCACGGAGTGATGCGCGGCGTTGTGTCAACCCTGGAGAGCGACGCGGAAAAGCTGGTAGCCAAAGCAAACTCGATTCCAAAGATGGATGGCACCGACTTGGCCAAAGAAGTGAGCACGAAGCGGTCCTACGTGTGGGAAGTAGGAGAGCGCTCGCACGAACCCGTGGCCATGGTGGGAGTAAAGGATGAGCCGCCCAGATTTCATGTAGTGGCTTATGATTTCGGCATCAAGCATAACATTCTGCGTAAGTTACGTGGTGAAGGCTGCAAGGTGACAGTGGTTCCCGCACAGACCCCGGCTGAAGATGTATTGGCTCTAAAGCCGGATGGCGTGTTTCTGTCGAACGGTCCGGGTGATCCCGAACCGTGTACTTATGCGGTCGACAGCATCCGGCGGTTGATGGGGCGGCAGCCGATTTTTGGAATTTGCCTGGGGCATCAACTCGTTGGAATTGCGCTCGGAGGAAAAACTTTCAAGCTGAAGTTTGGACACCACGGCGGCAATCATCCGGTGAAGCAACTGAAGACGGGCAAGATCGAGATCACCGCCCACAACCACAACTTCGCCGTCGATCCAGATTCGCTGCCGGAAAGCGAAGTCGAACTCACGCACATGGATTTGAACGACTCGACCCTGGAAGGCCTGCGGCACCGGAATCTGCCGCTATTCAGCGTGCAGTATCACCCTGAGGCGGCACCAGGACCGCATGATTCGCATTATTTGTTTAAGGAGTTCACGAAGATGATGGAGGAGTGGAAAGGGTGAGTACGCGGGCCATTTCGAAGGTTGATTTGACCGACCATGTTGATTTGGGAAAGTTTGTGCCGGATGAACTACGCCGTCTTGGCGATCTCCAAAGCGCTATCCCGGAGGTGGCGAAAAACGACGGTTTCCTGACCCTTATTGAGCGCGCGGTGAAGGAGATTCCGACCAGACATGTCCTCGTTCGAGGCGATGCGAGGAGAATGTCGAAGGAAAGGGTCGGCACGGCACACCTGATCTTGACCTCGCCGCCATATTGGACCTTAAAAAAGTATCGCGACAGTTCTGGTCAACTCGGTCACATCGTCGAATACGATGACTTCATCGAAGAGTTAGATCGGGTTTGGCAGAGATGTTTTGACTCGCTCGTTGTCGGAGGCAGGCTTATTTGCGTGGTTGGGGACGTCTGCCTGTCACGCCGCAAGAACGAAGGGCGTCACACGGTCGTGCCACTTCACGCCACGATTCAGGAGCATTGCCGAAAGATCGGCTTCGATAACTTGTCTCCAATCATCTGGCACAAAATTGCCAACGCCGCGTACGAGGTCGAAAACGGGGGAGGTTTTCTTGGAAAACCTTACGAGCCGAACGCGGTCATAAAAAATGACGTTGAGTTTATTCTGATGCAGCGAAAACCTGGTGGCTATCGGACACCTCAAGATAGTGCGAGGATCCTGAGCGTCATCTCGGCGAAGGATTACCAGAAATGGTTTCAACAGATCTGGCATGGAGTCACGGGCGCATCAACCAAAGACCATCCAGCACCGTACCCGGTGGAATTGGCCGAACGCCTCATTAGGATGTTTAGCTTTGTCGGAGATACTGTTTTGGACCCGTTCATGGGCACAGGCACAACCGCGCTTGCCGCTTCAAAATGGGGCAGGAATAGCGTTAATTTCGAGATCGACGCCGACTATTTCAGCTTCGCGGCCAAGAGACTAGAAGGGGAACTCTCCTCACTGTTTGCGAATCCAGTTTTGGTTATGGAGCAAGAGTAAGAATCGTGAATTCCGAACTCCAGCTCAAGCTCAACAGCGCCGTCGCGCAGTTTTGGTCGAGCCGCGAGACTCAGGCGCAGAAGCAAGGGATTAAGACGGGGGTTCGCGATGCTGGCGCTAGAGCGGCGGTCACAGGCGGAAGTCAGATGGACGGTTTCGTGGCGTTGGTTCGAGATCTCTTGGAAGAGTCGGGTGTGGATAGTCCAGTAGTTTATTGCGAAAGGCACATCGAGCTTCCTGGATGGTTTCGGCCTGAGAAAAAATGGGATCTGCTCGTAGTGGTTGAGGGTTGCTTGATTGCCGCGATTGAATTCAAGTCGCAGGTTGGTTCTTTTGGAAACAACTTCAATAACCGAACCGAGGAGGCGCTTGGGAGCGCAACGGATTTGTGGGCAGCGTACCGGGAGGGAGCTTTCAAACCCTCGGCGCGCCCCTGGCTCGGTTACCTGATGCTGCTGGAGGACGCCCCTGCTTCAACTCGGCCAGTGAAGGCACAGGAGCCACACTTCAAGGTGTTCGAAGAATTTAAGTCCGCATCCTATGCTAGGCGCTACGAAATTCTTCTGACGAAGTTAGTGCGCGAAAGATTGTACGATGCCGCGTGTTTTTTGATGTCCAACAGCACGGACGGCTTGAAGGGACGATACTCGGAGCCGGTGCCAGAACTCAATTTCACGACCTTCGTTTCGTCACTCGTCGCGAAGGCAATCGCCTGCAAGAAGACTCAATAAATGCCCAAACGCACTGACATCTCCAAGATCCTGATCCTCGGCTCCGGTCCCATCATCATCGGACAGTCGGCGGAGTTCGACTACTCCGGTACGCAGGCCTGCAAGGCACTCAAGTCCGAAGGCTACGAAGTGGTGTTGGCCAACTCTAATCCGGCCACCATCATGACCGACCCGGAGTTTGCCGACCGGACTTACATCGAGCCGCTCACGCTGGAATATTTGGAAGAGATTATTCGCATCGAGCGCGAGATGGCGCCGGGTGCGGGCTTTGCCGTGCTGCCCACCGTGGGCGGACAGACAGCGTTGAATTTAGCTATTGAACTTTCCGACGGCGGCATTCTCGAAAAATACGATGTTCAGCTGATCGGCGCAAACGTGGGCGCCATCAAGAAGGCGGAAGACCGGCTCTTCTTTAAAGATGCGATGCAGCGCATCGGTCTCGACGTCCCCAAGTCGGCCCTAGTGAACAACACTAAAGACGGGATCGAATTTGCGGGCAAGATCGGATTTCCGGTGATCGTACGGCCTTCGTTCACGCTCGGAGGTTCCGGCGGCGGAATGGCCTACAACCGCGAAGAGTTAATGGAAGTGCTGGCTCGCGGCCTTGATATGTCTCCGGTGCATGAGGCGCTGATCGAAGAGTCGGTGCTCGGTTGGAAGGAATTCGAGCTGGAGGTGATGCGCGATACCAAAGATAACGTCATCATCATCTGCTCCATCGAGAACTTCGATCCCATGGGCGTGCACACCGGCGATTCGATAACGGTCGCTCCCATCCAGACTCTCACTGACCGCGAATACCAGGCTATGCGCGATGCGTCGATTGCGGTGATCCGCGAGATTGGCGTCGATACTGGTGGGTCAAATATTCAGTTCGGTGTGAATCCTGAGACCGGACGCATGGTGGTGATCGAGATGAACCCGCGCGTGTCGCGGTCTTCGGCGCTGGCCTCGAAGGCCACCGGGTTTCCGATCGCGAAGATTGCCGCCAAGCTTGCCGTGGGTTATACGCTCGACGAAATTCCCAACGACATCACGCGCAAGACGCCGGCTTGTTTCGAGCCAACGCTCGACTACGTGGTAGTAAAGATTCCGAAGTGGCAGTTTGAAAAATTCCCCGGCGCGGATGAAAACCTTGGTCCGCAGATGAAGTCGGTCGGCGAAGTAATGGCCATCGGCCGCACCTTCAAGGAAGCGTTGATGAAGGCCATCCGTTCGCTCGATACCGGCAAGCGCGTGGGCGGTGCAAAGATCGAGCCCAAAATTCTCACGCAGCGCCTGGTGACGCCGCATCCCGAGCGGTTGGCATACATACAGTACGCGCTGCGCCAGGGACATACGGTGAAACAGGTCGCCAAAATGACCTCAATGGATCCGTGGTTCTTATATCAACTTAAGGAAATTAACGATCAGCAAATGGAGTTGGAGAAGCACCCGATCGAGTCGATTCCCACCGAAGTCCTGCGCGAGTCCAAGCGCATGGGTTTCTCCGACGGACGGCTGGCCGCGGTTTGGCGCCTTGAGGGGCAGGAGAAAATCCGCCACCTACGCAAGAAGCACGGCGTGATGCCGGTCTACAAACGGGTCGACACGTGTGCAGCGGAGTTCGAGAGCTTCACGCCGTATCTGTATTCGACCTACGAGGACGAAGACGAGGCGGCGCCGACCGAAAAGAAAAAGGTAATCATTCTTGGCAGCGGACCCAACCGCATCGGGCAGGGAATTGAGTTCGACTACTGCTGCTGTCATGCGTCGTTTGCGCTGCATGAAGACGGCTACGAGACGATCATGATCAACTGCAATCCCGAGACTGTCTCGACCGACTATGACACCAGCGATCGGCTCTACTTTGAGCCGTTAACCTTTGAGGATGTCTGGGCCATTTACCAGCACGAGACGTCGAAAGGCGCGCCAGTTGGGGTGATCGTGCAGTTCGGTGGGCAGACGCCGTTGAACCTGGCGCTACCGTTGAAGGCCGCAGGCGTGAACATCATCGGCACGTCGCCGGAATCGATCGATCTTGCCGAAGACCGCAAACACTTCAACAAGCTACTCGAAGAATTAGATATTCCGCAGGCGCCGGGCGCGATGGCGACCTCGATTGAGGAGGCCGTCGCGGGAGCGAATCGCATTGGATATCCCGTGCTGGTGCGGCCCTCCTATGTGCTGGGCGGGCGCGCGATGGTAATCGCATACGACGATGAATCCATCATCCGCTACATGAAGGAGGCGGTGGAATACTCGCACGACCGGCCGGTGCTGATCGATCACTTCCTGGAAGACGCGATCGAAGTCGACGTCGACGCGCTGTCCGATGGCGAAGACGTGGTGGTCGGCGGAATCATGCAGCACATCGAGGAGGCGGGCATTCACTCCGGCGATTCGTCGTGCGTTCTGCCCGCGGTGGATATTCCGGCGCCGCTCCTCGATCGAATGCGCGACTACACGTTCAAGCTGGCGCGGGCGTTGAAGGTTGTCGGGCTGATGAATATTCAGTTCGCCATCCCGCGAGGGAGCGGCAAACTGCCGGGGAACGGCGCTGAGGGAGGGAAAGTGTACGTGCTCGAAGTCAACCCGCGGGCCTCACGCACCGTGCCGTTTGTTTCGAAGGCGACCGGCATTCCTTTGGCCAAGATCGCAGCGCGGCTGATGACTGGACGCAAGCTGCGCGAATTTTTGCCGGAGTATGTCGAACGCCGCGCCGATCTCGATACTGGAAGCCACTACTACGTAAAGTCGCCGGTTTTCCCCTGGAACAAATTTCCTGGCGTGGACACAGTGCTGGGGCCGGAGATGAAATCCACGGGTGAGGTGATGGGAGTCGCCGACAACTTCGGCGAAGCTTTCGCCAAGGCGCAATTGGCCGCGGGACAGAAGTTGCCGACCCAGGGAACCGTGTTCATCAGCGTAACTGACAACGACAAGCGGCACGTTGTATCGGTGGCGCGAAAGTTCGTAGATATGGGCTTCAAGTTGGTCGCTACTTCTGGGACGGCCGATGTCATCGAGGCGGCGAGTATGAAAGTCGAGCGGGTGTACAAGGTAAAAGAGGGCCGTCCCAACGTGGTGGACTTCATCAAGGGCCAGCGCATCCAGTTGATCGTGAACACTCCAAGCGGAATGGAGCCCTGGTTCGACGAAAAGGCAATCCGACGGGCTGCCGTGACGGCACGCATTCCCACGATCACGACACTCTCGGCAGCCCGCGCCGCCGCGGAGGGGATTGAGGCGCTGCAACGTGGGGAAGTGAATGTAAAGGCATTACAGCACTTGCATGCGGAGCGGAATGTGAGCAGCGCGTGAAAGGTCACCTAAAACATTAACGATTCATTTTGCGCGAATTCATGCGATTTTCTCCCAACTGGTCCTCGGATTACCAGGCGGGCATTCATCTGCATTTATCCCAGGCGTACGTGTGTGTTACAATTACTCCGAATGAGTAATACACTAACAGTCCGCTTGCCCGAGGAATTGCTGGAGCGGCTTCGTGAGAAGTCTCGCCGCACGGGCCTTCCCGTAGGCCGCGTGGTCCGTGAGTCTCTTGAGACCGCGCTCTCCAAGGAGACGGAGCAGCCCTGGAGGAAGTATGCCGGAGTAATTAAG
>Ga0209488_10001330_pt1 | contig 21089 bp, 26 predicted proteins | sample Rivendell_Oct201_8_FD_188349 | JGI IMG/M metagenome (GOLD analysis project Ga0209488, IMG submission 188349) | Vadose zone soil microbial communities from the Eel River Critical Zone Observatory, Northern California, USA -... | ecosystem: Environmental > Terrestrial > Soil > Vadose zone >...
TATAATTAGCAACTTTGCATAACAGATCGACAGGAGAGCTAATTCTATGGCGCGTGCCAATGCAGAGTGTCGTAAAGAGTCCTCTCTCGAATATGTTTAGGGTGGGCGTGTCTGAATCGTCAAGAAGATTCTGGATTGAGCCTAGAGCTTTGTCTTCGCCTTGATATCTCGAAGACGTGCGTGTTGCAAACCCTCGTCTAAAAAGGCGGTCACTCCTCGTCAAAATCGGATGGTCGAGTAAAGACATACAGTTGGAATTATATAGCACATCGTGCGGGACAGCGACCAGATGAGAGTGGATATTAGATGTATCCACCATGGCAGGGACAACATCCTTAATAGTCTGGGCGCCCAGGAGTCGTAGGTTCATCTCAAACTCGTCCTAGAAAAGATCCAGGAATCAGGATTACGAAACATTCAACATACTTAGACGACCAACGGACCTGCAGAATCTGGAGGGCATGATCGACTCCATCGACGCCATAGGTCGAGAACGCATACAGAAATGGTCTGCCTATTCCCACTGAAACGGAACATGAATTGTCTCGCTTGCATTCCACTTTGAGATACGCACCTGCAGTTGCGCCCAAAGCAACAGCCTTCAAGACATCTGTCGCGCGCCTGACACCGCCATCGACGAAGAGTTGGAAACGATTATTCGGGAAGGTAATACCACGCTTCTCCTTAAACTTCTCGACAACCTCGACGAGAACCTCGATCCCCGAGCGCGCAAAGTCGAGTTGACGCCCACCGTGGTTCGAGAGGACGACACCACCAAGGTTCTGATCGTACGCTTCCAAAGCGTCCTCCCATGTTTGCACGCCTTTCAGGACTATGGGTACTTTGGGGGAATCAAGGGTCAATAAATACATGTAGTTGGAGCCGACACGGGGAGGAATCACCTGTCGTAATGCTCTTGAACCATGAAATGTCAGCCCATTTCAAGCCGGGATCGATGAATCCCTGGGTTACGCTGTAGTCAATTGTTATGTACCCGTTCAACATGCAACTTACTGTGATCGCTTTTGCGGCGCCCCTGGAACGATCGGCATCACCACCGGACTTGCTAATCTCATGAGGATCGGCAGCATCAAACGTCATACGCATGTCCTGTCCTCTCGTGTCAACTGGGTCAACTGTAACCTCACGAATATGAACCAACTTTCTCGCGCCGGCCAAGTTGTGGGGCGTCGACAGTGGTAAAAAGGGCCTTGACGTTGCGCTTCTCCGCATGTTGCACGATGCGCTTCGTGATGGCGCGGTCCTTGTTGACGTATCTTTAGAATCCGTGAGTGAAGGTTATGAAATATCCACGCTATTGGGTACTCACAGCTGGAAGAACTGCACTTGATCTGGTTGAGCGGCGTCGACTAATTCGTCGAATGAACAGGACGACAGAGTAGGTATCTAGGCCAACTCTGTTTCAACTGAAAGAAAATAGGAAGCATGACTAGGGTACCATTTGAATGATGCCGTGTCTTGCTGCAGCTCGGGTCAAATTTAACTCTCCGTCGGGATGTCCAAGCTTTCCAAGAGCCGTCGCGGTCTGTCTCTATAACGTTAGCGGAAACTAGTGCGGGAAACCAAACCCACTGACTATGTATACTGGCATCTTTGAAGGGTGACCCAGAATTGTCGTAGACCAGTCGACATTTGTCACGTCGCGCAAAATCCGTGGCCGGAACCAAATCCTGAAGAGCCAAAGCATTAGCATTCGTGATTCCCCTGATCCAGGTCTGCAGCTTGATACGAACCGATGGAAGGCGGCATGGTTCTCGCGGTTCGTAATTTCGTCATCCGAGGCTGAGGAGTAGTATGCCCACGCCTTTTCAGGCATGGTGAGCCTCGCAATAGCCTTGAACAGCAGTTCAGATGGGGATAAATAAGGAATAGAGAGAAAATATCGCACTTCAAAGTCATGGAGGTTCAGAATCTCGGATAATGGTGGTCGTGCCTCTACGCGTTTCAAACGCGCCTTCTCTTGATCTGTTACTTGAATCTCGACCTTCTCCGCTGTGCCTTCTTCTACTGGTCCCAAGCTGCTTAAATTCAGCAAGTTCCCGCTTCTTATGAGCAACGGAGAGTCCTCACTGCTTCTCTAAAGGAAGATTGTCAACGATGGCGTTTGGAGGATGAATTGGTTCGTATTCCTGACTGTGTCCTAATCTCAGCTGTGGAAAGTTCACGTCGCTTAATGGCATACGTGGCGTCCTTCCCAGCGTATTTCAGGATGATCTTGCTTCCGCCTAGACGATGTCATTAACGTGGCCTTGTGGCCCTGGTGAGTGCCTCACCAGGATGCTCTGAAGCCAAGTCGGAAAGCAATGAGTGTATGCAAATCGAGGGCAGTCAAACTATATGTTAAATACCATCTATAAATTCCGTTACATCGTAGACTTTTCCTGGAGGAAAGTTGTCAACTCGGCGTCCAGTTCTGTTGCATGCGCACACACCGTGAACGATAATCCAGCAACTCTCTCTCGAGTTATGTTGCGCGACAACCTTCCCTGAGATAGGCTTTTCCATGGCTTTACTGCGGGGCGAAGTGCGCAAGGGGCGACTCGGAAGTTGAATGGGGTGGGGTTGGGACGGGTGAACACGGACGTGACGGAACACCGGTGCGGGGGAGCCGCGAGATAAGATAGCGTCTAGATCTACCGCACCTGTCAAGCTCTCAGGCCTACGTTTGAGTTATATTGTCAACCTCAAGAATTTAAAATCACACGTATCTATTAACTCAAAGAGCGATTTGGGATCCACACCTTCCAATGAAGCACCGCGCTCAGACTTCACTTGTCTCTACAAAAGGTTTTATCCGGCTCATTCCCAAGAATTGTGCGCTCATTCCTGACCTCTATGCCCGCAGTGGTGCGGCCACTCAAGCTACTGCGTCTCGTCCCCGATAACCAGATTTAGACATTGCCACAACTGAATGACTCTTGTCCAGAGGGCCCATATAGTAGTCGTAAATGCCGGAGTCTCGTGAGCAGAGATGGAGATGGGGCTGGGTGGATGCAATCGAAATTCTCATATGCGTCCGGCTCTTAGCACTCGTGTGGAAATGAAGGGATAGGTAGAAATAGATAGTTTCTGCCTCTATATTAAGTTTTGAGGGTATTGATTTGAGAAATAAAGAAAAGCTGATAATTATGGTGCCGCACTGCAGTCGCCGCGGCCGTTTCAAAGTTCCGTTTGGCGCTACTGCTGGTATTGCTTGTTGTGGTGGAACGTTTCAGCGCTGAGGCGATCGTTGGCACCAGTGGAGGGGTCGGCATTGAGTATGGAGCCTGCACACAGAACGCAAAGAGACGACATATGACATTCCGGAGATGGACTGGTTCTATGGTGGTCTGATGCTGGCCGGCCCACCGCGCCGCTCCGAGCCGCCATCACATGCGTCATGTGCACTCACACCGCCCATGACGGAGTTGCCCCCGACGAGCCCATTTACTCTAGAGAAGTATGCAGACACCGATACACTACTCGAAAGCCGAGTTCATTGAGACGGTATGTGTTACTCATATTAAAAAGTAGGCACAATTCACGTTGCGATGGCCTAGGACACGGGCAACAAGGTCTCGCGTCGCGCGACGATTTCAGGACCTCAGAATATCATCTTAGGCGGGAAGACGATCATCTCGAACGGCGCCATCATTCGAGGGGACCTGAAACGTGCGGGCCCTGGACACGCCGTGGTCATCTCTTTGGGCCGTTATTGTCTCGTGGGGGAGGGATGCGTCATGAGGTGCGTCTCAGTCCAACTCCCTCGGGGGGCTTCGATTCGATTGACGTCCGTACGACGCGTCGTGACTCGTTCAGGCCGCCTTACAAAACGTATCGCGGTGCATTCAACTATTACCCTATGAAGGTCGGTGACTTCGTCCACATTGGTGCCAATACCGTCGTAGAAGCGGCGACCATCGGCAATCATGTGGAGATTGGGAAGAATTGCGTGATAGTGAGTCGATTCGACGCGTTTGTCTTTGCTTCTCACTTCATGCGCTAACATCCGTAGGGAAAATTCACCATCATCAAGGATTGCGCAAAGATTGCAGATAACACCATCATCCCGCCCAACACCGTTATCCCAGCTTTGACTCTGTATTCCGGCTCACCTGGTTGGTGCGGACATATCAGAAGAGTACTGGGTTTCATGTTTTCCGAATCTAGGTCACTTTGTGGAAGATCTTCCTGAGTCTACGCAAGAGGTTGTCGAGGCACAGACCAAATCGTATTACACGAGATTCCAGCCAACCGAGCGTTAAACACGCATGTAGTCCTACTTTCTTCTCCGTGGACATCCTCCGATGGACTACGCGCGTAAGTCAGTCTTTCCGGTCTCTGATCTACTTCTCTATACCTTGGGATCTGCTGAAATCCTGGCGCTGATCAGGTCTTTCTTCCATAGCTGGCGTCATCTTTATGACTGGACGACAATGACAGAGATCAGCACTCAATGTACAGCATAAACGTGGGATCGGTAGCCCTCCCTTTTAGGAGGAGATACCAATCCATCGTCCAGCCCTAGCCGACTGCTTGCTGAGAGAAAGAAGTCTGGCGGGAATCGAGAAATATATTGTACAATAAGCTCCAATTATCGAGAGGCGACGAAGATAATAAATGCTCATCTTATTCAAGCACGGCCCCGTAAATTCTTCTAGTGATAACAGTTGGTCCTGATTTTCAGGATCCGCTATCGCAGGGTATGTGATGACACTCCCATTTTGGTTTGCTCCGCGTGACCCACAATACCAGTGGGTGTTTTATCTCATCTCAGACACTGACTCACAATCTTGCATCCTGGCCTGGCCCATACGCCTTCGGGTATCCATGTTCGTTGACCAAGCACAAGGCCAACTCTGCTTCAGTCACGTCAAGGACGTGACAACGATTTGTTCAATTTGGCGGTTCTTTGCGCATGACATATCGGTGGTTATGGTTATGGCACTTAGCGGTGGTGATGACGACAACGATAAGGAAAGAATGGAGCATTTCTGAACCTTAAGACAACTAAAAAATTTCAAGGCGAAAAATGCATGGCTGTGCAACAGCGAAATTCGAAAATTCAGAGCTGCGGATTCGTGCCGAAGTAATCCGAAAATGAGTCCAGAATAGCGTATGGCTGAGGCACAACCGCTGATCGGGTGATCCTGACCCCCGGTACTAGGAAAGGCTGGTCAGACGTCCAGTGACACATGGTATCCTTCGCAAAGGAGCTGCGGATCTTACCCGCGAGTGGCCCTATCGGCGCGAGGGCTGTCGCTAGCGACATCTTCTGCCAATGCTCAGGTGCTAGCCTCAGGCTTCGACCCTTCAGTCGTAATCCACAGGACATCGAATATGTCTAGGAGCACATGACCGAAGACAGAAATGAGGCCGGTGGACTTCTTTGACGTACTAGTACTGCACTAGTACTGTACCGTGCCATTGACGTGTGTTCAAAAGTCAAAGTGACTCGGAGTGGAGCTGTAGCTCCGGCTCATGGGACCCAGTCACGTGGTTGTAGACACTGGACCGTGTGGCCGCCACGGGCGAGGGACTGGAGGATGGATCCAATATTTCTCAGGTAGCTAAGGATTTTCGAGCAAGGGAAGATGCTCTTGTTGGGTGTTCGAGGAAGGATGTGACGGCCCGACGGTTGCCTTTCCACAAGCAATAACAGAGGAACCACTTTCGAGTAGAAAAAAGGGCTAGCATGCTTTGCAGCACTAACGAACACACAAATAGAACGAGCACCAGTAGCATACTTGCCTGTCAGTAAAGAGTCACACAAACACGAGATGCGACAACATACTAGTGGCTTCCCACTGGTCCTCGTCTATCTCAGTTTTGCCGTTCGCGTCCACGACATTCATCCTTTGCAGAAGTGGCATGAATTCATGGTGATCATGGAATTCCTCAAATACTTCATGGATCTCTTTTCTGTAGAGCGGGTACAGGCCATATTCTGCGGCCAGTCTGGAAATGTGTAAAATTTATCTGTGAAGTATTGCGGAGAGCGTGTATGAACCTACCGGACGAAATTATCCCAGCGAACAACATACTCCGGCACATCCTCCACCGCATCCTGGAGCGGGAGGAATACCTGTGACCGTAGAGAGGTCGTGGCTCCCGCGATCCTGATGGAGTACACCGAGTTTCCGAAGGAGAGCTCGGACGCGTCGGCGGGGATCTGATCCGGTCGCATGAGCAGCAGTTCTGCGTTAGGAATGGTCCCAACGAATATACCGCCGCGGTGGAGATAGGCTGTCACATTTTCGAGCATACAGCGAGCCCTGGCCTCGCTCTCAAATGTGTAATGCATACAATACTGCATCGAAACGACATCGAAGGGTTGCGCAAGCTTGGAGGGTGGGATGACACGCGCTAGTGGCTCGGAGAAGCAATCGAGTGCTGCGAACATAGCGTCGAAGCGGGTAGCAGGGGAAAGCGAATTCTAGCGTGTTGTGCTTGACCAACGGAGACTGCAGCGACATCTGGCGAGAAGTACTCCGTTAAGCGGACGGATGTGGCCAAGAGGAGGAACAAGGAATACCAAGGGCTACGCATTCTTTTATTCGGGCTTTGCTCCACTTGACGCCCTTTCCACAGCCCAGGTCAAGTACCTTGCCGCGTAAACCACCTCCCTGGGCCCCATGGCCACCGCTGCTATCCACGACGGTGCTAGCATCAAGGGCCGGATGCGCAAGCCGTGTGATGAGGACAGATCTTATCCAGTTGTTGAAGTTGCACAGCCCAATGATCCGCGAGACCCGCCTTCGATCGATGCCTATCTCAGTCGCGCATTGGATGGCGACGCACTGGCAGAGGGGACTGTAAGCTTACTAAGCTCGGATCGTCAATCATCCGCTGGCCACGACCACGAGGTGTTTGAGTCGCGGATATCGACATCTAAGTGTAAAGGGCTCCCATCGGACAGCAATGCAACAACACCCACTGCTGGCTCCTGTGTTCGCAGCAGGAAAGGAACCTCTCCCTCCAGGGATGACGGAGGAGGAACGTGCAAACATATTGCAGGTCAAGAAATACCAGGACTACATGTCTGTCGGGATGGAGTCTTGCCTCGGAAAAACGGTCGTGGCTGGCGTCGCCGGTACGCACAATCTCTCTTATATACTTCCGATCATTCCTTGGCTTAGGCTCTTTCAGGTTTTGGTCTTGGTGGTTTTTTCTCCTTGATGTCGTCATCCTTCGCGTACGAGGACCCACTTCTACGACAAAATTTGAACACCACACAGAAGTCAATGGAGATCTTCAAAGAAATGGGTCGAGGTATGTGGAAGAGCGGAAAGGGGTTTGGGAAGGTCGGGGCATTGTTCGCAGGGATCGAGTGCGTCATCGAATCGGTTCGTGAACATTTCCCAAGTTCGTGCCCTCCCTAACCGGGCTGTTTCACGACAGTATCGAGCACGAAATGACATGGCGAACCCCGTAGCTGCCGGATTTGTCGCAGGGGGGATTCTTGCGCGCAACTCCGGACCAACAGGCGTACTTGGAGGTGGCCTGGCTTTTGCAGCGTTCTCTGCAGCAATAGATCTTTTCATACGACGGGAACCTGCTGAGTACGTGTCTAGGCCTCTCGCAGGAGATTACTGCTGACCCACTGCACAAGTGACGACTAATTAGACACGCCCCTACCTCTCGCCACCATCTACTAACTTATTACTGCATCATAATACTAGAACTTGTAATAGCATTCACACATTTGCACGCGCTTTCGGATGACCCTTTATTATGGGTACTCTCCACTTACAGGTGATAATGTTTAACAACGTTCGCGGAACTGTCATATTGATTAGAGATGTGTACTTATGCTTATGGGTGGTGGTCCGAGTCGCCGAGTCGCCGCGCAACCCGTCCGGTCTTCCGATACTTTAGTCACTAGGTCACCCTGTGGCAGACCTCAATTTTCATACCTCTGACAATACGCTACAGTTCGACCTCATGCAACGAGCAGCATTCCAGAGGGCATCACTACCCCCCGTGAGCACAACACTCGGAAGACGTATCGTCGTCCATCGGCAACTACACTCTCGCACTCGCCCAAATCCTTACGAGGCATCTTTGCAGGCGCTAGTTCGCCGCACCGTTTCTTCTTCAAGTTCGGCGGCAACGTCGCTACCCGCAGATCCCGTTGCCACAACACGCAATGGCGACAATAACAACGATGACCCGTCACTCATCTACGTCGGTCCCTTGACGCGCACCTTCCGCCGTCTAAAGATCTTCTCTCTCTCCTCTCTCGCGCTCGCAAGCGCTCTCTCACCATTCATATTCATCGTCGAATCATCACTCCCCTTCACGGCCCGCGCCGCGCTCGCCACAGCCGCTCTCGGAACGTCCGGCGTGTCCACGGCCCTCGTAGCATGGTGCGGCAGACCCTATGTCACGACCCTACGCCGCCTGGCCACCACCACCACCACCACCGCCTCCGAGTCTGCCGCCGCTTTCCCAAGCCCAACATCCGGTCCACCACAAGAAAAGCAGGAACAACACCTTCAACACACGACAACACCAACGCACTCGCACAACGAGAACGCGCCAGCCGGGATCGAGCTCACGACGCTATCACTTACACTCTCACCGCGCGCAACGCGCGTCTACGACCCCGCGTTCCTCGGCGATACGACGCGGGCGTTCGCGCGCTGGGAGCTCGCGCGGCGCGTACAGCTCCCGCCGGAGGACGCGGCGAGCGTGCGGCCGGGTATGGAAGAGACGGTCGCGGAGACGCTGAACGGTGCTGGGGACGTGCTCGGTCGATGGATCGTCACTTGGGGCGAGAATGGCGAGGGGTCGTGTCGCGCCCAGGGACGCGTCGAGACGTGAGTTTTTATCTTTCCCCCCCCGTGCTCTGGGTGAATATGCCCTGTGCTGATTCGCTGGATCTCCCTCCCTCTCGCGAACAAAAACGAAATAGGCATTTCAACGTTCATGAAGAACTGTTGACTACTCCTATTCGGTAGCATCACTTTGATTCCATTCGACAAAAGTGTTATAGTCGACTCTGTCATAACCTATTTTCTTGAATGGGTTTGAACAGGCGGAAATTTCACATTTGCACAAGCCTTGCCTTGTTCATAGTTGTTTCATTTCCGCATCATTTCGGCAGTCGACTGTATTTGTTTCGGAGTTCAACACGAACACTATAGCACACGGCACATTAATATTATACCGCGAGTCAATGTATTGGCGATTAATGTCATCCTCAACTCGGGTCCTAATTGGTGTGAAGCAGACCTTATTCTATTCAAGGAGAAATGGTACATTCGGAACTCCTGCCCTCAAATAGTATTACTTGTCAGAGGAGGCGCTTGTCGCTTGTCCGTCACGAATCACTCGTGATTATCGATCAGCCCAAACAGGGCGCAACGGGTACAACTACAAGGAAAAAGGAGGGCGATGTGTTCTGATCATACGTATAAGAACAACCATGGTGAGGGGTGAAATTTGACAAAAACCAGCGACACGTGTTTACATGGCGGGTATGAAGCATTCGAAACGAAACACAACAGCTCATAGCAGGGTTGGCTGGGCACCGGCGATTTTGGGAGTGCCTGGAAAAAAAGGGCCAGTGGGCACCCCTACAATATATGACCTATCATATACGTACTAGCTGTTGGAGCAAGCGCTGTAGTGGTGGCGCTCTGTCCAGTGGCAAGATGAAGTTCGTCCATCGCCAGCTGAGGCGCCCTATCAGTTGGTGTACATGTGAGAAGAGTGACCCGACGAACCTCGACCTTGACCCTAACTGCCTCGATATGCGTTGACAAAAGATAGAGCCTGAATGTCAGGCCACGGAGAAAGAGGAGTCGTAGCTGGCTAATGAATCCTGGAAAGCGATTGATCTCCATGCGCATCCGCAGTAATTGGGTACTAAGGCTGCGCGAAAAAAAATTAATTGCAAGTTAGCGAGATAATGCCGACGTGTAGCCGCATCATTTACATGGTCAAGTTTTTCCTGTGCTCACTGCCCTTCGGTATGGCGTTACCGGTCTCTGCTTTATCGAGGAGCGTCTGCGTTTCCTTCATCGCCGTGGAAACATACGGGACGTAGTCGCGAGGAAGCACGTAGCGAAGGGTAACCACGAGCCTGTATGCCCCAAGGATAACGAGGCAGAGCTGGATTGCATCGAAGACGCCCATGTCTGCGAATGAGATGGTGACAGAGGAGGAGCTGAAATCCATGACTGAAACCTTGAGGTTTCGACTGTGTTCGTTGTTGTTGTGAAAGTGAAAGAGTGAGAGAGAGCCCCTATGCTGCTACGGTGATGGCCAGCAGAACAAGGCCAGAACAACGACACGTGACTATGAGAATCTTCTTTCAACGTAGTTCGTCGCATCCCGTATTTTCAGTCAACCGGCGTTTTCCGTATGTTTTCGACTCAACTCGGACTCCTATGAGGATCTTGATTGGCGCCCCTCTCCCACGATCTCAAGATCCCAACCTGCTGCTGTTGTGCTCCTTGTCTCTGTCGCTCGCTTTGTAAACGTAGTATCAGTGTTGTGGTTGCGTTTTCACCACGCCACGCGGGACTATAAGACGTGCTCGACACGTTTCCGCCTGTGGGCCCGCGCGGAGTGGCACGGCGGCTTGCCTTGTGTGCATTCTCTATTTGTCATGACCCCACAGCCCAATACAGACAACTATGACTAGGCCGCGAAATGGGGGAGCAGGGTAAGTTGGATACACACCCCGTTTTGTCCGCCCATCAATGATGGTCACAGTCATACTGTAGGGCTTCTGGGCACGTTTACCGCCCAACAACTCAAGATATGAAACCGGGGATCTGGATCACCGGCGTTTGTGTGGTGCGGACAGACCCATGCTGCCTAGTTCCGAAAGCCACGCGCTTTCGTTTTCCGCGCGAAAATCTGCCAAACGACTTCCACGTGGGCAAGTTCAATTGGACGAGATACAGTACTACAGTAGTACCGTCAGCCTTGAGAACACCGCGCAGTGGAGAATCCTGAAATGGGATCACTTATCTGACAGAAGCAAGAGAGGTCTTGGGTCCCAATTTGGAGCTGCACTTACTAGGAGTTTGTATTCCTTTAGATAACAAGCCGCGCGTTAGTGAAACAAACAGCACTAGTCCCGATATTGGGGGCATCCGACCGGCCGGACGTACATAAAGAGCCAGTTGGTCGTTCGTTGGTGACGATATCGGCAATGCCCTGTATTATTATTAGTGTTGTCCGAGAGTTGAGTTGTCAACTCCGTGTCCTAGGGTTGACTCCCAAGTCAGGAACGAGATGGTGGAAAGCGGTCCGGCTAATCCACCAATCAACTTTCAGGAATTGTCCACGCGGAAGAATGCACGTAACATTCCGTAACGGTGACTGGGCAATGCCTATTTTCGATATTATCTAATAATTGGTATAAAGATCTTGCAAACCCTCCCGCCTTCCCAACCCATGGGAATGATGCTGGGGAGGAGATAATTGAGTTTCGATGCTGTCCGAGATACGCGTTGACTCAACAGCATCATTTGGCCAAGTGTGGCTCCGAACCAAGTGCGGTAACACCCGTAGTTGACTCTGGTGTGACTCTGCAGGAGAGTTGGAGGTGAGTTCGTAACTCCGCCAACACAGCTCAGGTAACTCCGAGTTGACTCGACTCGGGCAGCCTCACTTGGCGTAGGGCAGAGAGTTTAACGGTGAATGCATACACTTTGATCCTCACACGCCAAGTGACAGACCGGTGCTCCCGTTGCATATCACATAGTAGGAGGGAGCTGCAAAAGAGATGTGCACATCCTTGCAAGTTGATCACTCGTTGCATGGGGTGGTATAGATATAGGGGGGTAATAACAGTCACACTCCTGCCCGGGCCATCTCTGGACATCGCTCGTGGTCGTCCAGGTCATCAGCCTCATGGTGACCAGGAGGAAGGCGAGAATGACTATCGGTGTCGGGTTTCCCTGCTTCCTCCTCCCCGTCACGGTTGGAATGCTCCAATCACCCTCAATTCTTGCTCTTCTGCTAATATCTGTGACCTCCATCTCACGCACGGCTAAGCCTCGCAACGATATTGGAGACGGAGACCACATTACGACATGATGACCTTGGTCGCGCTGCGCGACCAGGCCGAAACGTCCGAACCTACCGTAGTGCTCCACCGTTGATTTCCCGACTCCGGTTGCCGGAATGGTTCTGAAAGGGTACGCAGATGAATGCTCATGGGCATGGGAATGCTTGGTGTACGACCACGACCTCCAAGTCCGAGGCTGTACATCGGTGGCTTTCCTGTCAGACATTTGTTCTGGCATCATTCCGAGTACAATGTCAATATGTCGTTGGCAAGCGAAAATTTAAAGAGAGCCTTAATACTATAGTTCAAAGCCCTCTTTTGGCATTTGCCCTGGCATATCTTCAGCAATTTCTACTGAGTCTCGAAGATCACGAAAAGGTCTGGAATGCTTTCGATCGTTTGGTCTTTGACCAGTACCGTAACGGGGCGGGCAGGAAGTAAAGCATATATCATGATACAACTGTCACTGGCAGTTGCTTGGCTTACATGTCGGAGTTCTGTCGGCAACCGAACTCTGTTTTCAAAACGAGGATCGCGGAGGCCAAGGGTTCCCGCACTCAAAAACAAAAAAAAAACAAAAAAAGAGCAGACACTTACTGATAAGTTGGTTTCCCCAAACTGTGCAATCGATGGAGTAGATGGAGTGGTTTGGAATCCTGGAGAAGGGGCAGAAGTAGCCTGAGTTTCGTTTGGCTCCTTGTTCTTTCTGTGCTATGGCTTAGCTGGAGGATTCAGGTTTTCAAGCTTCAGGGACCAAGACTGGCTCCGTATGCCGTGAGACAGAGAGTTGACGTTAAGGTTGCTGACGCCAATCAAATCACACGTGTTGATGACAATTACATACAATCCGGCCGCCGCATCAGACAAGTTCAATTCGATCACTACAAACCCTGCATTTGTGGCACCTTTTAGCAAGAAATAGTCTCTGTGATGATGAAAGACCGAATGTAGAGCGGGGGTGAGTTGTGAGGGGCTGCATCCGATCAAGTCCGGGGCCTGAACCCGGTTAGGGTGCAAGGCACATCATGATTTCCGAATTCAAATTCAAATTCAGCATGATGTCTCCGAGTCGGGCAGTACAGAGTTCCTTGTGTTCGTTGTGGGAATAGGACTACAGTACGCTCACCCATCGCCTCTTCATCCATCACGGATAAACGCTCATTCCGTAGAAGCTTCTGGACTTTCCAGGCCTTGCTGATCTGCTTCCGCAAACAATACCCCTGGCCCTTCCCCCCTGCCAAGATGCGCTCAGACCTGCCCGCTTTTGTGAGGACAAACTAAACTGTCTAATTCTGAAACGTATAATCTATTTATAAGACCCCTATACGCTGTATGGCTGTCACACGTATATAGCCAAATGGCACACGTGTGTGCAAGACAGCTGCCTTTAACAGATGGGCGTATGACCGTTTGATTAGGTTGGGTACGTTTGACTTGTTTGCGTTGACATTGAGGGACCTGAGGCTATCGGATGCTCCCCCCCCCTCCTTCACCCCCTTAGAGAAAGGAAAGAAAAAAGATACAGGGGGGGCAGGGGGGGCTGCATCACTCTCGTGAAACGTGCAGATGAATCCGAAAACCCAAAGAAATGGCATTTAATCGCTTCCGCTAAGGTATACATTTTTCCATTACGATTCCCAGAGAGTCCGCTAGAAAATTAAACGAGAATAACAGTAGGGGTAAGACGTCGCGGGAGGGCGTGAATCAGTAGTACAATACAATAAATCTGCGTTCGTTTCTAGGGGTCATGATGCAGCACAATAAGCTGGTGGTACGATCCCGTCTTCGCTTTGTTGACCCGTGATCAACCGTTCGAATGTCATGTTGCGTTCGTATAATTCGTCCACTTCGCTCGGTGACCGTTCGTCACGAGGCGGTAATACACCTGCAGCAACCTCGCTCTGCAGTATGACCGAATCATGCGAGCGGTGTAGTGCGGGCCGACGGTTCTCAGACGGCGTGTATGGTGGTGCAGCGGGGGATGGGGGAGTAAGGCATTCGGAGTAGCGCGGGAGGGCGGTGTGCTCTGCGTTTGACAGAGACTAAAGAGGACGAAATGAAACCGAGGCACGTGTGAGCACGCAAAAAAAGTATGCGAAGATTACAGGGACGCACCGAAAGAATGTGCACCGGCGTTCGCATCGTGAGGTCAAAAAACTTCAGCTTACCCGTTTCTGGGTCTATTTCTTGCTCACCCGCTCGCTGAACGCGGATCACGACCTTGAGCGCGTGAGAAATCTCAATCGGCGCACACTTGTTCTTGTTTGAGAAGTGTAGCATGCCTTGTACACTAGGCACTCTCAAGGCCATGGGGAACGTCCAAGGACCAGGACCCATCAGATTCGCTATGAATTCAGACGAGTTATCATCGGCATTGAGAACAGCGTGTAGTGGAGAATCCGTGGGTGAGGTGGTCAGGGGAACTGGTAGAAGTGGCGTATTCTCGTCCCTAGACTCAAGAGAGAGAAGTTTGAATCGCCGTTCCGGTTCCGTACGGACAGATGGCGAGAAAGAGTAGAAGTACTCCACCCGCTCTGCTAATATGAGTGATTGTGATGAAAAAAAGGGTGATGGGCTGCATTACCTTCAAGCCGCACTAAGATTTTGTATACCTTTACTTTTGCCATGGGCAACAAGGTGAGTGTTAGTGGTACAGTGCCGCCAATTGGGAACATCCGACTGGACAACGTGAGCGCATACTGCATTTGGTCTTCCCAAGTCCGTTCGATGGTGACGACGTCGGTAGTTTCCCTGTTGTCTTCACTGGGTGATGCAACGAGAACAACCTCACGTTCGGCACAGAGCTTGGACGTGAATGTGCCTGGGCGATGAACTTTGGCTTTTAGACGCCAGGAGACAGAGCCAGAGTCGCATCGCATCGTAGGAGGTACATTGGAAGGAATTGCAAAAGAGATTGGGAACGTGTATGTCCCTGTGGGTTGATTACTGAGCATGAGGTGGTGTGTGTGGGGGGGAGGGGGGAGAGGGAACAATAGCCGTACCCTTCTTGAACTCATGCCATCCATCTCCTGAAACCTCCAAACACGGTTCGTTATCCAAACCACCGGTCTCAGGCACGTACCCAAGATGGTCAGAAGAGGGGTGAGAATGGTCATTGCCCCTACTTTCGACACCCCGTTGTAATGGACCACGTTCCCGGGAGGGGCCGCTGACGCCCCGCACCGCTTCTAGTATCGAACTTGACACACTGGCCAGGCTGAACCGCGCGCTCATGCGCCCACGACTCGGGGAGCTCGAGGTATCAGATGTGTTGTCAAAAGAGGTCACCCGGTGAGTCTCGCCCGCAGTTGAGGAATCACGACGCCGAGGCGAAAGGGAGCTACCCATAGGTGATGCCAATGAATCACCATCTTCGGGTAGAAAAGGTGAAGAAGAATTAAAAGTCGGCGGGGTGCGCAAATGTGCCTCTTGAGGAGGAAGATCCAGTTGCAAGACGGAGTCTGCGTTTAGACGAGCGCGGCGCTGTTCTCTGCCTCGGAGCAAATCGACGGGACCGTGATCACGCATTGGTGAGGAGTGGGATGGACGACGAGGATGGATGGGGTCGTCTTCGTCGGCATAGTCAGAGAGGCGAGGTTCGAGGGAGAGGGCACGCCGCTTCGTGGTGGTGCTGCGGGGCGGGGCGGTGAAGAAGGTGCGGGAGGCGGAAAACAGCTTGTGTTTTTCGTCCATCTGCGCTTGATAACGCGTGCTCGGTGCTACACAGATGGTAAAAAGGGGGGGTCTATACAGAGGAAGGGATAACTGTACCTTCTGTCCATGTCGTTGCTGACTCGCCGAGGAGGTTGACTTGGATGCGCGAGATGCGCGTTGGCTTACATAAGGTGAGGATCAAGAGACCACGAAGCATGGATGGTGAAACATTTTGATGAGTTGTCGGTAGAGGGGTGGAAAAGTCAGGTGTACGAAGGAAAAGGACGGACTCTGTGAGGGAGAGAGTGAGAGAATTTTTGAGAGTCCTCATGGCAAAAAATAGACGGACCAGAGAGCGAAAAGAGCTCGGAGATATAGTCGAGCTTATATTATTAAAAAAAATAAGGTTGTTTACCACCCCCACCACTGTGGGCGTATTCGGATCGGAACAAGGATGGAACAGAGTGTATTTTTTATTATTGTCACCGAGGTGTCAGGTGGTCGTCACTCTAGGGTGACCTGGGTCTCTGTCAAGGGAATTGGCTGACAAGTGACCCGCTCCGCCTCTGCTTGCCTCGTCCCCAGGACTGTCTCTGGATTGGACTCACCCGTCCATCCGTCCCTTTCCCCCGCTCCCTCTCCCCTCACACTCACCCCTTCTATTCTTTTTGCCTCTGTCGAATTACTTGCTAGTCAGTTCGCCTGCTGGCAGGTCATTTTTCGAAAAGACCACCCCCGAACCCCCTACTAGACCACCCCCAAGTCACAAAAACTCAGATCTCTTCCCCTTCCCAACAGGCGACCCTCGTCAACATTCGTAAGTTCACTTCCTCCGCCTTTCCAGCACTTTCGATCTCGGTTCCCGGTCATCCTCCCTTTCTTCTTTTTAACTTTATGGTCCCTTTACCCGTGGCGTGTGCCGCAGCCTGCCTATCTTATCCACCTCTTACCTTTTCGTCGTCCTTCGGCACGACCGCAGCTCTATATCTTTTCACGGATTTCTGTCGTCCCTCTACTTGCCTTTCTTACCTTATCACACCTGGCCGTCCTTTTAAAAAAAAAATACTTATTGTCCTTCCTGGCTACGCTTGGGCTCACCTTCTCTTAATAGAATGAGCAGATCTGCAACAGCGTCAACGCCAAAGAATCCTTCTCAGCTTCCGCCAAAGTCTGTTTGGGCACGGGGCCCTCCACAACAAAACAGCGCGAATACTACTCCACGCTCACAATCTCCTGCCCCTCCGACCCCCGTTTCCGCCACAAATCCCGCCGCCTTTCATGCAACTCATTCCCGCCGTCCGAGCGCCCTTGGCCAAGGGGTCTCCGTAAAAGATGGTGTCAATATCCCACGAAACGCGGTGAAGCAAGGTATTTTTTAGTTCTCCACTTCCTCCTTCCTTAAATTTACGTCATCAAGGTTCACCTGTGACCTTTGGCTCGATAGATGATGCCCCGGCACCTATCTCTTCTTCACCAGCATCTGCACCGGCAGTAAAACCTGTTGAAGGTGTTAAATCTTTTGGCTCCGTTGCCATCAAGAACGGTGGCTCCGACCCTGCAAAGTCTGCGGTAACCGGTCGACCCCCACCCCTCTCCGCTCCTCTAACTTCATCGACTCAGCCTGCCGCTGCCCCGCCATCCACGTCATCAACGGCTCCGAAGTTTGATAAGAAGAGCATCGCAAAGCTCTTTCAGGGTCCTTCCCAGTCGGTAGTGACCCCTCCAGAGGCGGCTTCCCCTGCATCACGACCTGCCTCCCTGCCTTCGCAGCAACCCGGTCAGAGTCAATCCTACCAGCCTCCGTTCCCTTCGGGGGCTCTACGCCAGGGTCAAAATGGTAATTCTTCTGCTCCTCGGTCCCCGGTCTATCCCCGTTCCATGGCGAACGGCCAAAATAATAGCGTCGGTGTCAGTGGTCGGCCGCAAGCTGGTTCTGGCGGTCCCAATGCTGGTCCCGCGCCTACGGCTTTGCCTAGTCCGAGACTGACACCCCATCCGCCTCCAGGTCCACCTAGTGGTATGCCTCCCCCCGCCATGTGGCCAAGTTATTACGTGCGTCTTCCCCATTTATTTGATGACAAAATGACATCAATTCACACGTTCCTTTACGTTTTAGTATCCCCACCCCTCATTCGTTCCTGGTGTACCCCCTCCAGACCAATATTATCCACAACAATGGCCTGGTCACCTCCTCCCACCTCAGCATCAACCACCGCCACCTCATCATGCGCCAGGTCCAGCACCACCTTCCTCAGGTTTGCCAATGTCACCAAGAAATCCGCCTTTGCCTTTACAACAAGTGCCCGGCACCCCTACCCAATCGCATGCGATCCCTCCGATTCTTCATCCCCCTCACCAACCGGCTTCCCACCCTGCGCCTTCTGTCACTTCCCCTCCACCCACGCCTTTGACCGCCAATCGCTCAACGTCTCTCAGCGCCAGCGCAGGTGCTTTCGTCCCTGGGAAGAAAATCTCTATCAAGAATCCTTCTGGACAAGAGGTTAATCTTCTCGAGACACTGAAGCGTCCTCCCCCGGCCACCGTTCCTCCTACTCCACCTTCTCCTGGTAAAAAGGACATTAAGCGACAGCCTGTTCGGATTGAGAGCGAGGAGCAGAAACAACAGCGGCTCGCCGAACAGAGAGCGAAGGGGGATGAAATCGAGGAGAAGAGCAAGCCGAATGAGGCTTTGGTCAAAGCTAATGAGGAGGCTACCCGTCGCGAGGAGCAAGAACGTCGCAAAGCGGAGGAAGAACGCAAGGCGAAAGAGGATGCCGAGCGCGCTGAGAAGGAGCGCAAGGAAGCCGAAGCCCGTGCAGCCCTTGAGAAGGAGCGCAAGGAGGCCGAAGAGCGTGCCCTTCGAGAGGAAGCAGAACTCAAAGAAGCCGAGGAACGTGCAGAGAGAGAGGCGCGCGAAAGGGATGAGCGGGAAAAAGAGCGCTCGCGCCTAGAGGCGGAGGTCCGCGCCCAGCGCGAAGCCGAGAAGAAAGCAGAAAAGGAGCGGGCGGAGCAGGAACGGCTACAAAAGCTCCGAGAGGAAGAGGAATCTCGTGCAAAGGAGGAGGCAGAACGACAGCGCAAGGCACAGGAAGACGCAGTTAAAGCCTCTGAGGAGCCTCAAGCGCCCGCCGACGATGAGGAAGCCACTTCCCTGCCAGAAGAAGGCGAGATTGAGGATGAGGTGTCCCAACCCTCCGCTGACAAGACGGAAGAGTTGGCTTCTGTCAACAAGGCTGATCCTACGTCGCCATCACCGCCACCGGGGCCTACTGCGGAATCCCCAACCAAGCTCTCGGAGAAGGAACCCCTCCGGATCGACACCTCTCTCCCATCTCCGGAACACCAGCGGAGGCGCCCTGGTCCACTGAATCTTCAGACAACTATTAATGCTAACATTGCTCCGCCTTTACCTTCGGCTCTTGCCACTGCTCGCCACATCGAAGACATCAACCGGATCACTTACCCTCAGGGTATCAAGAGCCCCAAAGTTGAGCTCAATGTTAATACCCAGAAAGGCAAATTCCGGTACGTCCTCCAGAGCAATGCCAGTGCGCGCTTGTTTCTCAACATGTTTCATTGGCAGCTATGATCGCGACTTTTTATTGCAGTTCATGAATATCTGCAAGGAAAAGCCGGATAATCTCCCACCACTAGATGTCATCGGGCTAGAACCGAGTGACACTTCTCACACAATGTCTCGAGGCGGTTCTGGCCGCAATCGGACGTCGAGTAGCATGTCTATGCCTGGTAACGCCCGGTCGGCATCTATTGGTCTTGGTTTCTTACCTGGCTCTATGGGCAAGAGCGCCGGCAGTGGATTCCAGATGGGCCAGTTCTCGACCTCGGCGAGCAAGATGTCGAGCGAAGAACGTTTTCTTGCCAGTAACAGTCGTTCCACGTCTGTCAGTGGTGGGCCACTCGGTACCCGGCCCCCTACAATGGTTCGCACCATCAGCCAAAGCGGCACTGGTCGTGACCGTACGCGCAGCAAGCGAGGCGCCAACGAGTCTAACCGTGCAACAGTCGTCGGTAACGCAGGCCCTGCAGCCCCTGTTTCCACTATGGGACCCCCTATGGAGCTTATTGCGCCTCTAGAGGTATCTGCGAACCGTTGGGTGGCGTCCAGCACGCGTCGCGGTGGTTCCAGTCTTGATGTCGAATCTCCTGAGGTCGTTGAACGAAAGGTCAAGGGGCTGCTGAATAAGCTCACTATGGAGCGCTTCGACTCTATCTCAGACCAAATTATTGCCTGGGCGAACAAGTCGGAACGGGAGAAGGACGGGCGGACGCTGATCCAAGTTATTAAGCTCGTCTTCGAGAAGGCCACCGATGAAGCGACGTTCTCCGAGATGTATGCTCGCTTGTGCCGCAAGATGATGGAGCAGATCAGTCACAAGGTTCAAGATGACGGTATCAAGAATGTTGAGGGCAAGCCATTCGCCGGTGGGCAATTGTTCCGGAAATATTTGCTGAACCGCTGTCAGGAGGACTTTGAGCGTGGGTGGGTCGCCAAGGAGACAACTGCTGCCGCCGCTGCAACCAAGGCAACCGAGGACCGGGCAGTCAAGGAAGCCAACGAACAGACCAAAGGAGGCGAGGAGTCTGAGCTATACTCGGACGAATATTACGCTGCGGCTAAGGCAAAACGTCGTGGATTGGGTCTCATCCGTTTTATTGGCGAGCTCTTCAAGTTACAGATGCTGACGGAACGTATCATGCACGAGTGCATCAAGAAGCTCCTCGGAAACGTGGAAAATCCTGAGGAGGAGGAAATCGAGAGTTTGTGCAAACTTTTGACAACAGTCGGAAGTCTACTCGATACGCCAAAGGCTCGCGCACACCTCGATGTGTATTTTTCGCGCATGCGAGAGCTGACGAAGAACAAGAATGTCAACTCGCGCATGATGTTTATGCTCCAAGTTAGTATTATGACCCTTCATGTTGTGTCCCTGACCGACGCTGACCGACATACTTACTCAGGATGTCATCGAACTACGTGAACGTAAATGGATTCCTCGGAATGCCGTCGCTGCCCCTACAACGATTGCTCAAGTACATGAAGCAGTAAGTTATTGTGTTGCTCGTAGGGCGCCCTCGACTCATAAATTATCGTATAGAATGCCAAAGAGAAGCTTGCTCAGGAGAAAGAATCGTATTTGCGGCAGAATACTAGCATGTCTCGTGGCGGATCTCGCCGTGGGGGCAACCGCGATGCCGCAGAGGCTCCTCATCCCGAGGGATGGTCAGTCGCCGGCTCAACTGCTCCTGCCCGCCAGCCGCCGAAGGCAGGCGATCTATCACAATTCGGAAAGATCAGCAAGGCGACGCCGATATCCTTCGGCCCTGGAAGTGTCTTTGCTGGCAAGAAGGGAACAGACCCTAAGAACCGTGATCCACCGATGAC
>Ga0209488_10001331_pt1 | contig 21043 bp, 18 predicted proteins | sample Rivendell_Oct201_8_FD_188349 | JGI IMG/M metagenome (GOLD analysis project Ga0209488, IMG submission 188349) | Vadose zone soil microbial communities from the Eel River Critical Zone Observatory, Northern California, USA -... | ecosystem: Environmental > Terrestrial > Soil > Vadose zone >...
AACGGCGTCGCGATTGTCACGCTCGATCGCCCGCAGGTGCTCAATGCGCTCGACGTGCCCGCCAAGGAACGACTCGGTGCGATCTGGCAGGATATAGCCGACGATCCTGCGGTGCGGGTCGCCGTTCTCAAGGGCGCCGGCAGCAAGGCCTTTTGCGCCGGATCCGACATCAAGGAAATCAATCGGACCGGACGGATGGTGTCGACCGACACTCTGCTGCGCGCGATCCCCGGCATCGGCGTCCCGCTCGTGAAACCCGTGATCGCGGCGCTGCACGGCTATTGCATCGGGATGGGCATGACGCTGGCGCTGCATTGCGACTTGCGCCTGGCCGCCAAAGACACGGTGCTCGGCTATCCGGAGGTGAAGCATGGCATGATATCCGCGGTGAGTGCGATGCACTTGGGCCAGGTGATCCCCAGCGCCCGCGCGCTCGAAATGTTACTGCTGGCGCGCAATATCTCCGCCGATGAAGCGATGCGCATGGGTCTCCTCAACGCCATTGTGGATGATGTGGACGCCGAGGCCGAGGCATGGGCGTCGACGATTGCGGGATATCCGCCCGCTGCCGTGCAGGCAACCAAGCGGCTGGCAGCATTCTCGCGGCATTCTGTCGAGGCAGAGCGCGCCGAGATCGAAGCCGTCCGGGCCTTGGTCGAAGCCCGCGACGATTACAAGCAAGGTGCGGCGGCGTTTATAAAGCGGGGTTAGCAGGATGGGATGGATGCGTTCGGAGTTCTGAGTCAGAAAGTGCGGTGCTAGTTTTTGTGCCCTCTCCCCTCTGTGGGAGAGGGCTGCTCGGTGGTTCAACACAAAGAATGGGTGAGGGGGACCACACGAAGAATCTTAGTGTGGCCCCCCTCACCCAACCGTGCTTGTTGAACGTTTGGAGCTGCCCTCTCGGCGGCTTTGCCGCCCCACAGAGGGGAGAGGGCCCAATAACAAGCACCGCATAACCACTAAAGGCGGAACTACGAACGGGAAGCATCCATGGCATTGATGAAAGCTGTAACGTTTGCGGAGTTCGGCGGCCCGGAACAGCTTCGCGCCACCGAAATTGAGCGGCCCGAGCCCGGTCACGACGAGGTGCTGGTGCGCATTCACGCCGCCGGTGTCTGCTACCACGATGTCCTTTCGCGCGGCGGCAAGATTCCCGGAGGCCAGCCGGGCCGCGTCCTTGGCCACGAGATCGCCGGCGAGATCGTGGCCGTGGGCCGGGATGTCGCGGCGAGCCGTGTCGGCGAACGCGTGGTGATCTACCAGCGCCTCTATTGCGGCACGTGCCGCTATTGCCTGGGCGGCCGGCAGGACCTTTGCCGTAACAGCCGCGTGCTGGGCGAGAGCGGCGGTGGCGGCTACGCCGAATTCACTTGCGCGCCGGCGCGTAACGCAATCCGCGTGCCGGACGGGCTCGACATGAACAAGGCAGCGCTCGCGGTCTGCCCGGTCGGGACCAGCGTGCGCGCGGCGCTCGGTGTCGGACAGGTCGAACCCGGCAACATCGTCTTGATCACCGGCGCGGGCGGCGGTCTTGGCCTGCATCAGATCCAAGTTGCCAAGAGCGTGCGCGCGCATGTGATCGCGGTCACCAGTTCGGAGGAAAAAGCCGAGATCGTGCAGCAGGCCGGCGCAGATGAGGTTATCGTCAGCCCGGACCTGAAGTTCAGCGGCGAAGTATGGCGGCGGACGGCCAAGCAGGGGGCCGACCTCGTGCTGGAAAACGTCGTCACCACGACCTTCGGCGAGAGCCTTCGTTCGACCGCACAAAACGCGACCGTGGTCGTATTGGGAAATATCGGTGCGAAGCGAATCGAAATCGACCCGGGTCTCGTGATCGCGCGGCGCATCCGGATCTCCGGTTCCGGCAATGCCACCTACAAGGACGTACACATCGCGCTGCATCTGCTCGCGACCGGAGCCGTCAAGCCGTTCATCGGCCGCATCCTGCCGTTCCCGCAAGCGTGCGAAGGCCATGCCCTGATGGAACGACGCGCCGTCACGGGGCGTGTCGTGCTCAATGGGTGGTGAGATGCACATCGGCACCAAGCTGGCGCAATTGGCGCAGCGACACGGCGACCGCGCCGCCATCGTCGATGCGTCGGGCGCCTTAACCTTCCGTCAATTTCATGCGCGGACCACCCGCCTCGGAAACGCGTTACATGGGATCGGCCTCAAACCGGGTGACCGGATCGGACTGCTCATTCCCGATAGCCGTGAATATCTGGAAGCGGACTACGCCGCCATGGCGGCCGGGTTCGTCCGCGTGCCGATCGACCCGCGTCTGACACGGCGGGAACTGGTCGGCCTCCTGCAGCATGCCGGCGCGCGGGCGCTGATCACGCATTCGTCATTCGTCGAGACGTTGGAAGGATTGGCGAACGACGTCCTGGAACGGCTCATCTTTGTCGGCGGCGGCTCGGGGTTGGATTACGAGGATCTGTTGCAAAGATCGTCCGAGCAGCCGCTGCCGGAACGCAACGGCGACGAGTTGGCGACGCTGAACTTCAGTGGCGGCACGACCGGCGCACCAAAAGCCATCATGCTGCGGCATCGCAATCTATTGACGGTTGCGCAAGAGATGATCGCTGGTTTCGACATCGGACCAGATGCTGTTTTCCTGAACGTCCGGCCGCTCTGGCCGATCGCTCAGGTGATTGTCATGTCGCATTTGTTCGCCGGCGCAACAGTGGTCCTGGGTGGCCGCTCCGATCCGGAGCAGTTGGCTGAGAGGATCAATGAGACCGGCGCGACACGAACGTCGCTCGTGCCGACGCAGCTGGTGCGCTGGCTTGATCATCTCAATGGCCACGATGGCGCTCTGGCGCGACTGCAAGCGATTTACGTGGGCGGTTCGCGCATTCCGCCCGCTGTTTTCGAACGGGCACTGTCACTGATCGGGCCGCGCATTGGAGTGATCTACGGCATGACCGAAGCGCCGGTCACCTGCTATCTGCCGCCGCAAAGCCTCGCTACGGGCGCGAGCAGCCGGCTCATGGAGTCGGTCGGCCGCGCATTGTCTGGCTATGAAGTCCGTATCGCAAGCACAAGCGACGCCGCGAGCAGCGAGATGCCAAGTGACGAGACGTCCAATGACGAGCGACCAAGTGACGAGAGCTCAGGTGAGGTCTTGATCAGGGGCGGTCACGTCATGGCCGGCTATTGGCAGCGGGATGCCGAAACCCACGCGGCGTTGCGCGACGGCTGGCTGCACACCGGTGATGTCGGGACGCTCGATGACGCGGGCAATCTCACTATCGTCGGGCGGTTGAAAGACATCATCCGCACCGGCAGCAGCAGCGTCATACCGAAAGAAGTCGAGGATGTGATCGCCTTGCATCCGGCCGTGAGCGACGTTGCGGTGATCGGGCTGCCGGATACAGAATGGGGCGAGGCGGTGACGGCCTTCGTGGTGCTCAAGCCGGGCATGACGGTCTCCGAAGGCGATCTGGTGGACCATTGCCGCAAGTTCCTTGCGGGCTACAAGAAGCCGCGCGCCGTGCGCTTCGTGGCAGGCCTGCCGCGCTCGCACTACGGCAAGATCGTTCGTGCGCAATTGCTGGCGGGCGCGTAGGGTGGGCAAAGGCGCGCATGCCGTGAAGTTGCGGCAAACTCCGGTGGCCATAAGCGCGCCGTGCCCACGCGAACACGCGTGCATTATTTTCCAACCATCCCCACGCTGGATCGTTCCGGCCTCACCCGGGTTCGCGTGGGCACGGCGCGCTTACGCCTTTTGGTGTAAGTCGCACGTTCACGGCATGCGCGCCTTTGCCCACCCTACCGGCCGCGGTTCAATCAGTCCTGATCTTGGCGTCGCTGATGATCTTTTCGTACTTTCTCATTTCTGCGTCGATGTAGGTCTTGAACGCGTCGGAGGTCGACCCGATCGGCTCGAATCCGAGCAAGCTCAGCCGCTCCTTCATGTCCGGCCGCGCCAGAACCTTGGCGACATCGGCTTGCAGCTTTGCCGAAATATCCGCCGGCAGGCCCTTCGGCGCCCACAGCCCGTACCAGGACACGAACTCAAACCCCTTCATCCCGGATTCCTCGACCGTCGGAATTTCTGGCGCGGCGGCCGCGCGCTTGAGGCTCGTCAGGCCGAGCGCTTTGATCTTGCCGGCCTGTGCCAATGGCAGCGAGGACAGCATCGGATCGGCGAGGAGTTGAATCTGCCCGCTCATCAGGTCGGTGAGCGCCGGACCGGTGCCCTTGTAGGCAATCACCAGCGTGTCGATGCCGGCGTCGCGCTTGATCAGCTCGATCGCGAGATGACTGGCGGAGCCAAGGCTGGTCGTTCCGAACGTGTACTTGTTCGGATCCTTGCGGACGAGGTCAAAGAAATCCTTGAGATTGTTCGCCGGCACGCTCGGCGTCGTGGCCACGACCAGCGGGCCTTCGGCCAGGAGCGTGATTGGCGTAAAGTCTTTCACGGCGTCGTACGGTATGTTCTTGTACAGAAACGGATTGATCACGTGCACGGAGGCCGACACCATCAAGGTGTAGCCGTCGGGATTGGCCTTGGCGACCGCATTGGCGCCAACGGTTCCGGACGCGCCGCCGGCGCGATTCTCGACAATGAAATGCTGGCCGACCGTCTCGTTGAGTTTTTGTACCAGGATGCGCGCGACGCCGTCGACCGACCCGCCAGGAGGATACGGCACAATCACGTTGACTGTCCGCGACGGATATCCTTGTGCCATCACGGACACCGTCGTGGTGGGCAGGATCATGGATCCGACAAGTGCCGCGACTTGTGCAAGCGCATGGAAAAGTCGCATTGAAAACCCTCTCGAACGCGAAGTTTGCGAGCCCGGCAAACGAGTGAACATTGTCGCGATTTCCGGGAGGGGATGCAAGTTCGGCGGTAGCCGAGTCGATAACCTGTGCTGATGTGTGTCGATGCGATCAAATTGAATTCGGTGTGACTCCCTCTCCCCTACGGGGGCGGCGGAGCCGCCGAGAGGGTAGCGGTGAGGGGGGACAGCGCTACAATCCGGGCTGATTCCTGACAGGTTTCTGGCGGTCGGACAAAGGTCGATTGGACGATGGCAGCCCCCACGCCAAGCATCCCCCGAGCGCAAAGCTGATTTGTCCGACTCTGCCACGCAAATGAGTGAACTAAGTCGGATATATCCGACTGGTTTTGGGAAACGGGATTCGAGCCCAACCCCAGCCTGAGGCCCCCCTCACCCCAACCCTTGTCCCCAAAGGGGAGAGGGAGTCGCACCGAGTGTGCCGACAGGCCATCGGCTCACATGTCGAAAACATGCTAAACGGCGTGATGCGCCTGACCTCAGAAAACACATGGCGGTTCGGCAGCGGCCAGGCGGGCGGGCGGTTCGAGGACGCCCGGCTGTTGACCGGCCAAGGGCGCTTCACGACCGATCGTCGTCCCGATCGCGCCGCGCACACCGTCGTGTTGCGCTCGCCGCATGCCCATGCGGCGATTGCCGCCATCGACCGGGCGCAAGCTGCCGCCATGCCGGGCGTCCTTGCTGTCCTCACCGGTGCCGACGTTCTTGCCGACGGGCTTGGGCCCATTCCGTGCGTCAGCCGTCCGCGCACGGCCGACGGCCGGCTGCAGGCGATTATCGAGCCGCCCTATCTGGCGCTCGCAATTGATCGCGTGCGATTCGTCGGCGATGCGGTCGCTGTCGTGGTGGCCGAGACGGTCGCACAGGCGAGAGACGCGGCGGAGCACATCATTGTCGACTATCAGCCGCTTCCTGCGGTGGCCGATACCGGAGCCGCGGCCGCGCGAGATGCGCCGCTGGTTTGGCCGCAGGCGCCCGGAAACCGATCATTCGTCTACGAGATCGGCGATGCCGGCGCGGTCGCAGCCGCCTTGCGGCGCGCAGATCATGTTACGAAGATCGATCTTCGCATCAGCCGCGTATCCGCCAATCCAATCGAGCCCCGTGCGTCAATCGGTGAATTCGACCAGGCGACGGGGCGCTATACCCTCCACACCGGACATCAGACGCCGCACCAGCTTCGCATGGTCCTGGCCAGGCACATCTTCGGTGTGCCCGAGACACAGGTGCGCATCGTGTGCGGCGACGTCGGCGGCGGTTTCGGACTTAAAGGAGGTTTGTTCCGCGAGGATATCATAGTGTTGTGGGCGGCGCGGCGGCTTGGCCGCACTGTCGCCTGGACATGCGAGCGATCGGAAGCTTTCCTGAGCGACGACCACGCCCGCGACAATGTCGTGACCGCGACGCTCGCCCTCGACGCAAGCGGCCGCTTTCTCGGCCTGCAGGTTCAATCGATCGCCAACCTCGGCGCCTATGTGGCGCTGCGCGGGGCGCACTCGCCGACCAACAATCTCGGTTCGCTGTCGGGCGTCTATACCATCCCGGCCGTGCATGCACACGCCACCGGGATCTTTTCGAACACGGCACCGACTTCGTCGTACCGCGGCGCCGGGCGTCCGGAAGCAACCTATATTCTCGAGCGCGTGATCGACGTCGCGGCGGACGAACTCGGCATCGACCGGCTGGAAATCCGGCGACGCAATATCATTCCTTCCGCGGCGATGCCCTATCGGACGAGCCTCCTGTTCACCTACGACAGCGGCGACTTCGAACACAACATGGTGCAGGCGTCGGCGCTCGCGGATTGGACCGGCTTTGAAGGGCGCCGCGCGCAGGCGAAAGCTAATGGCAGATTGCGCGGCATCGGCATCGCCAACAGCATCGAGCAGGCGGGCGGCCCCTATGGGGCACCCTGGGAGGAGCGGGCCGACATCAGGTTCGATCCGTCCGGCGGCATCACCGTGATGGTCGGGACGATGTCGAACGGCCAAGGCCACGAAACTGTATTCTCCCGGCTCGTGAGCCAACGCCTGGGCGTTCCCATTGACACTATCCGCTTCGTGCAGGGCGATACCGACGTGGTTCCATTTGGCCGGGGCACGTTCGGCTCGCGCTCCATGATGACGGCGGGTTCGGCGCTCGACGAGGCGTGTAACCGCGTGATCGCCAAGGCCCGCCGGATCGCGGGGCATCTCCTCGAAACGGGCGAGACCGACTTCGCGTTTTCGGAAGGCCGCTTCGTCATCGACGGGACTGACCGAAGCATCAGTTTGCTCGATGTCGTGCGAGCCTCATTCAGTGTCCATCGCCTGCCGGCGGACGTCGATGGCGGGCTCGATCAGGCGGCGGTCTTTGCCCCGCGCGAACCGACTTATCCCAATGCGTGTCACATCGCGGAGGTGGAGGTCGATCCCGACACGGGCCATGTCGACATCCTGCGTTACGTCGTGGTCGATGACGTCGGCCGCGTCCTCGATCATGCCATGGTGGAAGGCCAGGTCTGCGGGGGCGTCGCGCAGGGTATCGGACAGGCCATGCTGGAGGACCTCTTGTACGATCCCGACGGGCAGTTGATCACTGGCTCGTTCATGGACTACGCGATGCCGCGCGCATCCGCGGTTCCGGCCCTCACGTTCCATTCAAACGAGGTTCCGAGCCCGAGCAATCCGCTCGGCGTCAAAGGGGCCGGCGAAGCCGGCGTCATCGGCGCCATCCCGACCATCATCAGCGCCGTCGCGGACGCGCTGCGTCCGCTGGGTGTCCGCCATATCGACATGCCGGTCACGCCCGAGCGCGTCTGGCGCGCCATCCACGGCAAATCCCGGAAGCTGTCCTGAACATTTGGCGCGCGTCCCGGGCGCACGTCGACGCACAGGAAGATGGATACCAACGCCTGACATGCGTCGCCATGCAGTGTGCGGGACACTCGTTTCAGTTATTCCCGGCCTGGCGCCGGGCATACGTAAGCATCATCCGTAGCGGTACCAATGGATGATTTTCAATTCAGAAGGAAACGATACAATTCCAAAATTGCAGCGGCTGGACCCGGGGCGTCTGATGAAAATGCTTCTCCTTTGAGCCGCAGCAGACTGCTGTCGTTGAAGGACAAGCAATCGTTACATTGATACCGGCACGGATCGGGGAAGGCTAATCTCCAATAATTGCGAAGCACAGCAACCAAGCGGAAACCGCAACCTCGCCGCATAAGGAGAGTTTCATGGCCGCAAAGAAGGTGCCCGCGCGCAAGATCAAATCTCGAACTCCGAAGAAGGCTTCAGTCACTCCAACTCCGAAGCGAGCCTCCGTCACCTTGGAAGACTACCCGGAAGGCCCCATTGAGTGGCTTTCCCCGATGCTCGAGGAAGCCTACATGAAGCTGCGGCCAAAGGAGGAGGCCGAGGCCAAGCCGAGCCAACCTGCATCGAAATCCGCTGCGAAGAAAAGTTCCTTCGAGAGCGTTCACCATCCTGGTGAGGGCGAATCGGTCCTCGCCTCGCTGCCGCGCACCCACTGGGAAGACCGGATGCGCACATTTCGCGAGCGAAAAGCTGCTGTGGGCCACACCGCGGACGCTTTGCTTGTCGGAATGGCGGCCGTGCCTGGTGCGAACAACTGGACCCCGTTAGGACCTTCGGTAATCGCGCATGGCCAGACTGCAAACCGCGCCGCGATCAGCGGCCGCGTGGCGGGCATCGCCATTGCTCCCGGAGGAACACGACTATACGTAGCCAGTGCGAATGGCGGCGTTTGGCGGTCCGATGACAGCGGGCAAAGCTGGGTTTCCACGATGGATGGTTTCGACACGAATCCAACCAGCGTCGCCAGCGCAAGCCTGGTGTGCGGCGCCATCGCCATCGATGCGGCCGATCCGAACCGTGTCTACGTCGGGACGGGCGAAGGAGATACCGACGGCATCTTCTCGTTCCGCATTGTCAACGCTCTTCCGGCCTACCGTGGCATCGGCCCCATCCGCAGCGATGACGGCGGTCTCAGCTGGGTACAGGAGAGCAGCACTCCCTCGCTTTCCGGGTTTTCATTTTTCAAAATCGCAGTCGATCCTGCCAACCGCGAACATTGCGTTGCGGCGACTTCGAACGGGCTATATGAGCGCATCCCCTCGATGGCCGGATTTACCTGGACGCAGCGGCGAACGCTCGTGCACACCAGCGTAGTTGTAGCGCGCAGCGGAGGCGTCACCACCTGGTTCGCCGCCCCGCTCGGGGGTCCCGTGGTCCAGTCACCGGACGGCGTGACTTGGACGACTGTAGGCACCGGTTTCCCTGCCGGCGTGGGCCGCGTGGCGTTGGGCGTACAACCAGACAATCCCAATGTGCTGTATGCATTGATTGCGACCACTGGCGGCGGCGTTCATAGCGTACGGCGATTGAATGGTGCCGGGGGAAGCTGGCTCAACGTCTCCGGAGTCCCCGCCATGCTGCCGGGCAGCCAGGGCGACTACGATCTCGCAATATCGGTGGACCCCAACAATTCGAGCCTCATCTATCTCGGTGGAGACCGCGTCGGCAGTGTCGGCTCCATCTGGCGATGTCAAGTGTCACCGAGTGGGTCGGCATTTTCAATGACCGCGGTATCGATCGGCGAAAATGCTCATGCCGATGTGCACGTCGTGATGCATGCGCCGGGCGACTCCAACACTCTGTGGGCAGGTACCGACGGCGGGATATTCGTCAATACCGATCCTGCCGGCACCGGCACTTTCGTGGCGCGCAATACCGGTTTGGCGACCCTCTGCACCAACTTCTTTTCGCAGCATCCCCTCGAGCCTGCTGTGCTGTTTGCCGGACTCCAGGACAACGGAACCACGCGATACACAGGGGAAGAGGCCTGGCGTCACGTTCTGTTCGCCGATGGCGGATATTGCGTCGTGAACTGGAATAACTCATTCAAGATACTGCTCAGCGCCAATGCCAACGTCTTTCGAGCAACCGATGGCGGCCAGGACTACGTATTGAACCCATTCAGCCTGGGCTCCTGGACCACGGTTACACCGCCGCTTTTCAGCAAGGTGATGGCGGCCCCGCTCGTCGGGCCACCAATCAATACCGGCGCTCCGGCGGAGGCCGAGGTGGTGGCGTTGGGGGCTGGCCTGCAAGTGTTCATCTCCTCCGACTTCGGCACATCGTGGCCGGATGTGGTGAACCTCCCGGCGGGTTCCGGTCTGGTTTTTTCCATGATTTTCGCCTCGGCAATCAGGATATTCGCCGGTACGACGACCGGGCGGATATTCCGTCTCGACAAGGGTGCCAGTTGGGTCGCCACGCGCATCGATAACGCGGCGGCCGGTGCTTTGCCGTTGACAGGACTGGTAACCGATATCGCCGTCGATACCTCTGACGCGACGCTCAACTCCATCTTTATAAGCTTCGGCGGCACGGGCGACTTCCGTCACGTGTGGCGCTTCAATGGAACGGCCTGGCAGTCGCGTAGCGGCGCGGCCGGCAGCGGTACCGAACTGATGGACGTGGAGCATAATGCCATTGCGTTCGATCGCGTGACGAACCGCGTCTACGTCGGCGCCGATATCGGCGCATGGGAATCGGCCGATGGTGGGAACACCTGGACGCCGCTCTCCAACGGCCTGCCCGACGCACCCGTCTACGACCTGCAGATTCATCCTACGGCGCGGCTGCTGCGCGCCTGTCTGCACGGCCGCGGATTGTTCGAGTTGAAGCTGGACGTTCCCGCCCTTGCGGATGTGGAACTCTACATTCGCGACACCATGCTCGACACCGGGCGCGGCATCAACACCGACGGGCGCGCCGATCCTTCGGTTCCTCCGGGCGCTAGCGTGGTCCACTACCTGAGTCCGAATATCAAGGTAGATGTCCCGACTCCGGCTGGCTATCAGACGACTACCTCCGACATCGATTTCCTTACCTTCAGCTCCGTCTTGAACGATGGCAGCAATGGCGTGGGCACAAATTCGCCGCCACCGACCGTTCACAACCGTGTATATGTCGAGGTCCACAATCGCGGGCGGGTGGACGCGGACCTGCAGGTGATGGTGGCAATCACCAACGCTGCGACAGGCCTGATGCTGCCCTCCGGCTACACCGCCAATGTCGTAGCGGGCACGCCCCTTGCAGGCCCGAAATGGATTACGCTCGGGGTCCGCAATGTGACCGGCTTGCGCGCAGGCGCACCTCGTATTGTAAGTTTCGATCTTCCATCGACTTCGCTACCGCTTCCAGCCAGCCTGCCTGGCGATTCCCACTACTGCATGGTGGCGTTCTTGCATTCGGCGCTGGATCCTTTCACCAACACCCAACGCAACGTCGATCTGCTGACCTTGTCAGATCGCAAGGTGGGGCAGAAGAATCTACATATCGTAGAGTTTGTCGGAACGCCTCCATCGCCAGGTACAGGTCCCGGGATATGGGGAATGCTGATGGTATCCGGCGCTTTCTTCACGACCAGGGGTTTTGCGGACCTGGTAATCGACGCCAGGAATTTTCCCGGAAAGCTGACATTGGCTCTGCCGCGGGCTATTTTCCCGACCAAACCTGCCGAACAGGCCAAGGAGTTCGCCGTGAAGCCAAACTCGGTGGTGAAGGCATTCGTAAAACGGCAGAAAGAGAATGCGCTGCGAATGTTTCATGAGGCGAAGTATTCAGAATTCCAGTTCCAATTGATGACCGGCGCTCTGGAAAAGGTGTCGGCACAAAAAGCGCTGGAATTGACGGCACGCTCAGGGGCGATCCGAAAATTTGCGATTGGCCCCGAAGACAATTTCCCCATCTTTTTCCGGATCGATCTGCCCTCGACAACCAAGATTGGTTCGGTATTTGAGTTCGATGTCCAACAACGGGATTCGGAGAGCGGCCGCTTTGCTGGTGGCTCTCGCTACCGGGTGGTGGTGAATAAAAAAGTGGGGTAGTTTTCAAATAAGCTGAACGATCGGAGGCAACGTTGAAGTGGGCCACGCGAGAGCGAATCCGGATGGACCGTGCCGCCAGCGCGTGGCTGATCCTGCGTTTTGTCGATAAACAGGCCGAGTTCGAATTCGTGCCCACCAAGGGCGCTCTGGAACTCGCCCAGGCAAGGCAGGCGATTCCATTCGTCATCCCCGGGGCGGAACTTTCGAGGAAGGAAGGGAAAGTGACCTTCGACGCGATCCTTGAAAAATATCAACTGACTGATCCAGCCCTGTACAAATTGGCGCTCATCGTTCGCGAGGCCGATATCGGCGGTGATGCATCGGTAAGTCCTGAGGCGCCGGGATTTAGAGCGATCCTGCATGGTTTCTTCCTTTTGGAAATGCCCGACGCCGACACGTTGCGTTTAGAACTACCCATTTTCGACGCACTGTACCGTTTCTGTCAGGGCAAGCATGTCCTGGCTTATCGAGCAAACACTTGACGATCCCGACTGTTGCTGCAATTATCAGTTGACGGTAATTAGATTTACATGTCGATGCGCAGGCTTGATGAGGGCACCATGGCAAACGGAAATGACGGTCCTACGCCACAAGAGCGGCTTCCTGATCCCAAAAACATCCTTGTTGAATTGACGCTGGTTCCAAGAAGCCGTGCTGCGATCGGCGCGCTTGGCGCCGGTCCGCAATATCGAATTTTACGTACGCTGGAGGTAGACGAATACGATACGCCGCTTGAAGCAGCAAACATATTGCCGCTTGCGGCGCCACGGGCAGCCCCGACCGACAACAAGTTCCGGGGCACGTCTCGCAAGGCCGCGAAACTCTCAATCGCCGGCGCCCCCACGGAGACGTTTGGCGATATCAACGAGCTGATTGCGACCTTCCAGGATCATGCCACGATGGTCGCCATGCATATTCCAACAGATGCGGGCAGCAACCGCGTCGCAGAGGAAAATCGCAACGTCCGGGTCAAGGCGTTCCTCTATGCTGCCAGCATGGAAGATGATAACGACTTCCACCTGATCATTGGCCGCGACCCGAACAAGGCGGCAAAGTACATGACGGTGGAGATTTCCGGACTGCCGCCCGACAGCAGCGACTCTTTCGAAAAGCTGGATGAAGCGCGCACCCAATTTTTCGATTTCTTCGGCGACCGGCTGCCGGGGACGTCGTACGACTTTTACGATCCACCCATAGAGATCGAAGTCGATGGATCATTGTTTTGGGACGCGAGTCACGGAACCGGCGGTCGTCCGGGTCCGAGCAAGCTGCGCCCAAAAATGCCCGTCGTTTGGGAAATCCATCCCGTCACAAAAATCGTATTCGAGCCGTAGCCGTGAGTTGCGTAGATGGCGAAACGCAAAGGCCCTCGCAAACCGGCGGGCCCATCATCGGAGACCGCCCGGCCGCGGAATCCTGGATTGCCGGACCCCAAGACGATCGTGTCCGAGCGCGCCTTCGTGTCGCCGAAAGGGCGCCGTTTCCGCATCATCACCACCACGGAAAAGGACCCTTACGACCCGGCCGACGATGAAAATGACCAGAAACCGTAGCAACTGACCTGCAACACAGAAGACCAGGAGGTTTCGATGTACACCATGCTCCGGAATGCTTCGCTTGGAGTGCTGCTCTCAACGCAGGCGCCTGCCTTTCTTATTGCGTTTGCCACGGCCACGTTCTTCTTCAAATGGAAAAGCTTTGCTCTGGAGTGCCTTGGGTTTCTGGCGGTGTGGTTCGTGCTTGATGCTCTCTTCACCACGATTCGCTCGATGTGGATGAAGCGCAGCGAATCGGTATCGCTTTCGCAAAAATAACAGCCAAAGAGAACGACACGCGTCGGCCCCAACTAAGGCGTGAGCGGGATTCGCGCACATGTCATTGGCTCCATGCTCCGTGGGAGGTGTGGCTTGCCGAATCGCAAGAAGGTAGGGGGCGCCACGTTGAAACGTGCGGCGCAGTCAAAGCGGGTGCGGAAGCCACGACGCGGCCCGCGCCGTTGGCTCGATGACGATCTTCTTATCCTTTACGATCGGTCTTCTGGTGGCGTTGGCGACGGCATCACGATCTGGCGCGACGCCTTCACCGAGTTCAAGCGCCGTCAGCGAATGGCGCCCCAAAGCGCAGCGCTGCCGCCCGGCCTTGGACTCGGTGCGCCGGTTGTTCCCGGCGCTACCAACTGGCTGCCCATTGGCCCAACTGTAGTTATGGACGGACAAACAGGGGGCGGCGAACGGCAGCCGGACGGATTGCGGGCCGCGCGATTGGTCCGGCCGGTAACATAATTTACGCCGCATCCGCAAATGGCGGTGTATTCGATCACGCGACGGACGGGGACGGCGGTTACTGCGTGATCAACTGGGCGAATCCTGAGCAAATCCCGGTGTTCTGCAATGGCAGGATTTACCGATCGACAACCGGCGGCAAGACGCGTGAGAGCTGGCCCGAGTTCAAAGACCTGGGCTGGCAGACGATGACGCAGCCCATCCTCGGGCTGCCCTACACCGAGCCGTCCGAAGAGTGCGCGCAATCCTATCGTTCGGAGCTTGCTGGCCGCCGGGCGGGCACAAGACCCGCCCCTACGAAAATCCCTTCATTCTAGATGACGCAACCTACTACGCCGCGACCGCCGAGATTGGCTTCATCTTGTAGCCGTATTTCTTGTCGAGCCCGAGTTCCGCAACAATGCGGATACCTTTGGCGAGAGCATCCGCGTCGAGGCCGGTCAAGGGCTTGCGCAAATCGCCCGCCGGCAGGCCAAGCGCCTTCATGAGCGATTTGACCGCCACCGGGTTGATCGCCGAATAGGTGAAGTGCAGCAACGGCAGAAGTCCGAGATAGGCATTTTTGAAATTCTCGGCTTCGACATAGCTCGACCAGGGTGTCGAGATCGTCGCGAGTTCGGCCGGAGCGATATTTCCGGTCATGTTCGCAGTGCCGTGGCCGCCGAGACTCATGGTCGGCACCACGAGCCCGAGATTGGGACTGTCGCAGCACATCACCGACACGGTCGGCTTGCCGGCCAGCACTTGCGCGACTTGGCCGACGCGGGCGGTGGATTCCTTGTGCACCACATAGTTCGGATGCTTGAAAATGCGCAGCAGGTGGTCGGAGTTGAGATCGCTCTTCACGCGCGGCGGATTGTTGTAGATGCCGAGCGGAAGGTCGGTCGCATCGGCAACGTCGAGGAAGAAACGCTCGATGTCGGATTCGGGCGCGCAGATATAGGCCGGCGCCGCCAGGATTGCGCCGTCGCCGCCGTTGTCCTTGGCGAAGCGGACATTGGCAATGGTCGTCTCGGTGTTGTTGCCGGTGCAGCCGAAGAAGATCGGCATGCCCGGGGTTTTCATCTTCGCGGTCTCCACGATGATCTTCTTCTTCTCGTCCGGCGACAGCATGGAGGTCTCGCCCGTCGACCCCATGATCAGCACTGCAGACGTGCGGTTCTCCTCATGGAACTTGAGCAGCGCCCGGAAGGCGGCAAAGTCCACGGTGCCGTCTTTATTGAACGGCGTGATGAGGGCGACGAACGAACCGGTTAGTTTCTTGGACATCGATGTCTCCAATTCAAAGTCTTCAATTCAAAGTCTCCAGTTCGGGCGAGCGCATTGAGCATATCACGCGATGCGCAAGCGTCAAAAAATCAGGCGGCAAGGCGCGCGACTGGTACCATCGCCGGATCATCGATCGGCTGGAGAGGCGGGGCAAGGGTTGGATTGGCGATTCAACGGGCTCGCTGGCCAAACCGACGGAACTTTCTTGTCCCTCACAAGTTCCCACTGCAGGAAATGTCTTCGCTATCTGAGAGGGTACGCAAATGAAGCAATTTTTCGATCAACTCTTGGCGTTCCTGCAGCAGGGCATCGCTGCGATCTTCCGATTTATCCAGATGATCTGGACGTGGTCGATCGACCAGATAAACAAAGTATTCCAGGCGCCGTGGGACAGTTGGCCACTTTGGAAGCAAGTCCTGCTGGTCCTTGTCATCGCGGCAGTGATTTTCGCCGTATACAAAGCCGCCGTGGAGCTCTGGGTGGCGGGAATAAGGGTCTTGCGTGCCTTCGCGAGCCTGCTTGTGGCTTTTATCATGACACTCCCCGCCATATTGGTCGCGGGCGCCATCGCATTGGGTGGTCTGTGGGCGGTCAACAACCTCAGCTTCTCAGAGTGGCCCACATTCACATCGCTCTTCCCAAACAGCGACAGCAAAAAGGAGCCATCGCCCCGCGCGAGCAACGGCCAGTCAGGCAAAACGACCGACGAGACAGTCGGACGAGGTAGTGGCGGACAGAATGAGCGGGCGAAACAGTAACCCGAAGATCATCCCTCGCTTGACCTTGCAATCTTATAAAGTTCAAAATGCATGGGGTCTGGCAGTCTGAAATGTCCTCCCCAGAGGAAGCCGTGCTTGCGAAACGTTTCAACGATGAGTCTAAACCGGGGCGCGGTAGCAAGGTTCAGATTTTGACCAAATGGAAGTGCATTACAGTTGATATCAAAGGCAATTCCAAAGGCGTGCGCAGAAACTACATTTTCTGCATGCGCAACAGTTCGAGGTACGTATGCGCCACACCAGAGTTTTATTTCGTCTGATAGTCCCTCAACCTCGATCTCGGAAAAGGCAGAGCGCAATTGATTCGCGGCATCCTTGAAAATATGGACTTGGGGGCGTTGGCCGGCCAAAGGAGGCACGTTGGAAAGTTGCGGGATTGTTACACTGACAATGTTTCGCGTTTCCCAGCCATTCGGGAAAACAACATTTCCATCGACGATGGTGTATACGGACTGACTTGACAGAACTTTCTTGATGTCCGCCGCGCCGACCAGCATCGCTGCGTTGTCGAGATCGCCGATGTTGATCAGCTCATCCGCCCGGGTGCCTAATGATCGGATCTCAGCGTCAGGCGATTTCTTATTCTCCGCCACGCGGCGATCAAGGGCACCAACCTTTTTCTCGATCTGAATGGAAGGTGCGCGACGCTCCTCCATGGAGGCGTGCGCATCCAGGAGAACTGGTTCCCTGGTTATGAGGTGGATCCCCTGGTGCCCGACATACAAAAAGCCGACCACGGTCACAACGTGGAGAACGAGATGAGGGATCATGATGGGATAGCCCGGAAGAAGATCATCCGAGCCATGACATGTCCAGTCTGCCCTGTCGCCCTGCGACATCGTCCCAACAGCAAGACGCCTTGCGCAAGCTGCTGCGGCGAAAGCGCATCTTTGGATTTTCGGCGCCGTGCCCAATCTTGGGCGACCGGGAACGGCGCGTTGCGGGCGGCCGTTCGACTGGAAGCTGATCGTCCTCCAATTCCTCCGCCAGTCGAAGCCAGTGTTGGGCCAGGCTGTTAAAGGTAGATCGGGACTGATCGCTCCGCGCAGTGTCCGCCAAATGCAGACAATGCGAAGCACGCTCGCGACATTCTTCTGACTTCATCACACCCACCACCACGCTACGCCACACCACCCTACCGGGGCATTTTCTAGTAGAAAACCGGCCCCGTCTAGAGGCGCGGACGTCGAATTTCAGCTGGATTTTGGACTCGAAAAAGCCACTTCGATGTTCGACCATCGGGTTGAACGCCTGTGGGGACAGGCGCTCATCGGGGCAGTTGGCAAAGTCGGGGCAGTTGGCAAAGACAGTCGGCAACGGGCCTTACAGGGATACCATGGGACCCCGCCATACTCCGTAGCCTGACAGTTTCAACATTCAACTTGATTAGGCCAAGCGCAATGGTACGGCCAAACATCACGCCATGACCAACTCCGCTTTTGCCTACCACGACCAGGGGAACCAGCGATGAAATCACTTGTCGTCAAACGCTCGATCGTCATTGGCGGACACAAGACCAGCGTTAGTCTTGAACAAGCATTTTGGCAGGCGTTCAAGGAGATCGCAATTCTTCGTAATATGTCATTGTCCGAACTCGTTATGACGATCGACGCGAAGCGCAGCGGAAATCTGTCGTCGGCCATTCGCCTGTTCGTCTTGGAATTCACTCGCAACCAGACTGAAGCAGCGCGCGACGCAACGGCGGCGCGCCCGGCTAACGCCGCGTAGCCGTTTCTCAAGGCCAATGCTTGCGGCGTCGTGATCGCGGAGGACGGTACTTCTGGTGGACTTGGATACCGCGAGGGTGCCGGCGGGCACGCGCTACGGGGCGGCAGCAATGACTTCGCTGATTTCCGTGAGGAAACCCAACGAAATTGGGCTGCGAATGCCGCAGCTTTTTTTCCCGGTCGTCTCAATCGCATCCTTGATGATGTCTTGAATGACATGAGCGACCAGGTGTTGATCACGATCGGCCTTCATTGCTGCGATCGTTAAGCGAGCATATTTACGACCTAACTGAAAATCTATTTCCCTCTTTCCTGTCGATTTGACATGCCAGAAAGTTTCTGGACGCCAAAATGGCTGATCGTTGGCTCTAACTTTCACGAAGGGCAATGATTTTGTGGCGGGCAGCGTGAAACGATGGATGTTCGAAGCAATCGATTCGTCGGGGGCGGGTGCGGAATATGCCAGTCGTAAGTATGGCGTCGATGTTGTGGAATTGGAACGCAATTTAGCAGGCACGTTACCCCCCAAGTTGCTCAATTGGATTTCCATGTGCGGCGCTGCAACGGCCAATCCGCACCAAGGGGACGCGAGACGCGTCGACAGCAGCCGCGGCTGCCGCAAGACTCGTCTCCGTCAAAGGCGGACGTACAACCGCCACTGATTTCTGAGAATGGCCCAGCCGTTTGGCCCACTACTATTTGTCGCGGACCATACTCATTGGTCAAAACTGTATGCCACCACGTTTCGGCATGATACCCCTTTCTGGGGATCGGATTCATAATGTGGCGGGAGTGTGGCGGTGGAGCAACACTCTACACTGGCCAATTTGGACCAGGCTGTGTGACGCTCTGATTTTTTGGCTGGGACGCCTGGATTCGAACCAGGGAATGGCGGAATCAAAATCCGACCAAATAGGGCACCCCGCCTTAGGGGCGCCCCTTGCCATTACGAACGAGGCCCCGGGTTGGGCTGATAGCTTAGTACCCGTGCCGGAAATGGCCCAGGTGCCGCCCAGGAGGTCCAAAGCGAACGACGGGAGGACCTGGGTTGTAGGCATAAAGTCGAGGTTCGAATACGACCCTCGGTCGCGCCACAATATACGGGGGCTCAATGAACACCGGTCTCCTAACGACCACCGGAGGCGCAACAATCACCGGTGTTTCGACAACGGTAGGAGGATAGACGACGACCGGCGGCACGACCACCTGCGGTTCGACTCTTCGATAGGGGATAGTTTCCCGCGGATTGACTTCCTCTCTGTAACCGGGAATGCCATCGGCAACGGCCGGCGCAAGCAACAATGGGGTCGCCGCGACAGCAACAATGAACGCAATTGAACGCATGTTCCTTTTTTCCTTCTACGCGCCCCGATACGTCAAAGGATGAGCTTTAAATTCGTTATTAAGATGGCACAGAACATGAACGCGCGTTTAAGTAGGAGCACCACGGTTGCCCTCAGGCCCTCGCGCGTTTGGCCACTTCACCTCTCTGTTGAGCCGAATTTGTGGAGCGGTGCCTACAAACGAGTAATATTCTGGTGCGTTTGACTGGTGCACCTGGGACAGCTATGCCCGAATCAGATGGAATACCGGCGCCGCGGCTTGCGGCTCAACATAATGAGGTCGCTATGGCTAAGAAAACCGCGAAGAAAAAAACCAAGACAAAGGCCAAGCGCAAGAAGAAGTAGTTCTTGCAGCTCGGGCAGCGGTTCTGCCCGAGCACCATCGTAGATGGGGACATTTTCAATATCCGATCTAAATTGCTTTCGAAATCGAGGAGACAACATGCCAACGCAGATGACGAAATCCCAGTTGATTGAGAAGATCGCTGAGAACACCGAACTGGGCAAAAAAGACGTGAAATCGGTCATCGAAAACATGGCCACCGTAGGCCATAAGGAACTCAAGAAGGCTGGCGTCTTTCTTGTACCCGGCTTCGCGAAATTCGTCGTCATCAAAAAGCCCGCCACCAAAGCGCGGAAGGGCATCAATCCGTTTACGAAAGAGCCTACGGTGTTCAAAGCAAAACCGGCCCGAAAGATTGTCCGGGCGAGGCCGGTGAAGGCCGCAAAAGACGCGGTTTAAGCTGGAGATTGCCGGATAACGCCGCTGCTGATCTATGAGTGGCGGCTTTCTTTCGGACGCGTCGACAGCGCCATTGTCACGGCCAAACACCGGGGCCTTTCGTTGGCAGGATCTGCTGAAGGCTTCCCTTACCTGACCGATGGTCAAATCAGGCATGTCGCAGAGGAAGTTGTTTATGCGAGCGAGGGACTGCACTGCGAAATTGTCGCCCTGCTCCACAATGGCAGTTCTGAAGTGACGACGCGCTGAGACCGGGCAGGTACGCATTTTTGTCAATGCGCATTGGGTGCCGGACCTTGATCGGCGGCACTGTCGGGCGCCTCCTTGGCCTTCGGCAGAGGGACTGGGTTGTCCGACAGTGTCCGCAGATAATCGATCACATCGGCGCGCTCCCGGGCGCGCGTTATTCCCGAAAAGGTCATCGCGGTCCCGGGGATGTACATTTGTGGCCCTGCAAGAAATTTGTTGAGTTCCTCGAATGTCCATTTACCGCGTCGACTTTTCATCGCTTCGGAATAATTGAAGTCCGGCTCGGAAGCCCGCGGGCGTTCGACGATGCCCCACAAATTGGGGCCGGTCCGTTTGGCTCCGCCTTTCTCGAACGTATGGCAGGTCATGCACTTGTTGGCGGCTTCTTCGCCGTGCGAGACATCCGCGCTTGCGAGAAGCGTTTGGATCGCCTCCTCGGTTTGCGGCTGAGCTGGCTGGTTTCCTTCGGCCGGATGTTCCGGCACCGCGATCTCGTATCCGGGCTTAAGCGGATCTATTGGAGAAAATATTGCGCCGACCGCGAGGTTGACAGCCTGAAGGCAGAGGAGGGTGCCGAGGATGCTGCCGAGAATTTTGTTGAACTCAAAGTTGTCCATTGAGATAGAATCTCCATTCGCGCCGGGATCACGATCCAAGAGAAAAACAAATTCGCTCCTCTGAAGGTTCCATCAGACCTGCGTGGAACGATGCCAGACTGGCGCGCGCAATTCGGTGGAACCATTGAGCATGATCAACCATTGAGCATGATCATGATTGAAATGGCTGCCTGCCGCCCCTGCTTGCTCAAGGGGGACCTAAGCTTACGTCCGACCCGGAACCGAAGCATAAAGCATGCTCTCGGCATCGCAGGGGATTGCGCGCAATGCTGAAAACGATGATCTTTCGAACCGTAGATTTCTGCGCCCATCGCGCAGTCATGGTG